>JACKQG010000821.1_pt3 | contig 29960 bp, 35 predicted proteins | sample 8237621 | NCBI WGS metagenome assembly JACKQG01 (sample SAMN15677084, study PRJNA649215) | marine metagenome | biome: marine; feature: Black Sea; material: saline water; isolation source: suspended particulate matter (SPM) from the Black Sea western gyre | collected 2013-06-09/2013-06-10 | depth... | reverse complement strand
TTAACTAATGAGAGTATTCTTCCTAAACAAGCAAATGCAGCTGGAATAGAACTTAAAGACCTATTTAGTAATGCAATTAATGAGGCTATAAATTAAATTTGTAATTTTGAATCATGAAAAAAGCTGTATTTCCTGGGTCTTTTGATCCGCTTACATTAGGGCATTGTGATATAATAAATAAGAGTCTAGACCTATTTGATGAAATAGTTCTGGCCATCGGAATAAACTCAACTAAAGAAAACATGTTCTCTGTAGATCAAAGAAAAAAATTTATAAATGATGAGTTTGTTAATGAAGAAAAAATAAAAATTTTGACCTATGATGGTTTGACTGTAGATTTTTGCAAAAGCATAAATGCTGATTTTATTGTTAGAGGATTAAGAAATCCAGCTGATTTTGAATTTGAAAAGACTATTGCACAGACCAATAAAAAACTAACAGGAATTGAGACTGTTTTTTTCTTAACATCCCCTGAAACTGCGTACATTTCTTCTTCAATTGTAAGAGAAATTATTACCAATAAAGGTGAATATACTAAGCTTGTTCCTAAATCTGTTAGATGGTGTTAAATCAATAATCTAATATTGGCATAACATTTCTTTTTAATTTTATCAATTTCTAAGCTATTTATCCACTCTGCTCTTGTGATTCCTTCCTCAATCTGTGGAGTAAGTTGATTATCTCCTATGGATTTCATCTCAAACCAATAGGTAACTTTTATTCTGTAAGTATTGTTCTTTTTAAAAATATGATAGGTAGTTTCTAGTGGTTTTGTAATAACTAATTTTGCTATTCCTGTCTCTTCTTTAACTTCACGTATGGCTGTGTCAGCAATAGTTTCATTATCCTCCGCCTTTCCTTTTGGCAAATCCCATTTATTATTTCTATAAATAAATAAAATCTCCCCTTTTAAATTTATGACTTTCCCTCCTGCTGCTGTTATCTTTGGTAAAAGTTTAAGAAATTTATTAAGCAGTTTTTCTTTATCTTTTCCAATTATTCTTATAGAGGATATGCTATTTTTTGAAAGATTTTTTAAAGCCTTTTTAAGATTAAAATCTTTATACTTAATATTGTGTACATTTTTCTTGTCAGATTTGGTGTCTGAAATTACAATTGGCTTATCTCGATAAAAAATTTGGTACATTAATTAAAAAACTAAACAAAAATATTAATTTTGTTTTACAAATATGGATGAAATAGAATTTAATAATTATCAAGAAGAAACGGCTAAAATTCTGCTTGATATTAATGCAATAAAATTAAATCCTAATGAGCCTTTTACCTGGGCTTCTGGATGGAAATCACCCATTTACTGTGATAATAGAATTATATTATCTAACCCTGAGATTAGGAATACTATAAAAATCTATTTAGCTCAGGTTATGGATGAAAATTTTGAAAAACCTGACGCTATAGCTGGAGTTGCCACAGGAGCAATAGGAATTGGAATGCTTGTAGCAGAGTACTTAGATCTACCCTTTATATATGTTAGACCAGAGGCTAAAAAACATGGTAGAAAAAATCAAATAGAAGGAGAAATTGAAAAAGGAAAAAAAGTAATGGTAATTGAAGACTTAATCAGTACTGGGAAAAGTAGCATTGGAGCAATAAGAGCTTTAAAATCTTATGGTTTAAATGTAGTTGGAATGATAGCTATTTTTACTTATGAATTCAGTGTTTCTGAGGAAAATTTCAATAAAGAAAAAATAAATGTTAAAACTTTAAGTAATTATTCTACTTTATTAAGAATTGCTCAAAAAACTCAATATATCTCTGAAATTGAATGCAAAATGCTTGAAAAATGGAATGGCAGTCCTTCTAGTTGGAGTTAATATTTAATTAAGCATTGAAATTTCCTTTAAATCATAGGATTCTACTAAGTTGTCTTCAAGCATAACATTGAGTTTTCCTGATCTAGATACTCCTTTTATATAACCACTAAATACCTCCCCCTTTGAATTCTTAAAAGTAGAAGGCTTATTTATTCTAAAAAGTGCATCTTCATATTTTTCAAAAATTGAATTAATACTAGACTTATCTAATTCATTGAAATAATACTTAACATTCTTTACTAAATCTTTAAGAATTTCATCTATGCTACAAGTAGTCCCTATTAAATTTTTTATTGACGCTGCATTAGGTAAATTATTAAAAATTGTTTGGTTTACATTTAATCCAATTCCTATCACAGTATCTTTTATATAATTTTCTTTTACAATATTTTCAATTAAAATGCCACATATTTTCTTATTATCTGACATTATGTCGTTCGGCCATTTTATATGCATATTTGATAAATTAACTTTCCTTAATGTTTTAATAAGTGCTAGTGAAACTAATGCACTTATAACAAATTGATCCTGTACTTTAATATTGATGTTCTTCTTATAAACACTGCAAATAAGGTTTTTAGAATGCTCTGATTCCCATTCAGTTCCTAACTGGCCTTTACCTTGTGTCTGAAATTTTGCAGTAACAACTGTATAATCATTAACACCTTCATTTAATATTATTTTTTTTAAATAATTATTTGTAGAATCTATGGCATCAAGTTTGATTATATTCATGTATATTAAAAAAATAATAAATTTGCACAACAAGGTAAAAGGAATTGATGGTGAAAACAAAGAGAAGATCTAATAATTTAATTTCAACAATAGTTGATAGTATTGAAGAAGTAAAAGGTGAAGAAATAAATATTCTTGACTTGAGAAAGCTTGAAGCTAGAGTTTGTGATTATTTTGTAATTTGCGAAGGCACTTCAAATACTCAAGTTAGTGCAATAGTTAATTCTATAAACAAGAAAGTTAGTAAAACTTTAAAAGACAAGGCTTGGGGTATTGAAGGAATGGAAAGTGCTGAATGGGTGTTAATGGATTATATAGATGTTGTTGTACATATATTTCAAAGACAAAAAAGAGAATTTTACGATATTGAAGGGCTTTGGGGAGATGCAAAAAGTATTGATTTAAAAAAATCTTAATGAAAAATAAAAAACCACAGAATAAAAACTCGTTTAATCAATATTGGATATATGGTGGAATAATTTTATTATTCTTGCTGATAAATCTTTTTACAGGTAGTGCAGGAGGAATAGACTCAGCTGCTACAACTCCATCTAAATTTTTAGAATTTGTTAAAAACGGTGATGTTGAAAAAATTGAAATAATTAATAAAAGAGAGGTCAGAGTATTTCTTACAAGAGATGCTGAATTAAAAGACATTCACAGAAATACTGTTAAGAAATCATTTATAACTGGCACAAGCCTCTCTCCTAATTATAAATTTGAATTTGGTGACTTACAGAATTTTGAGAACAGTTTAGCTATAATATCAAGAGAGAATAATATAAATGTGGAGACTAATTATGTTACTGAACAAAATTATTGGGGTGATTTTCTCATATCATTACTTCCATTTATTTTAATTATAGCAATCTGGATATTTATAATGAGAAGAATGTCATCAAGTGCTGGTGGTGCTGGTGGACAAATTTTTAATATTGGAAAATCGAAAGCCAAGCTATTTGATGCAAATTCTAATATGAAAATTACATTCAAAGATGTTGCAGGTTTAGAAGGTGCCAAAGAGGAAGTGCAAGAAATTGTTGATTTTTTAAAAAATCCAAAAAAATATACTGCTCTAGGAGGTAAAATTCCAAAAGGTGCATTATTAATTGGTGCCCCTGGTACTGGAAAAACTCTGCTTGCAAAAGCTGTTGCAGGTGAGGCCCAAGTTCCTTTTTATTCACTTTCAGGATCTGATTTCGTTGAAATGTTTGTTGGAGTTGGCGCATCTAGGGTAAGAGATTTATTTAAACAAGCAAAAGAAAAATCTCCATCAATTATTTTTATTGATGAAATTGATGCTATTGGTAGGGCAAGAGGAAAGAGTAATTTTACAGGATCAAATGATGAAAGAGAAAACACTCTTAATCAATTACTCACTGAAATGGACGGATTTGGAACAAATACGAATGTAATAGTTGTTGCTGCCACTAACAGGGCTGATGTATTGGATAAAGCACTAATGAGAGCCGGAAGATTTGATAGACAAATTTATGTTGATTTACCTGATATAAGAGAAAGAAAAATGATATTTGAGGTACATTTAAGACCATTAAAAAAAGCAGCTAGCGTAGATATTGATTTTCTGTCAAAACAAACACCGGGATTTTCTGGAGCTGATATTGCTAATGTCTGTAATGAAGCCGCATTAATAGCTGCAAGAAAAAATAAAAAATCTGTTGGCAAACAAGATTTTCTAGATGCAGTTGATCGAATAGTTGGAGGTTTAGAGAAAAAAAATAAGATAGTTACTGAAGATGAGAAAAAAGCAGTTGCATATCATGAAGCTGGTCATGCTACTATAAGCTGGATGCTAGAGCATGCATCTCCTCTAGTTAAAGTAACAATTGTTCCTAGAGGAAAATCATTAGGTGCTGCATGGTATCTACCTGAAGAAAGGTTGATTGTAAGACCTGAACAAATGCTAGACGAAATGTGTGCTGCACTAGGAGGTAGAGCTGCAGAAAAAGTTATTTTTAATCAAATATCAACTGGCGCATTAAGTGATCTAGAAAAAGTAACCAAACAAGCTAGAGCAATGGTAACAGTTTACGGCTTAAATGAAAAAGTTGGTAATTTGACCTATTATGATTCTTCAAATGGAAATGAATATGGCTTTACTAAGCCCTATAGTGAACAAACTGCTGAGACTATTGACAAAGAAATCTCATTAATAATTGAAAATCAGTATAAAAGAGCACTAAAGATTCTTAAAAAGAATAAAAAAAAATTAATTCAATTAGCTGAATTATTGCTAAAAAAAGAGGTAATTTTTAAAGACAATCTAGAAGAAATTTTTGGGAAACGTCCATTTCAAAAAAAAGAAAATAGTAAAAAATAAAAATTAATTATTCTTTCATTATATATTGACCTTAGAGTTTCATAATTTTAATAAACTTTTTATAGCTTAAAAAATTGAATTTTTTTAATAACCTTTTTAAGGGAAATTCCAGCAGAAGAATATCTAAAGAAGACCAAGAGCGTGAACAAAGTAAGTTTATGCCTAAAGTAAAAGTTGCAATAGAAGAAAGATTTATTGTAAACTTTATAGATAATGGAGGAAAATTTCTTTATAGTGAAAATTATAATGAGCTTAATGAAAATTTGAGTTTAATTCTAAAAGAAAATAACTGGGTTAAAGAAGACTTATTAATTACCAATAATAAAATTAAATCTAATTATAAGCTGCCAAATTCAATAAAAGTTAACCAAGAGAATTCAAAATGTTTTGTGACTAATTGCGAAAATTTAATTGCTGATGATGGATCTATTTTAATTTCATCAAATCAAATTGAAGAAAAAAATCTTTCAGATTTCCCAAGCAACTTAATTATTCTGTCTGAGACAACAAAATTTAAAAATAGTATTGGTGAAGGATTAGCAGAAATTAAATCAAAAAGCAAGAAAATACCAAGTAATATCACTACTATTAAAAACTTTCAAATTTCACAAGAAAAAGATTTTTTAAGTTATGGAACCAGTGCAAAAAACTTATATTTGATATTATTAGAAAAAGGAACAATATAAATTGAAAGAAATTCATAAAAGATCAATTACAGGCTTAATATATACGCTATTATTTCTTCTTTCTTTAAAGTCTTTCTTAAGCTTTGCTATTCTAATCTTTGTTTTTGGTTTAATCTCTCATGCTGAATTTAATAAGCTAATTAAGCAAAAAGGAATTAGTTCATACATAATATTTACACTGCTATATAGCTTCTTTTCATATTATAGCTACTATTTCAACTCAATAGATCTAAGCAATTCTTTTTTTAATGAAGCTATAGAGATTTTACTTGTTTTTTCAATATTCGTTTTACTATTTTCAATTAGAGACTTATTTATTACTAAAGATTTACCTGAATTCTTGACAAGAAAATATATAAACTCGGTTTTTTATATATCGAGTTCATTCATTTTTATATTTCTTATTGGTAACTACAATAATGAGTATAATCCTAATTTAATTCTTGGATGCTTTATCCTTGTATGGGTAAATGACACTTTTGCATTTATTGTTGGCAGTAAAATTGGCAAGCAAAAACTATTCTTGACTGTTTCACCAAAAAAAACTGTTGAGGGGTTTCTTGGTGGTTTATTTTTTTGTTGCATTTGTAGTTTCCCTATTGCTAATTATATTGGTGAGTTAAATTTTACCAATTGGCTTATTATTTCAATAATAATTAGTGTTTTTGGAACTATGGGTGATTTAGTTGAATCTAAATACAAACGAAAATCACTAGTAAAAGATAGTGGCATAATATTGCCAGGTCATGGAGGTTTATTAGACAGACTTGATAGTATAATGTTTGCAAGTCCATTCATATATTTATTTCTAAAAACCTTATCAAATGTTTCATAAAGAAGGTTATACTATAATTATTGTTTCGTTTATAATTATAGTTTCAATTATTTTAAGTCTTGATTACTTTACAATTCAATATGATTCTCCAATAAAGATTTTTTTAGTAGTTTTTTTTATTTTAATTCTACAGTTTTTTAGAAATCCTAAAATTATTATTAATTCAAATGATAACTATATATTATCTCCTGTAGATGGAAAAATTGTAATAATTAAAAAAGTCTATGAGCCAGAGTTCTTTAACAAAGAAAGAATTCAAGTAAGCATATTTATGTCCCCCCTAAATGTTCATGTAACAAGGTATCCTATGACAGGAAGGGTGGTATATTCAAAATATCACCCAGGGAAATATCTAGTAGCATGGCACCCAAAATCAAGTACAAAAAATGAAAGAACTAGCATTGTTGTTGAAAATGAATTTTTTGGAAAAATCCTATATCGTCAAATAGCCGGAGCTGTTGCAAGAAGAATTGTTAACTACGCCAAAGTATCACATACAGTTAAACAGGGTGAAGATTCTGGCTTTATTAAATTTGGATCTAGAATCGATCTTTTCCTTCCATTAAACACTAAACTAAACGTTAAAATAAATCAAAAAGTTAAAGGAGGAATTACAGTTATTTCAAAAAATTAGCCTTTTAATTTCTTGATACTTTCTTTGAGTAGGTTAATTTTAGCCATTGCTTCTGTCTTCTTCTTCTTTTCAATTTCTATAACACTTTCAGGAGCCTTTTCTACAAATTTCTTATTAGATAATTTCTTATCAACTGAATTTAAAAAACCTATATTGTAATTTAGTTCACTCTCTAATTTTATTATCTCATCCTTAACATTAACTTCAGAAGATAATGGAATATAATAGGTGTTTGTTTTTACTCTAAATGATATAGCTTCTTTTACTTCACTCTTCACATATATTAGAGTGTTAACATTGCATATTTTCTTTATAATTGGGTCATGCTTTTCTGATACTTGTTCATTATTCAATACACTTAACTCTATAGTTTCCCTAAAAGAAATGTTATGTTTTTTCCTTACTGAACGAATAGAAGTTATTACTTCGGAGACAAATTTAAATTCTTCAATAATTTCATTGCTATATTTCGCAGATTTTGGCCATTTTGAAATAACTAATGATTGATCTACTCTCCTTTTGTTGATAGATTGCCATAATTCTTCTGAAATAAAGGGCATAAATGGATGCAATAATTTTAAGTTATTTTCAAAAATTAAAATTAGAGACTTATGTGTTTTTTTGTCAATTGGCTTAGAAAATTCTGGTTTAATAACTTCAAGCAATACTGAGCAAAAATCATCCCATATCAATTTATATACACACATTAATGCATCACTAATTCTAAACTTATCAAAATGATCATTAATTTGAGATAATACAGATTGGAATTTATTCTCATACCAGTCCAATGCTACGGAGGAATATTCTGGCTGATCAATGTCCTTTATCTCCCAACCATTAATTAGTCTAAAAGAATTCCAAATTTTATTAGCAAAAGACCTACCCTGGTTACACAAAGACTCATCAAATAATAAATCATTTCCAGCTGATGAACTTAACATTAATCCAACCCTTACAGAATCAGCACCATATTCTGAAATCAATTTCAATGCATCTGGTGAGTTTCCTAAAGATTTACTCATTTTTCTTCTTTGCTTATCACGAACTATTCCAGTGAAATAAACATTATTAAAAGGTTTCTTTTGCTTAAACTCATAGCCTGCTATTATCATCCGAGCTACCCAAAAGAATAATATATCAGGCCCTGTAATCAAGTCTGAAGTAGGATAATAATATTTAAAATCCTCATTATCTGGGGTATTTATTCCATCAAATACACTAATAGGCCATAGCCATGAGGAAAACCATGTATCTAGCACATCTTCTTCTTGCTTTAAATTACTCTTTTTTAAATTTTTATTTTCTGTTTTTTCTTTTGCTAAATCAAGAGCTTGATCTATATCTTTTGCAACTACAAAATCATCCTTTTCATCTCCATAATAATATACTGGAATTTGATGCCCCCAATAAAGCTGTCTCGATATATTCCAGTCTCTAATGTTTTCCATCCAATTTCTAAACGTTTTATCAAACTTATTAGGATAAAACTTGATTTCATTATCTACTAAAACTGAATTAATTGCTGGTTTAACTAAATCATTCATTTTTAAGAACCATTGATAGCTAAATTTAGGTTCTATAATTTCATTGGTTCTTTCACTTATTCCAACATTATGTGTAATTTCTTCCTGCTTTTCCAAAATACCTAATTTATCTAGCTCAACTATAATATCTTTTCTTGCTTTGAATCTATCCTTTCCTTTATGATGAAGTCCATAATTATTTAATGAAGCATCATCATTAAATATATCTATAAATTGCAAGTTATGTCTATCACCAATTAATTTATCATTTATGTCATGTGCTGGAGTTACTTTTAGACATCCAGTACCGAATTCAATATCTACATAGTCATCAAAAATAATTGGCACTTTCCTGTTTGCTATAGGCACTATAGCATTTTTACCTTTTAATTTTTTATATCGGTCATCTTTTGGATTAACACAAATTGCAGTATCCCCTAAAATTGTCTCAGGTCTTGTAGTTGCAATAGTTAAATAACCTTCTTCTCCTTCAATTTTATATTTAACATAATAAAGTAAATCTCTCTTTTCAAAATAATTAACTTCCTCTTCTGAAAGAGTTGTTTGTGCCTTAGGATCCCAATTAACCATCCTATATCCACGGTATATTAACCCTTTGTTGAATAGATCTATAAAAACAGAAATCACAGATTTATTCATAGTTTCATCCAAAGTGAACTTTGTTCTATCCCAATCACAAGAACAACCAATTTTTTTTAATTGCTCTAGAATAATATCTCCATACTTGTCCTTCCAGTCCCATGCGTGTTTTATAAACTCATCCCTACTTATATCATTTTTATCTATACCTTTTTCTTTCAAACTTTCTACAACCTTTGCTTCAGTGGCAATAGATGCATGGTCTGTTCCAGGAATCCAGCATGCGTTTTTTCCTAATAACCTAGCTCTTCTTATTAATATATCCTGAATAGTATTATTTAGCATATGTCCCATATGTAAAACCCCTGTAATATTAGGTGGGGGAATTACTATTGTATAAGGCTCTCTACTATCTCGTTGAGAATGAAAAAAGTTATTCTTAATCCAATATGAATACCATTTATCTTCAATATCTTTAGAATTATAGTTGGAACTGATACTCATTTTCTCTATTTATGATTGAATACAAAAATACTCATATTTCTTTATCTGAGTAATTATAATTATATTTATCTGCCTAATTTTTTAACAAAACATAATGAAAAAAATATTATTAATTGTTTGTGTTTTAGCTTTTAATTTTAACACATTTTCCCAAGAAAAAACTGCTGAAATTAATTTTAAAACAACTGAAATTGATTATGGAGTAATTGAAAAAGGTTCAAATGGAATTAGAGATTTTGAGTTCACAAATGATGGTAATTCTCCCTTAATAATTACAAATGTAAAATCAACATGTGGTTGTACAATTCCAAAGAAACCTAATAAGCCTATACTACCAGGAGAATCAGAAAAAATACAAGTCAAATATGATACTAATAGAGTTGGTTTTATTAGAAAATCTATTATTGTAAGTTCAAATGCTCAAAACCCTACTGTAATTTTAAAAATTACTGGAAAAGTAACTAATAAGATTAAGAATAATGGTTTAGAAAAAAAATCAAAAAGCCTGCTTGAAGAAGACTTTTAATAAGCTTACTTATTTTTTATTTTCCATAAATTAATAACTAGACTAAAACCTATTCAAATGCCAAATATTTCTATAAAAGGAAAATCAATGCCTGAATCTCCAATTAGAAAGCTAGTACCCTATGCAGAAGATGCTAAAAAAAGAGGCATAAAAGTGTTTCAACTAAATATTGGTCAACCAGATATAGAAACACCTATACAAGCAATTCAAGCAGTAAAAAATTCAAAGATAAAAGTTCTAGCTTATAGTAGATCTGAGGGATCAGAAAATTACAGAAAAAAATTAACTGAATATTATTCAAAAAAAAACATAACAGTAAGTAAAAATGATATAATAGTTACTAGTGGAGCTAGCGAAGCATTATTCTTTACTTTGGGTAGTATAATGGATCCTGGAGATGAAATAATTATCCCTGAACCTTTCTATGCTAATTATAATGGATTTTCTGTTGCAAATGGAATTAAAATTTTACCTATCACCTCAACAATTGATGACAATTTTTCTTTACCAAAAATTAGTGAGTTTAGAAAACTTATAACACCCAAAACCAAGGCAATACTTATTTGTAATCCAAATAATCCAACTGGTTATCTTTATTCAAAAGATGAGATTAAAAAATTGATTGAAATTGTTAAAGAATATGATTTATTTCTGATTGCAGATGAAGTATATAGAGAATTTACATATGATGGTTGTACACACTATTCAATCATGGAAGAAGAATCTATAAATCAAAACGCAATAATGATTGATTCCGTTTCAAAAAGATATAGTATGTGCGGTGCTAGAATTGGATGTGTGGTTTCTAGAAATAAAGAATTAATTAAAACTGTCTTAAAATTTGCTCAAGCAAGATTATCTCCTCCTACTTTTGCTCAAATCGCCAGTCTTGCAGCTTTAGATACTCCAGAAAAATATTTTAATGATGTTATTGAAGAATATGAGAAGAGAAGAAACCTCTTAATTGACCAACTTAATAAAATACCTGGAATTAAAGTCTCTAATCCAAAAGGAGCCTTTTATTGTATTGTTGAATTACCTATTGATGATGCTAATGATTTTGCTAGTTGGCTGCTTGAAAGTTTCACGCTAAATGGCCAAACTGTAATGGTTGCTCCAGCTCAGGGATTTTACTCCTCAAAAGATATTGGAAAAAATCAAATAAGAATTGCTTATGTTCTTAATGAAAAAGATTTAATATCAGCTATAAATATTTTAAAAGAAGCATTAATTAAATACCATGATTAATGAAAATTCTAACTAATTTTTCTCTTAAGAAATACAATAGTTTTAAGATTAATGCTATTGCAGAAAATTTTGTTTCTGTAAATAGCATAGATGAATTAGTTGAAGTCCTAAAATTGAAAGAATATCCAAGCAAATATATCCTAAGCGGAGGCAGTAATATATTAATAACTAAAAATATTAAAGGACTAGTAATTCACATAAATATTAAAGGAATTCATGAAGAAAGTAAAAAAAATAATATTACAGAAATAGTAGCATTCGCTGGTGAAAATTGGCATTCTCTTGTTCAATGGTGTTTGAAAAGAGATCTTGGAGGTATTGAAAATTTATCTTTAATTCCTGGCAGTGTTGGTGCGGCACCCATTCAAAATATTGGAGCCTATGGAACAGAATTAAAAGATGTGCTAATTTCATGTGATGCAATAAATAGAGAAACGGGAAAGATAAAAACATTTAATAACAAAAATTGTCAATTCGAATATAGAACTTCAATTTTCAAAAAAAGTGCTAATTACATCGTAATTAGTATTAAACTAAAGTTAACTAACAAAAAGCATGATTTAAATTTAAGTTATAAAGGAATTCAGGATAAGCTCAATGAATCAAATATAAAAATCCCAACTATACAAGATATTTCTAGTGCAGTAATTAAAATTAGAAATGAGAAATTACCAGATCCTGATAAAATAGGAAATAGTGGTAGTTTTTTTAAAAACCCCATTGTTTCCATAGCTAAAATTGAAGAACTCAAGGCTAATTTTAATAATGTACCATTCTATAGTTTCCATAAAAATAAATATAAAATACCTGCAGCATGGCTAATCGAAAAAGCTGGTTTTAAAGGAAAGACTTTTGGAGATTATGGGGTTCATAAAGATCAAGCATTAGTTTTAGTTAATTACAAATCTGCTAAAGGAAGTGATATATTGAACTTGTCAATTAGCATACAAAAAGCTGTTAAATTAATTTTTGATATTGAGCTAGAAGCTGAAGTGAGTATTATATAAAAAATCTATCTTTGTTATATGGAACTAGCCTTAATTACTATAATTATTCTTGGATTCTGTATTCTTGGAATTAGTATTAAAATATGGGCAAAGAAAGGTGGTGAATTTTCTGGAACCTGTGCAAGTCAAAATTCATTATTAAACAAATCTAATGAATCATGTGGGTTTTGTGGGAAAACTCCAGATCAATTCAAAGATTGTGATGTCAAAAATTAATAAACTTCTAAAAAAATTAGGGCCAGGTTTATTGTTTGCTGGAGCAGCTATAGGAGTTTCTCATCTAGTACAATCAACAAGAGCAGGAGCAGAATTTGGTATGGGATTACTTTGGGCATTAATCCTTGTAAATATATTTAAATATCCATTTTTTCAATATGGCCCTAGATATGCAAGTGCAACGGGAGAAAGTCTGCTAGATGGCTATTATAAATTAGGTAAAGGCATCCTAATTGTATATGCTATAATTACTATAGCCACAATGTTTACAATACAAACTGCTGTAACAATTGTTACAGCAGGATTGGCTGCATCTCTTACCAATGGACTTTTTAGTACTGAAGTATGGACAATAATCATTATTGCAATTTGTTCAGTAGTTTTATTTTTTGGTAAATATAAACTCCTTGACAGATTAATAAAATATGTAATTATTCTTTTAGCTATCAGTACAATCTTAGCTACTTTAATGGCATTCAATAATAATACTAATGAAATAATTTTATCGCAGTTCTTACCAGAAATTACTGTAGAAATAGCTTTTCTTATAGCATTTATGGGATGGATGCCAGCTCCATTAGATGTTTCTGTTTGGCATTCCTTATGGTCCCTAGAAAAACAAAAAACTAATAAAAATTTCACTTATAAATCCTCACTATTTGATTTTAATGTTGGTTATATTGGTACAGTGATATTAGGTGTTGCATTTATGTCTTTAGGATATCTAGTAATGTTTGGAGGTGATACATCCTTTAGCACATCTGCAAGTCTTTTTTCTAACCAATTAATTGAAATGTATACTTCAAGTCTTGGTGAATGGTCCTATTATATTATTGGGATAGCTGCATTTACCACTATGCTAAGCACTACTATTACTACTCTAGATGCCTCCCCAAGAGCTATGAATAGAACAACTAAACTCTTAATTAATAAAGATTTTAAGCATGGATACCTGTTTTGGTTGGCAATTTTATCTGTTGGAACTATTTTTATATTCTTTTTATTTTCATCAAAAATGGGACTACTTGTTAAAATTGCTACTATCCTATCATTTCTAACAGCTCCTTTTTATGCTATAATTAATTATATTTTAATAAGTAGCGAGCATACGCCTAAAGAATATAGGCCTTCAATAAAATTACATATACTAAGTATACTTGGAATTGCATTTCTTATAGGATTTAGTATATGGTTTTTAGTAAAAGGCATATAATTTCAATTTATAGTTTATATCTTTACATTGTTGATGATAGAGCAAAATAAAATACCCGGAAATTCAACTGAAATTAAAGGAAATTCAACTTGGCATAAAGTTGACCTTTCAAAGAAAAAAGTCAAGCATCAACCTAAGCCAAAATGGCTGAGAGTGAAACTACCTATTGGAGACAAATACACTCAATTAAGAAATCTAGTTGATAAATATAATCTGCATACTATTTGTACTTCAGGAAGTTGTCCAAATATGGGAGAATGTTGGGGTGAAGGCACTGCTACATTCATGATTTTAGGGAACATATGTACCCGTTCATGTAAATTTTGTGGAGTTAAAACAGGAAGACCAGGCCCTGTAGACTGGGGAGAACCTGAAAAAGTCGCTAAATCAATTCAAATAATGGAGATTAAACATGCGGTTTTAACTAGTGTAGACAGAGATGATTTAAAAGATGATATGGGAAGTAAATTGTGGGTTAAAACCATTGAAAAAGTTAGAGAATATAATCCTGAAATTACAATTGAAGCATTAATTCCTGATTTCCAAGGAATACACGAACATATTGATAGACTAATAAATATAAAACCTGAGGTTATTTCACACAATATTGAAACCGTAAGAAGGTTAACAAAACAAGTAAGGATTCAAGCTAAGTATGATAGAAGTTTAGAAGTTTTAAAATATTTAAAGGATGCTGGTCAAAGAAGAACAAAATCAGGTATAATGCTAGGACTTGGAGAATTCAAAGAAGAAGTTATTGAAACGATGAATGAGCTCAAAGAAGCAAAAGTTGATGTAATAACTATTGGTCAGTACCTTCAACCAAGTAAAAAACATCTTCAGGTTGAAAGATTTGTAACCCCTGAAGAATTTAAAGAATATAAAGAAATAGGTCTAAAAATGGGATTTAGACATGTAGAAAGCAGTGCATTAGTAAGATCATCTTATAAAGCCCAAAAACATATTCATTAAGAATTTCTAGTCTGAATATAATCTAATATTTGCTTGCTAAAATCTACTTCATTATCTATAATAAATTCTATGGGTAAGTAATATAAACTACTAGTAATTTTTGTAAATAATTTTACATAGTCCTTTTCAGTGGTAATAATTAAATTATTTCGATCAATTTTTATTATATCTGAATTAGAAAAATCGTGATGATCCTTAAAAAGGATATGATTAAAATTATATCCACTATCATTTAAATAATTAATTAAATGAGAACTATCTGCTATTCCTGTAACAAGAGTAAATTTTATATTTTTAAATTCACTTAATGGTTTTGAGCTTTCTTTATCATAAACCATTTTAGAATACTTAATTGAACTAAAATAAATTTTTTGATTGTCACCAATATTAAGTTTTTGGATTATATGCCTTTTTTGATCTTTATTTATGTTCTTATCACATTTTGTTACAATTATAACATCAGCCCTATTTGCATTTCTTTTTGACTCTCTCAAATTGCCTAAAGGAAAAATATTGTCTTCTGAATATAAATCATTAAACTTTGTTAATAATATTGACATTCCAGGTTTTACTCTCCTATGCTGGTAAGCATCATCTAATAACACTATTTCAGGTTTTGAATTTAATTTAATTAACTTATTAATTCCTCTTACTCTATTGGAATCTACTGATACAATAATGTTTTTAAATTTTCTATAATACTGCATTGGCTCATCTCCAATTATACCTGCATCTGAATTAGAATCAGCCAATATAAAACCAGTTGATTTTCTACCATATCCCCTACTCAATACAGCAACTTTATAATTATTTGATAGTAACCTAACTAAATATTCAATTGATGGACTTTTACCTGATCCTCCTAAATCTAGATTACCAATAGATATTATTGGAATATTAAATTGGTGTGATTTTATTACTCCAATGTTATATAGAAAATTCCTTATTGATGTAACTAATAAAAAAGGGATACTTAATATCCAAAACAATATTTTTTTAATCATTTTCACAGCAACTAAAGTAATTATTTATCTTTGAAAAAAATATAAATATATATGATTGTAAAAGAAGTAATAGATTATATAGATGAATTCTCTCCTTTTTGTTATGCAGAAGAGTTTGATAATGTAGGCCTAATAATAGGTGATTATAATCAAAAAGTTAACGGAATACTAGTTACTCTAGACTCTACAGAATCAGTAATTGACGAAGCAATAAAATCAAAATGTAATCTAATTATTAGTTTTCATCCTATTATTTTTAATGATATAAAAAGTGTTACCACTAACACATATGTAGAAAGAGTAATTCATAAATCAATAAAAAATAATATATCAATAATTGCTATACACACTTCGCTTGATAATTCAATAAAAGGTGTAAATAGTGCTATATGCAAGAAACTAGACATTAAAAACTATAAAATTTTAATTCCAAAAGAAGGAACGATAAAAAAATTAACAACCTATATTCCATCTGATAATGTAGATTTACTTAAATCAGAAATATTTAAAATTGGAGGAGGTTCTTTAGGTAAATATGATAATTGTAGTTTTTCCTATAAGGGGTTGGGCACATTTAAAGGTAACAAAAAGTCAAATCCAAAAATTGGAAACAAACTAACATATACTGAAATAGAAGAAGTATGTGTAAATATAACTTTTCTTAAACACCTTGAAAAAAAGGTAATTAAAGCATTAAAAGAGAATCATCCATATGAGGAAGTTGCATATGAAATTAATACACTAGACAATTCTAACCAGAATATAGGCATGGGAATGATTGGTGAATTAAATCCCCCAATGGATGAAAACAAATTCTTAAGCCTCTTAAAGAAAAAAATGAAATCTAAATTAATCAAACATTCAAAAAAATTAGGAAAGAAAATAGCTAAAATAGCTGTTTTAGGAGGGTCAGGAAGTTTTGCAATTGAAAATGCAATCAATAGTGGTGCTGATGCATTTGTTACATCAGATTTAAAATATCATGATTATTTTAAGGCAGAAAATAATCTATTATTAGTAGATATTGGTCATTATGAAAGTGAACAATACACAAAAAATTTAATCTTTAACTTTCTTACAAAAAAATTCCCTAATTTTGCGATCGTTTTATCAAAAACAAATACTAATCCAATAATGTATAGTTAAGATGGCTAAAAAGAAAGAAATAACAGTAGAGGATAAACTTAGATCTCTATATAATTTACAATTGATTGATTCACAAATAGATAAGATTCGTGATATAAGAGGAGAACTTCCTCTAGAAGTTAGAGATTTAGAAGATGAGATAGAAGGTCTAAAAAATAGAATTAAGAAGATAGAACAAGGACTCGAAGAAATTAATGAAAAAATATCGATTAAAAAGAATCTAATAGCTGAGGCAAAAGTACTAATAAAGAAATATACCGAACAGCAAAAAAATGTAAGAAATAACAGAGAATTTGATTCATTAACAAAGGAAACTGAATATCAAGAACTTGAAATTCAATTAGCTGAAAAAAATATTAATGAGTTTAAAGCCCAAATCGAGCTAAAAAATGAATCAATTGATGAAATAAAATCTGTTTCTTCTGAAAAGACTAAACACTTAAAGCATAAAAAAAGTGAATTAGATACAATCCTAAAAGAGACTGAGAAAGAAGAGACTGTATTGCTGAAAAAATCTGCAACATATAAGAAAAAAATTGAAGATAGATTGATCTTTGCTTATAGCAGAATAAGAGCTAATGTAAAAAACGGATTGGCAATAGTACCTATTGAGAGAGGAGCAGCTGGCGGATCATTTTTTACCATTCCACCACAAGTTCAAATGGAAATAGCCTCTAGAAAAAAAATTATAACTGATGAACACAGTGGTAGAATTTTAGTTGATGAAGTTCTCGCAAATGAGCAAAAACAAAAAATGGAAAAGTTATTTTCTAAATTGTAAAAACCTATTATAAACTATTATAATTTAAAAAAAGCTTCTATATTATAGAAGTTTTTTTTGTGTAATGAAACCTCTATCAATACAATTTTGTTTATTTCTATTCCTATATATAAACTATAGTTATGCTCAGGACTATACATCCAAACTAGATACTATTAAGAAATCATATCCCAATGCAGTAAATAATGATACAATTCATAAAGCATATTTTGCAAGTGGATGTTTTTGGTGTGTTGAAGTTATCTATGAAAGCTTAAAAGGTGTAGTTAAAGTCAATAGTGGGTACTCTGGTGGATTTACAAAAAATCCAACATACCAGTTAGTAAACACCGAAACAACTGGACATGCTGAAACTGTAGAAATAATTTATAATCCAAAACTAATTACTTTTAGTGAATTAGTTGATGTTTATTTTGGGTCACAGGACATTGAACAAATAAATGGTCAAGGACCAGATAATGGATCACAGTATAGGTCAATTATATTTTTTCAAAATGAAGAACAAAAAACAATAGCTAATAATAAAATTATATATCTAGAAAAAGAATTCTCCTTAAATGTGGCAGCTGAATTATATCCATTTCAAAAGTTTTGGATTGGAGAAGATTATCATCAAGATTTTAAAAAGAACAATAAAAATAATATCTATATAATTAAAGTCTCTAACCCAAGATTCAAAAAATTTAGCAATCAATTTAATCATTTAATAAAAAATAAATAGCATATTAAAAATGAATTTTATATCTGAAAAATTAAATGATTACATTAAAAAACACTCTAATAAAGAATCCGATCTACTTAAAGAGCTTTCAAGAGAAACGAAATTAAAAACTCTAAATTCAAGAATGTTAAGCGGAAGTTATCAAGGAAGAATATTAAGTATGATTTCAAAGCTAACTAAACCAAAATATATTCTTGAAATTGGAACATATACAGGTTATTCTAGTCTTTGCTTAGCTGAAGGAATGAAAAATGATGGAGAATTACATACTATTGATAAAAATGAAGAATTATACGATTTTCAAAAAAAATACTTTAATAATTCAGGTTACGGGGATAAAATTTTTCAACATCTTGGAAATGCATTAGAATTAATACAAACTATTAATAAAAAATTTGATTTAATATTTCTAGATGCAGATAAAGAAAATTACGCTAAATATCTAGAACTATTAGTAAACAAACTAAACACCAATGGTGTTTTAGTTACTGACAATGTTCTATGGAGTGGAAAAGTAACAATGCCTATATCAGATGAAGATTTAAGCACACAGGAGATAAATAAATTTAACAAACTACTGAATCAAAGAACTGATATGGAAACCATAATACTTCCTATTAGAGATGGAATTAGTATAAGCAGAAAAAAGTAGAGTTATAAATCTCTCTTTATAGAAGATGAAATTGAATCTAAATCTTCTTTTGCTTTTTTTATTTCCTTTGTAATATTTGAAGATTTATTTTCTAACTCTGATGATGATTTTTTTATTTCACTCTTTATCTCATTAGTAGCATGTTTTATTTCATTAATACCTTTTCCTAAAGATCTTGCAAATTCTGGAATTTTATCTGTTCCCATTACAAGCACAGCTATAAATAAAATCACAGCAATCTCAACGCCACTTATAAATAAAAAAAATTGGTTTAATAGCATTCTACAAATATAATGACTAAGTTTATTTATAGTAAACTTAGTTAGTTTTTTTTTATTATGAAAAAAATGGTATTGGCTAGTACTTCCACAATTTATGGAAGCAAATACTTGGAATATTTATTTCCAGTAATTAAAAATCTTTTCTCAAACTCTAAAAATATTTTATTTATTCCTTATGCAAGACCTAATGGTCTTTCTCATAAATCATATACAGATCTTGTTAATGACACATTTAGCCAATTAAATATGAGTGTTTTTGGAATCGATGATTTCAATGACCCCATTGAAAATATTAATAGATGTGATGGAATCTTTATTGGGGGAGGTAATTCATTCTTATTACTCGACTCTATTCAGAAGTGTAATTTAATAAGACCTATTAAAAAAAAAATTAATTCTGGGACTCCATTTTTAGGAACCAGCGCAGGGACAAATATTTGTGGAACTAGTATAGGCACAACTAATGATATGCCAATTGTACATCCTTCAAGTCTAAAAAGTTTAAATCTTATCCCATTTAATATTAACCCGCACTACATTGATCCAATTAAAGGAAATAAACATATGGGTGAAAGTAGAGAAATAAGAATTAAAGAATTTCATAAGTTTAATGATCAAATAGTAATTGGCCTTAGAGAAGGAAGCTACCTACAGGCTCAAGAAAACAACATAATACTTAAAGGTCTAAATACGGCAAGAGTTTTTAAAAAAAATTGCGATCCCCTTGAAATAGAACCTGAGTTTAATTTAAATAAACTACTCAATTAGGTAGGATTTATTTTATCTTTGGACTTGTTTTTAAAGTTCTATGAATAAAAAGGTTATTTTAATGATTTTAGATGGATGGGGGGAATCAAAAGACCCAAAAATTTCTGCTATTGACCAAGCAAATACTCCTTTTATTGATAATTTATATGATAATTACCCCAACTCCAATCTAAAAACAGATGGAATTAGTGTTGGTTTGCCTGATGGTCAAATGGGAAATAGCGAAGTTGGACATCTAAATCTTGGTGCAGGAAGAATTGTTTTACAAGAGCTTGCAAAAATTAATAAATCAATTGATAAGAAGGAATTTGAAAATAATAAAGTTGTAATTGATGCATTTAAACATGCTGAAAACAATAATAGTACTGTTCATTTCTTAGGGCTCGTTAGTAATGGAGGTGTACATTCGCATCAAAATCATTTATACGAACTAATTAAGCTCTCCAAAAAATATAATTTCAATTCATATATTCATGCTTTTTCTGATGGAAGAGATGTAGATCCAAAATCGGCTTACAGTGATATTAGTAAGCTAGAAAAATTTTTAGTTGATTATAAAAACACATTTTTAGCATCAGTTACTGGAAGATATTTTGCAATGGATAGAGATAATAGATGGGAGAGAATAAAATTAGCTTATGATGCAGTGACTAGTGGAAAAGGGAGAAAGACTAACAGTCTATGTAAAGAGATAAAGGAAAGTTATTCTAATGGTTGTACTGATGAATTTCTAAAACCAATAATTAAAGTTAATGAATCAATGCATCCTATAGGTAATATAGAAAAAAATGATGTAGTCATTTTTTTTAATTTTAGAACAGATAGAGGGAGGCAACTAACTAACGCATTAACACAAAGAATTTTTTCAAAATTCAAAGTTAATAATATGAACCTTTATTTTGTCACAATGACTAATTATGATGCTTCTTTTTCAGGAATTAAAGTTATTTATGAAAAAGAAAATATTAAAAATACATTAGGTGAAGTATTAGAAAAAAACAATAAAAAACAACTTAGAATCTCTGAAACTGAAAAATATCCTCATGTCACATTTTTCTTTTCTGGTGGAAGAGAAAAGCCTTTTGAAGGAGAAAAAAGAATACTAAAAGATTCGCCTAAAGTTGCTACCTATGATTTAAAACCAGAAATGAGTGCATTTTTAGTAACAGAAGCATTAATTAAAGAAATTAAAGGTAAGTTTCATGATTTTATTTGCTTAAATTTTGCTAATGGGGATATGGTTGGCCATACGGGAATAATGAGTGCAGCAATACAGGCATGTGAAGCGGTTGATAAATGTGTAAAAGAAATTGTAAATGCTGCAATAAATAATGATTATAGCGTATTACTAATTGCAGATCATGGAAATTGTGAAACAATGTCTAATCCTGATGGATCTCCAAATACTGCACATACAAAGAATCTTGTTCCAGTAATTTTAGTTGATAATGATATGAAACGTATTAATAGTGGTATTCTAGCAAATATTGCGCCAACCATTTTAGAACTAATGGGTGTTAGAAGTCCTGATGAGATGACTCACGATTCTCTTTTGAAATAAATATTATGGGGATTATAAAAGACATTGAAGAAATTAAACTCATCAGAGAGAGTGCTCTATTGGTTTCAAAAACTCTTGGATTAATTGCAAAAGAAATAAAAGAAGGAGTAACAACATTAAAATTAGACAAAATTGCAGAAGATTTTATAAGATCCAATAATGCAATCCCTGGATTTTTAGGGCTATATGATTTCCCAAATACTTTATGTGTAAGTCCAAATTCTCAAGTAGTACATGGAATTCCAAATAATAAACCACTAAAAAATGGAGATATCATTTCGATAGACTGTGGTGCATTAAAAAATGGTTATTATGGAGACCATGCATATACATTTATAGTTGGAGAAGCTAATGAAGAAACTCAAAGACTACTGAGTATAACAAAAGAATCATTATATGTTGGTATTAGAGAGTTTAAAAAAGGGAATAGAGTCGGTGATGTGGGATATGCGATTCAAAATCATTGTGAAAAAAATGGATTTGGAGTTGTAAGAGAATTAGTTGGGCATGGTATTGGCAAGGTTATGCATGAGAAGCCTGAAATGCCAAACTATGGAAGAAAAGGAATTGGGAAAAAATTTAAAAATGGAATGGTAGTAGCTATAGAACCTATGATTAACCAAGGAACTCACAAAATTTTTCATCATAATGATGGATGGACAATTACTACTCAAGACAATAAGCCAAGCGCACATTTTGAACACAACATAGCCATTATAGATGGTAAACCAGAAATATTGTCAACCTTTAAATATATTTATGAAGTTCTTGGAATAAAATCTAATGAAGAAAAAGAATTTCAAAATTTTTTTAAATAAATGAAATCAATAATCAGACTTGTTTTAAATTATATTCCTAGAACTATTTTAACAAGGATCAGTACTTTTGTTAATCCAATTATTAGATTGTATCTCAAAGGAGATAAATATACGGATCCTATTGATGGAAAGAGTTTTAGAAAATTTATTCCTTATGGATATAATAATGTTAGAAAAAATGCTTTATCCCCTTCTACATATTCATTAGAAAGACATAGAATGCTATGGCTTTATCTAAAAAATGAAACAGATATTTTTACTAAAAAAATTAAATTATTGCACTTTGCACCTGAACCAGCATTTCACAAAGTTTTTAAAAATTTAAATAATATATCATATGATACTATTGACTTAAACTCACCCTTAGCTGAAATTAAAGCTGATATATGTAATCTTCCTCTAGAAGATAATACATATGATTACATACTATGTAATCATGTATTAGAGCACGTAGATGATGATCTAAAAGCAATGAGCGAATTATACAGAGTACTAAAAAAAGGAGGGACAGGAATTTTTCAAATTCCTATAGATTTAAAAAGAGAAAAGACCTATGAAGATAGCACAATAAAGAGCGCCAAAGAGAGAAATAAAGCGTTTGGGCAATATGACCACGCTAGAATTTATGGGATGGACTATTTTGAAAGACTAAACTCTGTTGGTTTTTCTGTAAAAAAAGTGAAATATGCCAATAAACTTACTGATGAAGAGATTACAAAATATTGCCTGTCACCAAATGAAATAATTCCTGTTTGTAAGAAATAAGGTAATCTAATTCTAAAAATCATTAAAAGCTTTACCAATCATCTCTCCATTTTCATTTTCATAAATTATATATACGCTAACGTCTTTATTGTAATCAAGGAAATCTTTTATTTCTTTAATATTCATTAGATGTAATGCTGTAGCATATGCATCAGCTTCTATACAAGTCTCTGACATAACTGAAACGCTTAGTATATTTGTTTTTGCAGGTATTCCTGATATAGGATCCAAAATATGAGCATACCTTCTGCCATTAGAATCAATCTTATATTTTCTGTAAACACCAGAAGTAGCCATTGCAAAATTATTTAATTCAGTTGTTATAAAAATATTTTGACTATTATCATATCTAGGTTCATCAATTCCAATAATCCAATTGTCTCTTTTAGAAAGATTTGATCCTTTTGCCCTTAGTTCACCTCCAATCTCTACTAAATAGTTTTCAATATTATTATCATCTAAAAAACCTGATATTAAATCAACTGTATATCCTTTTGCAATAGCATTAAAATCTAAAAATGAATTTTTTGGTCTTAAAATAATATTTGTATCATCTATTTTAAACTTCTCAAATCCAACAAGTAATTTTAAATTGTCTATGGCTAATGAATCAATAGGCATATTAGTAAACTTAGGACCAAAACCCCAAAAGTTTACTAATATACCTATTGAAGGATCAAATTTTCCTTTTGTTTTATCAAATATCTTTTTTGAGGTATTAAATACATTAACAAAATGATTATCAACCCTTACAGGCTCATTATTATTGATTCTTGAGATAATAGAAGTATCAATATAAGTTGACATAGAATTGTTTATAAGATCAAATATGCTATCTAATTGAATAGAATAATCTATCTGATCTTCTGAAAAGTACTGGACAGAGTATGTAGTGCCAAATGCTATCCCTTGTAAAGTTGTTTTTGTATTCTGATTACATGAGAATAATACCAAAAAAAATAGAATAGCTCTACTCATTTCTTTTTAGTTATTCTATACCAATAGGGCTTCATAGCAATTTTTTCACTTATTCTCTGCCTAATTATTTTTAGGTCATTACTATTTGGAATCCAATTACTGTACAAATTATTATTTTTAAATATTTCCTTTGGAAATTTTCTTTCCTTATCAGGTTTAAAACCCCTTGATTTCATTTCCCTAATAATTAAATTATATCTTTTGTGTAAATATTTACCCTTATTATAAAAAAAATAAACATGTCCTTTATTAAGCGTATACTGTTTAGGGACATTTGACTCAAGATAGCCTTTTTTACTGTTTAAGGTTCTCTTAAGGGATCCTGAAACCATAAAAATCTCTCTATATTCAGCTATTAAATGTTGATCTGTTAGGTCTGAGGGGGGTAAAATATTAATTCTGGTCATAAACTTTTATCCTTAGACTAAATACCAAAATCATCAAATCTGATATTCTCATCAGGAATGCCAAAATCTTCACCCATTTTTTGAACAGCTTGATTCATTAGTGGTGGGCCACAAAAATATAGCTCAATATCTTCAGGAGATTCATGATGATTTAGGTAGTTATCAATAACACAATTATGAATAAAACCAACAAAACCATCTCCTTCAGAATTAATGTCTTTTTTAATTTTCCAATTATCTTCAGGAAGAGGTTCAGAAAGAGATATATAAAATTTGAAATTTGAAAAAGATTTTTCAAGTTTATAGAAATGATCAAGGTAGAATAATTCTCTTCTAGATCTTCCTCCATACCAGTAAGTAACTTTTCTTCCAGTCTTCAAAGTATTAAATAAATGATATAGGTGAGACCTCAATGGAGCCATCCCAGCACCTCCGCCAACATACAACATTTCAGCTTCAGAATGATTGATAAAAAACTCGCCAAATGGTCCTGAAATAGTCACTTTATCTCCCGGTTTTCTTGAAAACATATATGAAGATGCAATACCAGGGTTTACATCCATCCAAGAGTTATTATCTCTATCCCAAGGAGGAGGAGCTATTCTTACATTTAACATTATGTCCCTACCTTCTGCAGGATATGAAGCCATAGAATATGCTCTTTCAATTGTTTCAGAATTCTTCATTACTAATGGCCATAAATCAAATTTATCCCACTCAACCTTAAACTTGTCTAGAGAATCGTGCTCTTCTGGATGAGCTTCAATATCCATATCAGAAAATTTCACTTCAGTTTCTGGAATTTCTATTTGTATATAGCCTCCTGCTTTATATCCCATATCCTCTGGAATTCGGATAACAAATTCTTTAATAAATGATGCAACATTATAGTTTTTAACTACTGTGGCTTCCCATTTTTTTATACCAAAAACCTCATCAGGAATACTAATATCCATATCCTCTTTAACTTTTACTTGACATGCAAGTCTAGCACCAGACTGTAACTCCTTTCTAGTAAAGTGTGGGGTTTCTGTTGGTAATGCCACTCCTCCACCAGAATTAATATGACATTCACATTGAACACAGGTACCACCTCCTCCACAGGCAGATGGTAAAAATATCTTTTGAGAACTAAGTGTTGTAAGTAAAGAATCTCCAGAATTAACTTCAATTTCCCTTTTCCCGTTAATATTAATTTTAACAGGTCCTGAAGGAGAAAGTTTCTCCTTAACAAATAAGAGCATTAATATTAATAATAATGTAACTACTAGTAATATACCTATTACTAGAATTATAGATTTCGAAATAGAAGTTGCTAGTATCATACTTTATTCTATATCATTATTTGTGTCCATAAGTATTTGATCTTCTTCAGCGATATAATCTTCACTGTCTGAATCTAAAACTATTTCTTTTTGAGTAGTTTTTGGAGCTTCATCTCCTCCTGTTAACATTCCTCCAAAACTCATAAAACCAATAGCCATCAATCCTGTTATAATAAATGTAATTCCAAGACCTCTTAATGGAGGAGGGACATTGGAATACCTAATTTTTTCACGAATTGATGCAAGGGCTAAAATTGCCAACCACCAGCCTATTCCTGACCCAATTCCATAGGTTAATGCTAATTCAATTGAAGGAATCTCTCTTGACTGCATAAATAATGAGCCTCCTAATATTGCACAATTAACAGCAATCAAAGGCAAAAATATTCCTAGTGAATTATAAAGTGCAGGTGAAAATTTTTCAACAACAATCTCAACTAATTGAACCATTGTTGCTATTGTAGCTATAAATAATATAAATGATAAGAAATCAAGATTATATTCTTCAAAGCTTGGATGTAACCATCTCATAGCACCATCCTGTAGTACATAAGTGTCTAAAAGCCAGTTTAAAGGAACTGTAATGGTTAATACAAAAAGCACAGCTGCTCCAAGACCATTAGCAGTAGGAACTTTTTTAGAAACTGCTAGATATGAACACATCCCTAAGAATGTGGCAAATACCATATTGTCGATAAAAATAGATTTAAATAATAATTCTATATGTTCCATATTTAATCTTCAATTAAATGAGTACTTTTTGATCGTTGAATCCAAATGATAATTCCAACAACAATCAATGCCATTGGTGATAATAACATAAACCCATTGTTTTCATATCCAAAGGCATATAGTCCAGTCATATCAATAGCATCTCCAAAAACAGGATAACCCCAAAGAGTTCCTGAACCTAATAATTCTCTAAAAAACCCTACAATTACTAATATTAAAGCGTAACCTAATGCATTTCCAATACCATCAAGGAATGATCTCCATGGTTTATTACCAAGAGCAAATGCTTCAAACCTTCCCATAATTATACAATTGGTAATTATAAGACCAACAAATACTGATAGAGTTTTACTTAATTCATAAGCATAAGCTTTTAAAACTAAATCTACTATAACTACTAGGGTTGCAATAACTATTAATTGGACTATTATTTTAATTCTGGATGGAACGATATTTCTTATTAAAGAAATTACAACATTACCTGTTCCCATTACAAATAAAACTGCAATAGACATTACAACCGAGGCTTCAAGTTCAGCTGTGATTGCCAATGCTGAGCAAATCCCAAGAACCTGAATAGTTATCGGATTATTGTCTGATAATGGATCTAGTATTAATTTGCTATCTCTTTTTGATAATAATGCCATCTAATTCTGTTTTAATTTTTTAAAGTATGGTACGTATAATCTCAAATCACCTTTTATCATTGCAGAAACACCATCGCCAGTAATAGTAGCTCCAGCAATTGCATCTACCCTATTATCATCCTTTATTTCATTTCTAGGATCAAGATCTTTTTTAGAGACAGTTATTCCTATAAAATTACCATTAGAATCCAATAAGTTCTCACCAATGAAATCATCCATAAAAAATCTCTGATTTATATTAGCTCCCAGTCCTGGGGTTTCTGCCTGGTGATCAAAATAAGCTCCTTGAATTACCATGTTTTCATCCATAGCAATATAACCCCAAATTGAATTCCATAATCCCTTACCTCTTATTGGTGCAACATAATATTTTTTTTGATCCTTTTCAGCAATAAATAAAGGCAATCTTCTATCATAATTTGGATCTTTTGCAAGTGTCTTTTCCTTTTTTACTTCAATCAAATAAGCTTCTTCATCTTCAATTATTTTACCTCCTTGAATATAAATTTGATTAACTACATATTTATCAAATTCAATAGGAGCCTGATCAGTAGAAATAAAACTAACATTATTACCTTCATTATCATCTACTCCAATTGCATAAAGAATATTCTGTTGTTTTTCAAGAATTTTATTTGTTTTTATTTTTTCTTTAAGAGATGAATCAATAGCAGCAAGTAGTGTGCCTACAATAATAACCATCCCTATGGCAAAAAATATTGTATATGAATTTTTATCTGTATTAATTCCCATTCTAACTAATTTTTATTTTAATCCTATTAAGTCTGTTCTTAATATTAGATTGAATAACATAATGATCAATTGTAGGAGCAAAAACATTCATTAATAATATTGCTAAAAATACTCCTTCAGGATAAGCAGGATTAAATACTCTAATCATAATTGAAATAAAACCAATTAAAAACCCATAAATCCATTTACCCTTTAAAGTCTGCGCTGCAGTTACTGGATCAGTGGCCATGAAAACTGCTCCAAATAAGATACTCCCTATTAACAAATGCTCCCAAAAAGGAACACTCATTAAGCCATAAAATTTACTAGTTTCTGTAATCCATCCTAGATCAACTACCTGATTAAAAATTAAACCCATAAAAAGAGCACCTGCGATTGTACTAAGCATTATTCTCCATGAACCTATCTTTGTAAAAATTAAAAATAGCGCACCTAGAATAATTAATATTTTAGAAGTTTCACCAACAGATCCCGGTATAAACCCAATAAACATATCTGAAAGTGAATAAATAATTTCTTGATTTTGAGCATAACTACCCAATATTGTTTCTCCCGAAATTGCCTCAGCTGTACCTGCTCTTTCCACTGCTTGATGAACCCATACTTTATCTCCACTCATCCATGTAGGATAGGCAAAAAACAAAAAAGCTCTAATAGTAAGCGCTGGATTTAGAATATTCATTCCTGTTCCTCCAAATATTTCTTTTCCAATTATAACTCCAAAAATCACAGCAACAGCTAGCATCCAAAGAGGTAGATCAACAGGAACAATTAATGGAACTAACATGCCGGTCACTAAATACCCTTCTTCAACTTCATGACCCTTTATAACTGCAAAAATAAATTCAACAGTAAGTCCTACAACATAAGATACTATAACAAGCGGGAGGACTTTGGTTGAACCCAATATAAAATTCTCCCAAGTAATAAAATTACCTAAAAACGAGGCTTCTCTAATTATTCCATTAACAGCATCAACTGCAGCAAAATGCTGGTAACCAGTATTGAATATTCCAAATAAAAGACATGGAACAAGTGAAAGGATAACCATGTTCATTGTTCTTTTCAAATCATCTGCTGCCTTTATATGAGTTCCTCCTTTAGTTACATCATTGGGTGTATATAAAAAAGTATGAAATGCGTTAAATGCAGGAGCAAACGTATTGCCTTTAAATTTTTCCTTTAATTGATGTAGACTTGATTTTATTCCCATTACCCTAATTCTTTTTTCATTAAGTCTAATCCTTTTCTAATTATTTCTTGATGAGGCTGCTTAGATACGCATATAAACTCAGTTAAGGCGAAATCTTCTGGAGCAACTTCATACATACCTAAAGCTTCCATTTCCCCAAGATCCTTATACATACATGCTTTTAATATTCTCATTGGATATATATCTAATGGGAAAACTTGCTCATAAGATCCTGTAACAACAAATGCTCTATGCTCTCCATTAGTATTTGTATTCAAGCTAAATTTTTTATTTGGTAATAGCCATGAAAATGTCAATGCTCTAGAGGTTGAAATTTTATCAAATACAGGTCTAGTCCATCCGAAAAGATCGTAATCGTTACCCTCGGGTATTACACTTACTGTATTGCTATAATAATCAAGATGTCCTTTTATAGAAATTTGTTTTCCAGTTAATATATTTCCAGAAATTATTCTATTACCATCCTGGATTCCTTTGTCTAGGATCGTTGACATCCCAGATCCAATAAGAGTTTTAATATATCTTGGATT
>JACKQG010001694.1_pt1 | contig 29961 bp, 22 predicted proteins | sample 8237621 | NCBI WGS metagenome assembly JACKQG01 (sample SAMN15677084, study PRJNA649215) | marine metagenome | biome: marine; feature: Black Sea; material: saline water; isolation source: suspended particulate matter (SPM) from the Black Sea western gyre | collected 2013-06-09/2013-06-10 | depth... | reverse complement strand
CTTCAGGGAAGCGTGAATAAAGCTTGGAACGACGCATGAAAAACTGATGTTTGCGCCAAAAATAGCGCAATCCCTTGGCATGCGAGCGGGCGAAAAAATTAAAAAAGCTCTTATGGCTCAGCCGTTTCGTGTGGTGAATCACTTTGATTTGGCGATCCCAAATCACCCGCCATCCATGCATCCACAGCCGCAGACAATAGTCCGTGTCCTCCGGCGAATAGAAAATCTTTTCATCGAGCAAACCGATCTGTTCGACAGCCGCGGTGCGCAACATCCAGCACGCCGAAATCGCGCAATCAACCTCGCGCAATTCCTGTGGGCTATAGCTTTCGTCGCGTTGGCGCATGCCGTCGCCAAAACCCGTGCGCGCCACCAAAGTGCGCAAGATTTTGGTCTTAACCGTCGGGAAGCGGCGGCAGTTTTCTTGTTGGTCGCCGTTTGGGAAATACAGTTGCGGCGCGACCAACCCGGCATGCGGAGTGGCTTTCATGCGCGCCACCATCGCCGCCACCGCACCCTTGGGGAATTCCGTATCCGAATCGGCGACCATCACAAACGGCGCCCGCACCTTCTTCAACGCAAAGTTCCGCGACACCGTGGTGCCGGTATTAAAGCCCATCGCATGGCAGCAAATTTCGACCGACGTCAAGCTGCTTGCAATCGCCTCAACCACCGCAATCGTGTTGTCCTTGGATCCATTATCAATGACATGAATCACTCCACCGTCTCCACACTCCATCATTCCCGTCGCCAGCGTCTGCAGGCAACGCTCGATTTCGTGTGCAGAATTCCAAGTAAGAATTACCGCCTCAAGTGGCGGACGGTCAGACATCCAGTACTCCTTTCCGCCTTGTCGGCGAGGTGGTTGGGGTGACCTTTTCCTTCTTGGTCAAAGACCCTTTGAACAAGGTTTTGCGGAAAGTCCAGAAGGCTTTAAAGGTGCGCGTGATTTCGCTGGGGTGGTGAATCTGCTGCCACAACTTGGTGGCCAGATAACGCGGGCGAATGTAGTACTCCTTACGCGCCCGGTCGCACCAATCCAAAATCTCGGCACGGTCCATGTCTGGCATGTCGAGCACCGCGTTGTGGTTTCCTTCTTCGGTCAACCATTCGCGGAAGTCCTCGGTACGCAGCAATCCTTCATCCTTCGCCCATTCGTACGCCGGCGTTCCCGGGTAAACGATTAGTGGGAAGAACTGCATGGTGTCGTTATTAAACTTCTTAGCCGTTTGCAGCGTCTCTTCCAAAGTTTCGCGCGAATCGCCGCGGTTGCCAGCCATGAAGCAGCCGTGAATCAGCAGCTTGGCGCGGTTGGCGTTGCGCGAAAACTCCATCATTTCTTCGACCTTGGTGCCCTTCAGCATGCCATCGAGGGCTTTTTGCGAACCAGACTCATAGCCGACAATCATCAGCACGCAGCCGGCCTTGCGCATGTGCACCATGGTTTCGTAATCCAGGGTCGCTCGGGTATTGCAGTACCACTTGATCTTCTTGTGCAGACCGCGCTCGATCATCAAGTCGCAAAACTCTTTGGTGCGCTTGGCCCAAGCGGTGAAAGTATCGTCCTCGAAGCCGACCTCTTTAACTTCCGGCAAGTTCTCGACGATCCACTCCATTTCGTCGACCATCGACTTGGCGGTGCGGAAGCGGACCTTGTCGCCGTGCACGGTACGCGGATAAACGCAGAAGAAGCACGGGTGCGGGCAGCCGCGGGTTTGCATTAGCTGCACCATCGGCCAGTCGCAGGCGGCGAAGAAGTAATCCTTCACATCGAAGAACTTCTTGTAAACCTTCGACAGCCACGGCAGTTCGTCCAGGTCTTTGATGAACGGCCGCGTTTCGGTTTTCACCAAACGATCGCCGTCGCGGAAGGTGATGCCCTGAATGGCCTGCAAACCTTGCGACGTCATTTTGCCGTTGGTTTGCTTCAAGTACCCAGCGATTTCAACCGCGGTGGCGTCGGCCTCGGCGTGAATGATGAAATCCATCGCCGTATCGAGCTGCATGGTTTCGTTTGGCAGCGACGTCACGTGGGTGCCCATCAGGGCGATCGCCGAGCCACATTCGCTCTTGATGCGGGCGCCAAAAGCGACGTCGGAATAGATACTTGGAGTACTAGTTTGCTGAATGACCAGATCGGGAGCAAACTCCCGAATCCGCTTCATCGTGTCGTCGTCATTGGTGAGAGTCGCGCACGAGTCCAACAGCAAAACGTCAAACCCGGCTTGGTCCAAAGAACCAGCGACCGAAGCCAAATACATCGGGAAATAAGTCGTTCCTGATTTTGCGACGGCAGGAGACCGCGATTCGCGGGTAAATTTTCCGTGCTCGGTCAGGAAGGGGGGATTCAGGCAGAGTACTTTCATCAGGTTGACTTAGGGGCGGTCAATTGGAGAATGCGCTGCTGGAATGCGGCAGTTGAGAACCGAGACCTAACAATACTAGCAATCCGCCTTCCATTTGAGGGGCTTAGACTGCGAACACTCTCGTTGATTCGTAGGGCAAGGCTGTACGCATCTCCAGCGGAATAGCGTTCATTTATTCCAAGTAATTTTCCTAATTCTGCGCCACCGCCGGAATCCGGCAACGCCAAATCGGTGCCACAAGCCGCAGACTCCAATCCGCTCAACGGAAAGCCCTCTTCGTGGCCCAAAATCGTTAGGTCGCATGCGGGGTAAATTTTCTCCAAATCCGCCCGCCAGCCCAGGAAAACAAACAGATCTGGCACCCCAGCTCGAGCCGCTGACGCCTTTGCCTCGGCAACCAAGGCTTCACCGTTTGGGGTAATGCGACCAGCAAAAATTACTTGCAGATTTGGGTTCTTTTCGGCGGCTAACAATGCAGCCGCAATAACCAGGCGATGCGGTTTTATTCCACCAATGTCGCCAATGAAGCAAACCAAAAAACGTTCATTATTCGAACCCAAGGATGCACGCGCCGCAGTTTGATCGGTTGCGCATTCTTGAAAACGGCCGACGTCCACACCGTTGTGAATCACCGTCACTTCCTCACTAGGCCAGCCGCAAAACTCAGCAACCGTAGCCGAACAAGTCACGCTAGCCCCGCCCTTGTTGCGCTTATGAATATACCGCAGCATTGCTCGATTTAACGGCGACTTCACCAGGTGATGCAAATGCATAATCATCGCCACCTGACGGCTGCGGTTGGCGAAATGCATGGCCGGCAAACCAGTCATGCCGTTGACGTAAATCAGGCCAGGATTGACGTCGGCGATGAGTTTTTTGGCTAGGCGCGAATTGGAAAAAAGGCGCTTGGGTGAGCCGTCGCCGAGGGCGGGGCAGTAGCGCACTTCCAAGCCGTCGGCGCGGGCGGCGTCGGCAAGCTGACCGGGGCCGGGGCAGGCTAAAACAACGGGAAAATTACCCTTGATTGCGTCAGCAATTTGAAGGGCTACGCGCTGTCCGCCCAGTATGTCTACTAGGCACTCAACCAGTAGGACAGGGCGCATGCTCCTTAATAAAGGATTGGCCATCGAATTGGCTGGCGTCAAATTCCACCCCCAGCAGTTCAAGCACGCTCGGGGCGATGTCCATCAGTTCCACCGTGCGATCGGAATCGTGCAAGATGCTCGGGTCTGAAATGGTGCAGATGGGAGTGTCAAAACGGTGGCTGCCGGGGTGAATGAGGTGAATGGAGCCTTCGCCCCATAAGCCTTTTTTGGTTTCCCAGCCCAGCCCGATCCAGTCTGGCAGGCGCACCAGGATCTCCGGGAATTTATCCAATTCCGGGCCGCTGTAATAATCTTCACGCCGCAACACCGATACGAACAACGGCTCGCCGTCTTCGTGGGTGGCGGTTTTCAGCACCGCAATCACCTCGTCAATTTTGGCGTCGACCTCGGCATCGGTGAGGCCGCTGCGGTTGATGCGAATTCCACCGTAGCTGTACGACTTCACGGTGCTCAAATCGCTGACGTAAGCCCGTGTTTGCTCCCAATCGATCGACGACGACGGCGCCAGCAGCTTTTTCCAAACGGGGAAACGTTTGGAGATCTTCATCAGCGTTGGCGTGGTGCCAAAACGGCGCACCACGGTGAAAATCATTTTCTTCAACGCGGCCGCACCGATGCGCGGCTTTTTGCTGCCCTTTTTAAGGGTCAGGTGACCGTGTTGACGCAGCCATTCATTGACCTGAAACAGCTTCCACGGACGTGGGCCGTGACCGTGGTCGGCGAGCAAAATCACGGTCACGCCTTCGCCAGCCGCCTCAATCAGTTTGCCGACCGCGTCGTCGACCGCTTCGTAACCTTGGTTGATGACGTCAGTGTGTGGGCCATTTTTGATGTAGCCCGGATGCTTCGGGTCGTGGTCGGCCCAAAACATGTGCTGCAGGCCGTCCAAACCGGACAGGTAAATAAAACCCAAATCCCAGTCGTCGCGACCGAAAGTTTCGCAGCCCAGTTTGATTTCGGCGGCGAGCTGCTTTTTGAAGCCAGCTTCGGCTTTGGGCAGATCTTTGCGGCCAACAAATCCTGAGCCAATTCCGAGCAGAGCGCTGGCATCCAATGGCTGTTGCAAAGTATCGCCGTCTTGCAGGTTGGCGATGACGTCGGCGGGGCTGCCGCCACGCGTAATCAAACGGCCGGGGATCTGCCAACCAGGCGAAATATTCAGCGGCATCAAAATGTGGCAGCGCTTACCGGCCTTGGCAGCGATATCCCAGAAAGTTTTGCCTTGGAACATCGCATCGTTGACGCTCATTCCTGGCTTGTAGCCGTCCTTTTTGTCGGCGAAATTCAGGAAATTAATAATCCCGTGGGTCGCCGGTGACGCACCTAAATAGACCGAAGCCCACGCTGGGCAAGAGTCTGGTGGGAATACAGAACGAAGCGGAAGATCCGCTCCCGACCCCTGTAGTCGCGTGATGTTAGGAAGTCGCTTTTGGATATCGCTAACGACATCGCGGTCCAGGGCATCAACGCCAATGATTAAGACGCGGCGGTTCATTCGGGGGTTTGGGGCCGACTCCAGGGGTGGATTGGGGAGGCTTGGGAAAGCAACAAGAAGGCCGCCAAGGCCCATTTTAGTTTGCGCAATCCGCGCGCGCCGAAGTGTTCGGGATTAATCCTTGGCGCACGCGGCGTTGATGGCGGTGTTTAATACCTGCTCACGACTTAGGGTTCCGTCTAGCGCCATGAAATCGCTAGCCTCGGCCATGGCCAGGTAGCGATTACGGCGGCTGGTCAAATATTCCAGATCCGGGATGTCATCCTTACGCTGAATCGACACCTCGGGCGGCACGTCGACGAATAGTTTGAGATCCGGCGTCGGCACCAAGCGGCTCCATCGCCGCACGCGCTTATTCAGGGTGGTTTGGTCCTCGTCGCTGTTGGCGGCGAAGGCGACGCAGATGTCGTGCACATAACGGTCGGCAAGGATCACATGACCGCGCCACAGCGGAATCCGCACCTTCCACAACATTTGAAAGAAGTACTCAAAGCCGACCATAATGCGGTAGATGGGGCCTACAAATGGACGATTAATGGCACCGACCATGGCCTTGCGGTAACCCGAATAATCCGATTCCATGCGCTTGGGGCTGGCACCGGCAACGCGTTTGGCGAAGGTCACCAATGGCCGCAGCAACTTCATTTCGTAGCCACACCAAGGCACCGACACGCAATGCCCTTGTTGACGTAATTCTTCAGCCAGTCCCGCCAACAGCGTCGATTTTCCAGCCCCGTCCAGACCAGTGACCATGATCAGCCGCCCCTTTTTATGGCGACGGCTAGGAATGGCGGCCAGAGCGGTATCGAGGCCAGTCTCCCAGTGGAAGGACGACAGATCGACGCTTTCACCTGCTTCGCTGGAATGATCGGCTACCTCAGCCGCCCAATCTGCGTCAGCGGCGACTAAACGCAAGCCGGCTGCACCCTCAGGGAAAGCGTCGACCAAACCGCCGAATGGAGCGGCAATGACCGGCAGCTGGCACGCCATGGCTTCCAGCACCGAAAGCGGCAATTCAATGCAGCCCGACGGATCCGTGGTCGGAAAAACCATCAAGTCGGCACTGTGATAAAGCGCTTCAATGGACTCAATGAACTGGTCGTGAATGCGCACTCCGGCGGCGGTCAAAAATTGCCGCAGTCCTGGGTCTTCACCGCTGCCCGGACGCGAAATGATGGTGAGCACGATGGCGTCGCTCGCCGCCACTGCCGCCAGATTACGAATGCCACGATTCTCCCGAATAGGCCCGACGTGAATCACCCAGCGCTGGCCATCTTGGACTGCAAATTGCTGACGGATCGACGCCCGAGTTTTTTCGTTGCAGCTGGAACGAGGCGCAAATTGATTTGGGTTAATTCCACATCGGACCAGGTGAGGTACCAAGCCAGTTTCATCAAACAGCTTCGCCGTTTTTTGCGACAAACAAAATAATGAATCCAGCGCCGGGTGACGTCGCGGCTTCACCAATGGCGGCTGCAGCGCCCACAAGCTAACGCGCCCCGGGGTCAGCAAATCTAACCAGCGCAGAAAGCGCGCTAGGCGCTGGTTGTAACGAAAAACCACGTGAATCCGCCTATACCGTCGTAGCCCAAACCAAAGCAGCGGATTGAGGATCGCCGACTTCAAATTCCGATGCTTTACCGGCACATGATGAGCCTGCAGTTCGCGCTGCAGGTGCTTGGCAAAATTGCTTTGGCCCTCAGACATACCAGGCAGCAAATTGCTCAAAATCAGCGTGTTGCCGTGCCGACTTGCCGTCAAATGTTTGCGCATGCGCAATTGCGAAACAGGAAGCGAATAGCGTTGCGCGATGGACAGCTTGCAATCCTGCGCCAGCGCCTTCAAGTCTGGGCGCTTACTAACCTCCTGAATCGCATCCAGAATGGCCGGCGTTGAAACCTCCGCAATGAGCTGACCCAAGCGGAAGTCCTCGGTTAGGGTCGGAATCCCGCCGACCGCCGTGGCCACAGGAATCGCGCCATAGGCCATGCCTTCCATAAGCGCGTTGGGCAATCCTTCCGTTTCACTCGGCAAAACCACGAACCGGCTGCGTTGCATCCAGGTGCACAATTGCTGGTGATTCACCCAGCCCACCATTTCGATGTGCGCAGTATCGGCCGCCAATTCCTGCAACTGCTCGGCCAATGGGCCATCGCCGGCAATTACCAACTTCAAACCCTGTGGCCAGCCGGCATCCTGCGCTGCGCGGATCAGCTCTACCAAGCCTTTACAGCTCGCCAAGCGCCCCGCATATAGGGTGATGTCTTCACGTTGCAAACCTTCAATGGAAGGCGCGATCTCCAATCCAAGCGGTATGGCGACCGCCTTGCCTTTCACACTTTTGGGCAAATTGACACCCGGTGCTTCCACCGCCACTTGCCAGGCAAGTCGCGCCGTCAGATTGCGCATGCTATGGCGAGCATTACCAATCAACCGTTTCAAAAAACCGCTGCCGGGGATGTCTTGTGGCGTGCCATACAGATAAATCAACGTGCGCTGGCGACGCAAACGCATGTATAGCTGGGCCAAAATTTGCTCCGTGCCAACCCAAAAAATGACCGCGTCAAAAGGACCACATTGGCGCAGCGCGGCGCGGCATTGCAGCACCATCTTGAACTGCGATTTGACTTGCCGCCACAATTTCCCCATCAGCCCAGCACGGCGGGCGTCGTGTTGATAGCTGAATACGGTGGCCGACGGGAAGTCGTCGGCGTTTAGGTTGGCAGTGACCACCACTGGTTGCGGGCAGGAGCCGGCAATCAGGTCCAACGCTTTTTTGAGTTGAACCGCGCCGACGCCAGAGTGCAACGGAAGGGGGTTCATGACCACCAGCACTCTTAAGTCAGTGGGGCTACTTTGACTCATGTCGGGTAGGATAGCGTCGGTTGGAATATGGATTGATTGGGAATGCAATCTATTCTTTGGGCTGCATGGTGGGGTCAGCTAAAATGCGGGGATGGGTGGATTTGCCTATGTGATGGGAGGGCTAGCGCGGAAAAATGCCGCTGTCCTCAAAGAGTGGAACCAGTTTGAAGCTGGCCTTGTTTCGAGGCTAGATTTAGAAACTGGGCTCTCTGAATTGGTAATGAAATATGACAGTCCGCCCGAAAATTGTGCGGATAAGTCGCCCTCGATTTTATTCAAAACGTCGACGGTGGTGGGCGACCAGATATTGGCTTGTACCGAAACCGAGGTGGTCGTTTTTTCCTTTCCAGATTTCAAATTTAGCCATCGGATTTCTCTGCCGTCTTTTAACGATGTGCACCACGTATCGGCGACGGATCGCGGCACCATGCTGGTGGTTTCTACCGGCTTGAACATGGTTCAAGAAGTGAATGATAGTGGCCAAGTTCTGGGCGAATGGGACGTGCTGTTTCAGCAGCCATACACGGGTTTCGACCGCACGCTGGATTACCGCAAAGTTCCGTCCACCAAGCCGCATCCATCGCACCCCAATTTTGCTTTCCAATACCAAGGCGAAGTTTGGGCGACGCGTTTCAAGCAACGCGACGCGGTCTGCCTGACCGCACCTGAGAAGAATCCGATCCAAACCGCTAGCGAAGTCGGCATTCACGACGGCATTCTCCACGGCGGTTTCATCTGGTTCACCTCGGTGGACGGCATGGTGATTAAAAGCTCGCTGGAAACTGGCGAGGTCGCCGACGTTTATGATTTGCGCGACCTGCATCAGGGCAATTTTTCACTCGGCTGGTGCCGCGGCTTGACCTTTGTTGACGAAGACCACGTTTTGGTCGGATTCACGCGCTTGCGGCCGACCAAATTCCGCGAAAACGTGCGCTGGATTCAATATCGCATGGGCATGCGCGAACACGCCGGAATTCACCCGTCGCGGCTGGGCTTGTACAACTTAAAGACGCGCCAGCACGTGCGTGATTATGACCTGGAAGACGTCGGCATGAGTGCGGTTTTTTCGATCCATATCGCGGATCGATAGCTCCAGCGCTTTGCTGAACCGACGACGTCGGCGGTGCTTATTTAGGCAGCAAGGAAGACAAAATTGTGGGCTCAAGGTCCAGCTTTTTGCGCACTTCCAGCCAGAGCCAGAAGTTCCAAAACGCCAGCATGATCGCGGTGCCGATGGCGCCGCCCAATGCGCCCCATTTCGGCATCAGCAAAAAGTTGAGGATGATTTTGCCGATTGCGGAAACCCAAATGATGCGAGTGGCAATGATTTGGAACCCGGTCATCGTCAAAATAAACCCGACCGAACCGGCTAAGGCGTTGATGGTTTGGCCGCCGATCAGCCAAAGCAGTGCCGGATAGCCAGCGACAAATTCTTCACCGAAGATGCCCAGCAACCAAGGCCCAATGATGACCATCACGATGGCGGTTGGGATAGTGAATAGGGCAATGCCCTTGGCGGCTAAGGTCAGCATGCCTTGCAATTCTTGACGCTCGCCGGCGGCGAATAACTGAGCAATCAACGGCGCCGCAATGGCGTTTACCGCCGCCAGACCAAACCCCAGCAGCAAAGCAATGCGATTAGCGACGGCAAAAATTCCAGCCTGGCCGCTTTCGCCAATCAAGCCCAACATCGCAGGGTCGGCTTGTGCGATCAGCATGCCCGCGATGTGCAGGAACAGCAACGGTCGAGCAGTTGCTTGCCAATTTTTGGCGTTGATTTTGGGGGTGGCGGCGGCAACTTCCCTCGGAGTCAGGCGACGCTTAAGCACCGCTCCGGCTAAAAACGCGGCAGTCAAGGAAATCAACCAAATCCAGGCCACGTGACGCGGCTCAGGTGACCCCCAAGCCAAAACATAAATCATCAAGCCGGCGAGCAAGGTCAGTGGTCGCACCACCTGGTCCGGCATTAAGCACCAAACCGGTTGCTTGAAGGCTTGCAAAACGCCTTGGCGATGGACGTTCAGGCCTTGAACGGGCAGCATCAATGCAACGATGGCTAGCAGCATGGCCATTTCCTCGCTGCTGCCAGCAATGAAATAGCGCAGGCTGAAAAGAACCCCGCCGATGATCACACCGGCAAGCAACATGCGCTTGCTGGTCCAGCCGATCATGCCGCGCATCAGGCCATAATCTTTGTCGGCGAGCGATGCAGGCAAGTGCCTGACCATGGCAGTGTGCATGCCCAAGCAGGTCAAGACGGTCAGGATGGCCAACCAGGATGCGGCGCTTGCCCAGACGTCGTATTTTTCCAGGCCTAGGGCATTGGCGAGGTAGCTATCGGCAATAAAGGCTAAGCCGAGTGCCAGAACGCGCATTGCAAAGGCGCCTAATCCGCCCTTAGTGAGCACTTTGCGTGCGTTCAGGGCACCTTGGCTAGATGTCACCGTGCCCGCCTATTTTCCGCCCTTCTTCTTATCTCCGTATCCGTAACCGTCTCCATAGCCATAACCATAGCCATAACCATAGCCATATCCAGAGTAGTTACCGCCGAAACGAGTCGGTTTTACGCCGTTGAGAATGGCGCCAAACAGATTGCCGCCGCCCAACTGCAAACGATGGGTTGCGCTCTCGATGACTGCGCCCGGCACTTTGTCGGCGCGGCACAACATAAAGATGGCGTCTAGTTCAGGCAGGAAGCCAGTGGCGTCGGCCACCGCCAAAACTGGCGGAACGTCGAACAGGACCATGTCATATTCTTCGCGCGCGTCGCGCACCAAGTCACCCATTTCTCGCAAAGCCAACAATTCGCCAGGGCGATCTGCGGTCTTGCCTGAAGTGAGCAAGTGCAAGTTCGGCTGGCCAGATTCGCGCACGGATTCGCGCCAATCGCCGCCGCCTTCCAAGATTTCGGAAAGCCCTGGCGACTGGGTTAAGCCGAAGTACTTGTGGACCACTGGCCGGCGAATATCGGCGTCGACCACGAGCACCTTCGAGCCAGCTTGGGCCATGGAAATGGCAAGGTTCAAGGTGGTTGAAGATTTGCCTTCGCCCTGGCCAGAAGAAGTGATCGTCAGGGTGCGCAAGTCACGACCTTTGGCGGCGAATTTCACCGCAGCACGCAAGGAACGATAAGAGTGTGATGCCGGGCTATCCGGTGCATCTCGAACCGGCAAGAAGTTCGTGCCTTTGCGACCCTTGGATCGCGCCTTGCCATGGCGAAAGTTGGGAATGGCGGCAAAAACGGTCAGGCCGGTAAAGGCTTCCAAGCCAGCAACCGACGCCACCATCAAACCCTTGGTGGAACGCAAGAATGCGAACAGCAGACTGAACATGAAGCCGCATAAAAAGCCGATGGCTCCTGAGAAACTCAGGCGCGGGCGATAGTGTTTTTCTGGCGGGATGGCACGGTCGATCACCTCGACGGCGGCAATGGCAGATGCTTGGGCGATGCGCGCTTCTTCAAGCTGGGCAAGCAGATAGGTGTATATTCCCTCTAGCGATTGGGCCTGTCGCATTAATTGGGCGAGCTTGCGCTCCGTCTCTGGCAAACCAGACAGACGACTCTCGTATTCATCAATGATGGCCTTCAGCGAATCATGGCGCTGGCGCTCACTTTTCAGATGGCCTTCTTGGTGGCCGATGAATTGCGCGGTCAGGGCGTCAATCTCTTCCTTGAGGTGGACCATGATTGGCGCTTCGCTTTTCCACTCCGAGGAAAGCTTGGTGTATTGCGCTTTGGTTTCTCCAAGGGATTGCAAGATGGCGGTTGCAATCGGGTCAAGCAAGCCCTCCGGTCCCGACGACGTCAGGGCAGCCATTGCACCGCCTTGATTTTCCCTGGCCCAGGTCAGGGCCAGCTCTTGCTCTTCAATGCGATAGCCGAGGCGAATTCGAGCCAGCTCCAGCTCGCTCGACTTCTCGATCAATGCCAAAGCTTCATCGGTCAAGCTGATGGCACCGGATTCAGCGCGAAACTTGACCAGTTCGGACTCTGCATCGAGCAAATCGGAACTGACGCGGTCAATTTGCTTGTCTACGTATTCAATGGTTTTGCCGGCACGCTTGGAGGTGCGTTCGCGGCTGCGTGTGGTGTAGGCCTCAACCACCATGTTGGCGATAGTCGCCGCCCGATTGGGATCGGTGTCTTGAAAGTCGATCCGTACTACACCGGAGCCGTGGGCGACCTCATTGACTGAAATCCGTGCCGCCATGTCCTGGACAGCGAAATTCTCTGGCATATAACGCAGCAAAAGGTGGCGCTCACCAACAATCGGAATGTTTGAGGTCAGCTTGAAGTCAATGCCATTCCAAATAATCGCCGTTTCCGGGTCGAACGGCAGACGTTCACCTTTCATGCCCCACGAGAAGCCAAACGGTCCCGGTTCGTTGATCTCAATCCAATCTGGACCGACCGTTAGCAGTATCGAGCGAATGCTAGTGGATTCAGGCCAATCGTTGACCACCACTGAAAAACGGGAATCGGGGAAGGCTTCGCGGGTGGCAACCCGCCACAAAATGCGACCTGGGGCGTAAACGTCCAGGTCGTCGAGGGTAGCTTCCAAATCCAGCCCAGCGGTCGCGGCATTTTTGAATACGTCGTCCATAATGCCTCGCGAACGAAGCACTTCCATTTCAGCTTTGGCTGGGGGCGCTGAGGAGAGCGAACTTAGCTCACCCAAAATTCCACCTGACAATACGTCGTCGGTTAAGAAAACCGTGGCGCTGGCCTTGTAGGTAGGTCGGCTAATGGCCGCAAATAGGATGCCCAAGAAAAAGCAAAGCAGGCTCATCAATGCGATGAACCGCCTCATTCGCCAGATCACCAGGGCTACGTCGCCGCCGATGTCACCGGGTTGAGATTTGGTCGCCATAAATTACTTTGCTCAGTTCTTCCTGAGTTCGTCGATCAGCAGAACGTCTCTAGCCGTTGAGATCGGCAAGCTGATGGCTTGAAGAATGGGGATGAGATCGCGGGTCACCCGTGCGGTGCTGGCCATTCGACGCTCGGTTACGAACACGATGTCGCCAGCCTGAAGCGGGAATCTTCCTTCAAGAGTAATGGTGTTTGCGTCGAACAATAGAACCATGGGTTCCGCTAAAGTACCGCGCACAACCGCGACCGAACCGCGTTCGGCAGTATCTGCCAGGCCGCCAGCTAAGCCAATGCTTTCCATCGCGTTTGTCGGCCGATCTAACAAGAACATGCCAGGGTTCTCGACTTCACCGAGTACAAATATCTGGTGTGATTTAGCCTCGAGCAAGGCGACGTCAACATTGGGCGTATGCAGATATTCGCTTAAACGATCGGCGACCACATCCTTGATCTCCCAAACCGTCATGCCCTGTGCTTGGATGGTCCCGATCAGGGGCAGGCTGATGTTCCCAGTCGGATCGACTGGGGTGCCGATCATGTTGTTTTTATATGGTGGGGAAGACAATTCCGGGTGCCGGTATACCGAAATGCGCAGCACATCCCCGGGGCCTACCGGGTAATGAAAGGTTGGGGCTTGCACAAAACCGGAATCTACTAGAACCGGCTCCAACGTATCCCCGTCTGGCATTTCCGGGGCGGAACAGGCACAGAGTAGGGCAGCAATGGGCCACAGCGAATTAGTTCGGAATGCCATAGGACTCGAAATCGGACCCGGTTATCATACGGTCGTTATCCCGAAAAAAGAATGCTGATAGCGGTTCTTCTGTCGGCCATCCCTCTCGCATTAAGGTTTGGGACCCCTTCGGCCATCCTCCTTCTGGCAACTGCCGACCGTCTTGGGGTTGAGGTTGGCATGATGTGGAAGCCGTTTTATTTCTTCTGGCCGATTTTGGTATTTGAGTGCATGAATGAATACCAAACTCGTGGCGCACCCGCATTACTTCGCAGTGCTGCGTCTAGATGGGCCCTGATTTTCCTGGTCGCTTGCCTGATGTGGCTATGTCTTTCGGTGTGGAGCACCGGGGGGGAGCCAACCAGCGTCAATTACCTCGGGGTTACCTTGATCCTGAGCGCTTTTGTCATGACTTTTGGCTTTAGGCTGGGTTTTGAGAATTCAGTTAAACGGCTCCTGGATTCCCTTCCTTGGGTCGGTTTGGCGGTAGGGATTTGGGGCCTTATCGTATTCCTGCAATTCGCCTTGAATCCAGGCGCCACGCCCATGGCCGACGGCCGCCCCACCGGCATTTTCTTGGATCCGCGCATGTTGGTGCCGCGCCTTTGCGGTTTGGCTGGCGACCCCAATGCCTGGATGATGCAAGTTTTGCCCTTTTGGGCTGTTTGTTGGCTGCCTGCCGGCGCAAAGCCAAGGCGGGGAGTCACTTGGGCGGCGCGGATCGTGCTCGGCCTCAACCTAGTCCTGATTGGCTCACGAACTGGGTGGGCTTTGGCGGTATTGGTTTTGGCTGCGGTTTGGTTGCTGAATTCGGCGCGACGATCCAAGGCACATTTGGCATTGGCCACTTCCGGATTAGGCCTGGTCGCTGTTTTGGGTGTGGCGACCCAATTTGGCCTTATGGATACCGAATTGGTGCAGCTTTCCCAAACCCGAGCCAGCTTCGGCGAGTCCCGTTTTGCTTTGTGGAAGGGCAGCATTGAAGTCGCAATGGATCATCCGGTTTTGGGGATTGGCCCGGGCATGATTGCGACCAGTGAGGAGATGCGTTTTGCCAGCGGTCGCGGCACCGGTTTGCAGACCCACAATGCCTGGCTGGAACTGATGGTGGAGGCGGGAGTGCCGGCATTTATTTTTATGGCAATCGCGATGTCCGCAATCATGCTCCACTCTTTGCGATTGATCCGAATTAGGGATCAAAAAACATTGCCCTTGTTATCGGTAACGATGGCTTTTTTCGTCATTCTGCTGGCGGAAACCTCGATTAGCTATATCACTTCACCGACGTTGTGGACCTGGTTCTTTGTATTACTTTTGGTTCAAGCAGAACTCTCTGAGCGCTGGCAATTAGACTCCGAAACGACAATTCCTGATCCTGATGACATCTACATGGTTCCTGGGTGACATTCACGGTTGCGCTGAAGAGCTAGCCGAGTTGTTGCAGCGCATTGAAAGCGGTCCCGGTACGCGGATCATTTCTTTGGGCGATCTGTATCACCGCGGGCCCGACCCGCATGGGGTCGCGCAACTTCTCAGTGCGCGCCATGACGTCGAGCTGGTGTTCGGCAACCACGAATTGGTGTTGCTGCGCCGCTCCGGCATGGTTCCCGTCGGCCCCGACGGCAAGGTTCAGGCCTTGAATGAAGGCGCCGGCGGTTACGACGCCGATGATCTGCGTGGCGACGGCGGCACCGTTTTGCGCAACGTCGATCCGGAGCGCTCCATTGAGCTGCTGCGTTTTTTAGAACGCGGGGTATTTTGCCTGCGTGGCGAAGCGGAAGAGGGCCCATTCCGCGGCCAGCCGTGGTTGGCGGTGCATGCGGGGATTATTCCCGGCCAAGCCCCGGAGCAAACTCCACCTATGGAATTGACTCATGTGCGGCAAATTGGTCGTTGGCGCAAGCGTTATTGGTATGAGAATTACGAAGGGCCAGAAATGGTGATATTTGGTCACACCACCTTCCAGATTCCGCGCCGCCAAGAAGCTAATGGGCGTTTGGTCGCGCATGGACTCGATACCGCGTGCGTTTATGGCGGTTGTTTGACCGCGTGGCGGCTGGAGGATGACGAATACGAAGTCGTGCCAGCGAAGAAGGCTTGGGCGCAGGAGCTAAGAGACTGACGCGGCGAAATCATGAATGAATTCATCAAGGCCAATTAATTTTTGCGCATCAACAACAGCAAGAAAAACGGCCCGCCGACGATTGCAGTGACTATTCCAATTGGTAGTTCACTATTGCGGCCAGCGATTTCGGAGGTGCGCGCAACCAAGTCGGCCAAGATCATGAAGATGCCGCCGCTGAAAAAACAGGCCGGGATCAACGCGCCATGGCGGAGGCCAGTGAACCAGCGCACCGCATGCGGCACCAATAGGCCGACAAAGCCAATTGGCCCGGTATAGGCGACCACGCCGGCGGTTAATAAGCCAGCAGCAAGCAATAATTGGGTTTTATAGCGTTTAACGGGTACGCCGCGGGCGGCGGCGATTTCTTCGTCGAAAGCGAGCTGATCCAAAGCTGATAAGCGCGGCAATATGAACGCTAAGCCCAAGGCAATCCATGGTAGCGGTGCCAGCGCGGTGTTGATATTGACAGCGTTTACTGAGCCGAGCATCCAGCGTTCCATCGACGCGAGTTGGAATGGGTCGGCGAGATAGCGGACCAGCATTACGCCGGCACCAAATAGGAAATTGAGGGTGATTCCGGCCAGCAGTAAGCCGTCGGCGCGGTTGCTGCGGCTGGATATTTTTAGGACCAGTAACAGGCAAAGTAGCGAAGTCAGCAGCGAATACAGCGGCGCGCTCATTGAGCCGAAGATTGCTAAACCCGGCATGGCAAGTACCAAAAAAGCGCCGAAGGAACCGGCTGATGCAATGCCCAAAGTAAATGGCGTGGCCAGGCTGTTGCGCAGCAAAGTTTGCATAACCGCGCCAGCTGTTGCCAATGCGCCGCCGGCTAACCACGCCAAAACAATGCGCGGCAGTCGCAAGGCCAATATGTGAGTTTGTTGATCCCATTGCGACGAAGGCAGGCTGAGCCATTGCCGCCACGCCTCCATTTGGTGAATGGAAATGGTGCCAAAGCAGGTCGCAAAAAACGCTATGAGCAGTGAGATCACTCCCAAGCCAGCAATCAAATTTAGAGAACCGCGGTTCATTTGGGGATCACCCCAGTTTGACCATTGCTGAGCGTAACCAGCTCAAAGTGGGGGCCAAAGGCCGATTGCAAATGCTGCTGGTTGATGACCTCTTTTGGCGGCCCGGCGGCAACGATGTGACCGTCTTTAAGGAGCAAAATATGATCCGCCCAACGTGCGGCCAGATTGAGGTCGTGGGTCACCACCAAGACGCCAATGGATTGCTGGTGTCGCAGTTCGTCTAAGCGGTTGAAAAGAGCGACTTGGTGTTCCAAATCCAGCATCGCCGTTGGCTCGTCGAGCAGCAAGTACTTGGGCGCCTGAGCAAGCACGCTGGCAAGCAATACCCGACGACGTTCGCCGCCGGAAAGGTGGTCGAGTTGGCGCTCGATTAAGTCTTCCGCTTGTACCGACGCCAACGCCAGCCGAATGGCGGGTTCAATTTTTTCCTCATGCGCTTTGCCCAGCCAGCGCGGCGTGATGGCGCAGCGTGCTCCAAGGGCGACCGCATCGCGCACCGAAAATGAAAAGCTGGGGCTAACTTCCTGCGGCAAAAATCCGATCTTTCGCACCCGTTCCAGCGCGGTCAGAGCAGCAAAGTTTGCGCCGTCCACCTGCACCTGTCCGGAGCTTAGGGGAAGTACGCCGCAAAGCGTGCGCACTAAGGTGGATTTGCCGGAACCGTTGGGGCCTAGCAAGCAGACAAACTGGCCTTGTTCCAGCACGAGGTCGATTCGGTGCAAAACCTCGCGTCCACGGTAACCGGCGATCAAAGCCGTGGATTTCAGCGCCATTTCCCCATTATGTCGGCTCGGCGATGTGAGTGGGCTAGTTAGAATATTGCGCATGCCGAATTCGACCACAGAATTGTTGCACAAGAGATTGGCCCAAGCGGTCGCTTGTTACTCGGCTTTGGGCGAGGACTTTCTGAACACAGTCGAAGCAGCCGCGGAGCTAGCGGTTACGGCCTTGCGGCGGCCCAAAGGTGGCGTTTATTTACTCGGCAATGGTGGTAGCGCCGCCGATGCCCAGCACTGGGCGGCGGAATTGGTCGGTCGTTATTTGGCGGAACGAGATCCGTTAAACGTGCATGCGTTGACAGTCAATACCAGCACCCTGACTGCTTTGGTAAATGATTATCCACCGGAACAATTGTTTGAGCGCATCGTGCGCGGCCACGTCGGCGCGGGCGATTTGTTGGTGGCGATTTCCACTAGCGGCAATTCAGCGAACATATTGGCGGCGGTTGCGGCAGCGCGGCAAGCTGGGGCCAAGGTATTGGGCGTGACCGGCAAAGATGGCGGCAAGTTGGCATCGATGTGCGACGTCGCTTTCATTGCGCCGAGCAATGATACGCCGCGCATTCAAGAGGCGCACTTGCTCTTCGGTCACCTATTTTGTGAGTTGATCGAAGTGTCGATGTTCGGCTAGGCGGCGTAATCGTTCATCAGTTTGATGGCGCTGCTAAACACTCGCTGAAGGTGTGCACGGTTTGCAGCATGCGCGGGCCTGGTAGAAACAAATAATCTTTGCTAAGGGCAAAAATGCGTTTGTCGGCGATCGCTGGTAGGGTCGGAAAATCGTCGGCAAATTCTGCCCAAATATCGGCGTTGCTAGGTCCGCTGCCATCCGGTTTGCTGGCGGCGGCGATGGATAAATCCAGTAGCACTCGCGGTGCGGCGTGGAGCAATGCTTCTTGGGATAAATTGAAATACGCGTTCGGGTTATCGGCAAAAACGTTTTCGCCACCCGCAGTCTGCAGCAACTCATTCAAAAACGAGCCACCGCCGACCGCAATCATGCCGTCCACGCCATTGCGCGAAATCAAAATCGCAGCCTTAGTGCGTGTGCCGACGGCGTCGGCGACCTGTTGGTAGTCGTTTTGAAAATCAGCGGTCAAGCGCTGGGCACTAGCTTGCATATGAAATAGATCGCCCATTTTTTTTACCTCGTCCAACCAAGATTGCACGCTGTCGGTATTCAAACTAATAAACAAAATTTGCAATTGCTCGCAAAAATCAGCAAGCCGCTGATTGCTGCCTTGGGTGATCACCGCATCTGGATTCAATGCAGCAATGCGCTCCAAGTTCGGATCAAATTGACCGCCTACACGCGGCAGGTCCACAGCGCGCGGGTCTTTGCAAAAATCGGATACCGCCACAATGCGTTGCCCTGCACCCACAGCAAACAAGGTTTCTACCGACGAGGGCCCGATTACGACCACTCGCGCTGGCGGTGCAGCAATTGTGGATGCGGCACCATTTATTTGAGCGGCGGGGCCATTGGGCGGCGTTGGCTTGCTGCAGCTGGTGACGACGGCCATTGCCAAACTCAGCAAGCAAAGTCGCTTGAGCAAGGCGTCCTTCATTATTTTTCCGTTGCGGAAATTCGTTTGGCTTCGCGCCCAAAAGCGAAGCCGTCGACGTAACCGCCGAAACCTAGAGGTCGGTAGCCATTGAATACACAACCGATCAAGTTCACATTCCAGTTTCGCAGTTTGGAAGCAGCCATTTGCGCAACCCGGCTGCTTAGGAAGTCATAGCGGCTTAACAAAATTGCACCGTCGACGTGTTGCAACATACTTGCAGAATCCGAAACCGCTAACAGCGACGGCGCGTCGATGAGCACCCAGTCAAATTCTGATTTCAGGGCCGCCAGCCCGAGTTCCCAATCCAATTTGCCGGCGTAATTTGCTGGGTGGCTGGTCACCTTTCCGCTGCTTAGTACAAACAAATTCGCCTCCGAAGTCGCTTGCGCCGCCTGTTGCCAGTCTTTGGGTGCTGTTTCGGCAAAGCCGTTTCCAGAGCTCAGACCAAAGCTAGTTGCCACAGTTGGATTGCGCAAATCGGCATCCACTAGCAAAACCGAATCGCCAGCCCGCGCCAGCGAAATCGCCAATGCTGCTGCCGTTGTCGAAACGCCTTCACCGGACCCGCCAGCAACGAAACAAATGCTGTTTAGCTTGTGCTCACTCTTGGCGCTGATCAAATTCGCCCGCAACGAACGAATCGCTTCAGCTCCAATGCCGTCGCCATTGAGCACGGCTTGCGGAGTAGCCAACTTGCTTCCATACCTGGGCAAGGTCCCCAAACTACGCAAGCCGCATGCACTTTCCAATTGACGGCAGCTGAGCAAGGGTTTGGCAAAAGCGTCTTTTAGAATCGCAACAATGATCCCGATTGCGACGCCGAGCACGGCCGCCAAAACGGTGATCAAAAATGGTCGCGGGAATTTGGCTTTGATCGGCTCGGTCGCCGGATCAATGACCTCCATAGTCGCCGCGGTTTTAGCCGCCCTTTCAGAAATGATGGCGGTCTGGAAGCGCGTTAATAATAAAGCATAAGTTTCTTCCAGCGCGGTTACCTCGCGCTGGAAACCGGCCAATTGCCGATGTGTTTGCGGCAGCGCGTTTAGTTTTTTCTGATCTCGCTCAATCTTATCCTGCAAAGCGCTGACCTCGCCGCTGGCGCGCAGCAACATCGTCCGCATGATCTCTCTTAATTCGCCACGGAAAAAATCGATGCGCGCATCCAATTGCGCGAAGCCAGCCCAATCTTTGGGGTGCTCCAACGCCAATTCCGCGCGCTGTTCCAACAGGCTAGATAAGCGCAATTTTAAATCGGCGGCGGTTGGGTCAAGTTGGTCAGGGTCATCGCCTTCGAATCGCATGGGTGCGGTGAACAGTCCATTGGAGACCGCAAACAATGCTTCTTCTACCCGTATCTGATCAACTTCAACCTTGCTGTCCAAGTCTTTTAGGGATTGAAGTTGGTATTCCTTTTGAGCAAGCTCCATATCTAAAGCTGCAAGTTTTTGCACCAGAACTAATGCAGCGTCTTCCAGCACAATTGAGTCGCCATGATTGCTTTGAAAGTCGAGCAAGCGTTTGTCGGCTTGCTTCATGGATGCTTCAATCGTGGCGATTTCCTTTTGCAAAAACTCGCGCGACTCGGCGGCGGGCGTCGCTAGGCGCTGCTGATCTTGTTCGATGTAATAGGCAAGCAATTGATCTAATACTTCAGTAGCGCGCCGCGGATCGCTATCGATGTAGCGTAGCTCGAGCACGCCGGACGCCTTCAGGGTTTCGTTCACCTTTAAGCGATTGCGCACATCATTCAGCGTTTCTGCAAACGGATTGGAATGGAATACATAAGTCCGCCCGGCTTCGGTGCCGTCGCCGCTGATGGAAACGTTGCGGTTTAAAAACTGCAACGGTTGCTCGGCGCCAAAAGAATCAAAAGTTTGGGATGCGCCAAACAAACTGCGTACCGATAGCTTGACCTTAGACTTCTCCAAGAATTCAATTTCGACGCCTGCGGCCGGCAGCACGCCGTCGGTCCAAACTTGAATGCTGCCTTGCGGTGCCGCGCCACCAAAAATCTTACGCTTCATTTTTGGCCACGGCCAATAGCGACCCATATCCTGGACCGTTTGGCACAAGCCCATTCCAGTTTTACTGCCGTCCGCATGTACCTCGCCGATCAAACGAGCAATCATCGCACGCGAGGTCAAAATGTCGATCTCGGTCGAAGCCGGCGAGTTATCGGGTAAATCCGACCACTTTCCAGCCGGGCTGACTTGGCGCAGACGATCCAAAAATACGACTTTGGCACTCACTTCATAAGTGGGCGTAGTTGTGAAACTAAACCATGCACCAAAGAGCAGCATCGCCAAGGTGAAAACGGCAATGGTGGATTTGCGTCGAATCAATACCCCAAGCATTTCAGCTGGGGAATACGCTCCGTCGTCGTCGATGGCGGTGTTGTTGTAATTCATTCTTGGCAGATCCACTGGTCGTCGGCTTCGTAGCCCCATTCCACAAGATCGTCGGCGATGACATCGCCGAACTGGCGGCGCAATTCAGGACTGAAATGATTCATCCAATCGCCCGATTTGCCTTTCCTAAAAAATGAGCCAGCTTTCTTCATGTTATGAAATGAGCAGGCCTCCACGATCCCCGGCAAAGGCTCTTTCGGCAAGCCAAACAACTCGGCGACGTCATTCATTCGCGTCATCGACTCGGCTTTCAAGTCCTCGTAGCTGACGACGATGCTGTTTTTTGGATCTGCGCCGTTGCGCCAGCTGCGAATCCAATCACGCCATTCAGGCAGCAAACTGCGACCGAATTGCGCCAAACCCTGCTGCACATCCAAGTCTTTATAAAGCGGATACTCCGGATGCCACGGCGTGCGCTTGACGTAGAAGACATGGCTTACCGCGGCATCGCGCAAATCTCGGTAGAGCACCACGTAGGGCACGCCGGCTTCGGCCAACCTCTGCAGATTATTTTTCGAGCCATGGCAATGTAGTTTGATCACGCACAAACCACCCTCGAACGACTCAAAAAAGCCGGTTGGGATCTCAAAATGATGAGAGCCATCATGGGCCAGCTCCCATGAAGTATTCGCCGGGTGACCCATCGCGTGGAAGCCGTGATACGACTTCAACATGCTTTCCAGCCAAGTGGTGCCGCTCTTAGGTAAGCCAGCGACAAAGAGGATAGGTTTGTCATATGTGCTGCCATGGGTGCGGAAGCCCTGACGAGCTTTTCCGAGCTCATTCCAGAACCGCGGCCAGCGCCAGATACTTTTCAGTTGGCGCAGCAGGGTGGGGGGCAGCAAAAAGCTAGACCGGTGGGCGATACGGGCTGCGGATTTCCCCATTTACGCGGCTACTCAAGGTCGGCGGGTGCTTCAGGTGGAAGCGAAGGGCAGTATACTATGGCTACTACAGGCGCTTTCCCCGCGCCAGACTCCATTAGGATTGAGCAGATGAAAGCATTGGTCTGTGGCGCAGGGGGCTTCATTGGAAGTCACATGGTGAAGCGCCTAATTCGTGAAGGTTACTGGGTCCGCGGTGTGGACTTGAAGTACCCGGAATTTAGCCCGTCGGAAGCCTCTGATTTCATTCAGGGCGACCTTCGCAATCAACAGTTGTGCGACCAAGTTTTCCACCTGGATGGAGAGCCCATTCATTACGACGAGGTCTATCAATTTGCCGCCGATATGGGTGGTGCAGGCTACATTTTCACTGGAGAGAATGACGCCAACGTGATGCACAACAGTGCGCTGATTAATCTCAACATGGTGGAGCGCTGCGTACAGCATGGCGTCGGCAAGGTGTTTTACTCCAGTTCGGCGTGCATCTACCCGGCACGCAACCAGGTTGACCCGAACAACCCGCTGTGCTCCGAGGATACTGCCTACCCAGCCGATCCTGACAGCGAATACGGCTGGGAGAAGTTGTTCAGCGAGCGGCTTTACGGCGCATTTTTGCGCAATTATGGCCTGAACGTGCGCACCGCGCGCTTCCACAATATTTTCGGCCCAGAGGGCACCTGGGAAGGCGGTAAAGAAAAGGCCCCGGCCGCGCTCTGTCGTAAAGTGATTCAGTCGGCCCGCGCTGGTGAGATTGAAGTATGGGGTTCGGGTAAACAGACCCGCTCTTTCCTCTACATCGATGAGTGCATCGAAGGCGTGCGCCGGTTGATGAATTCCGACGTGACCGAAGTCATCAACATAGGTTCGGAGGAAATGATTAGCATCAACGGTTTGGCCGAGCTGATCAGTGAGATGTCCGGCAAGGGCATCTCCATCAAGAACATTCCTGGGCCGGAGGGCGTTATGGGTCGCAATAGCGATAACCGCCTTATTCAGGAATTGTTGAGTTGGCAGCCTAGTGAGCCGTTGCGCGCCGGTATCGAGCGCACTTACGCTTGGATTGAGCAACAGGTCGCGGCCGCAACCGCTGCCGCCGTTTGAGCGGATTCCCGGCCTGCAGGCTGATCGGTAAATCCATTCATTGATGCGCTTCGGAACTCAAATCCTGCTGGCTTGCCTGTGTGGATTTGCGTTCCTTGATGGCTATTCGGTGCGCCTGGCGCCGTTTGAGCGCGAGGTCTACGGATTGGTGCTGGCGGTTTTCGGGCTGATGGCATTGCTGGCGCTGCCGCGCTTAAAACTGCGCCCCGCCGCGATCATCTTCGTCGTTTCGTGGTTGTCGCTAGCGCTGCTGGCACTCATTCAAGGCTTGTGGGGCAACCATTGGGAGCTGGCTTATTTGGTTGGCGACTTTGGCGTGCTTATGACGCCGATCTTGCTGTTCCTGGCATGCGCTGTAGGCCGCGGCGACGAACCGGCATTGTTTTGCCATGAGCAAGCGTTGAAAGTATTGGCTTACGGGCTGATGGCAGCTGCCGCTCTGTCATTTTTCTTCGGCCGCGATCCACTACTCAACGGCCGCTACATTCCGCCTAACCTGTTGCTGGCTGCATGGCTGATCGCACAGGTATTAGCGGCTAAAAAAAACCGTCAACGTTGGCAGTATTTGGCCCTGCTCATGCTATTCGGCGTGGTTGCCTTCCTCTCCAATGAACGCACCACGGTGGTCATTTGGGCAGGCGGCGTGGTGGCGATGGTGGCTACGTTCCGTGGACGGATTCTGGCCGTTGTTGGCGGTACGGTGGCAGTATCGGCTGTGATCGCGGCAACTGTAGTCGGCATGATGGCCGCTGGCGGTAGCAGTGGTGGCGACGGCTTCCAGTCCCGCTTCGGCAAGATCGAGGGCGGCAGCGATGACTCCTTGCAAGGCCGCTTCAATGAAGTCGCCGACATGCTCGCAACCGTCGATCGCGAGTGGGGGCCTTACGACTATCTCATCGGAGCCGGCCACGGTGCGACGTTTAAGCCGGTGCAGTCCTTCCCGCCGCGCAACGTGATCGACGGCCGCGTGCACAACATTCACATCGGCCCGGCGCTGGTGTTTTACCGCTATGGCTTTTTCGGGTTGTTCGGTTGGGCTTGGTGGCTGGCGTACCTACTGTGCTCGATCCCGCGCGGCTTATCGCCGAGCTGCCCGCCGCATCAGCGCATGTTTATTTTCGGCGCAGGCTTCGTATTTTTGGATTCGCTAATGCGCAATGCTTTCGTCGATCCGATTTCTTGCTTTGCGGTGGCCGGCTTGTTCCACCTCTATTTGGTGCAGCGGCCGACTAGGCTGAGCGTCGCTTGAGGCCGTTGGTGATTGCCTCACGTTCGGCCGGGATGAGATAAAATTTCCATACCAGGATGGCGGCTACAGCAAAGTAAATTGCTACCGCCAGAATCGCGCCAAATCCGATCGGCTCTACCCATTTGGCGACGAAATAGACCGCCGTCAAGATGCCCAAACTAGGCCAGAGTTTGGATGAAAATGGTTGTAGGTTGAGTTCGCGTTTGGCGACGAATGCCATTAGCACATTCCAAGTGATGATCAGCAGCGACAAACCAGCCGCCGCACCAACCGAACCAAAATGCGGAATCAGGAACCAATAGGCGATCACTCCGACCGCGGTGGCCACCACCAGGCACACCGTCGAGGCGCGTTCCTTGCCGGTCATCTGCAACAGCAAAAACAGGCCGCCAGCACCGGCATTGACGGTGTGGCCGATTAGGATTGCGGCGAAGCAGGCCAGGGCGTCGGGGAAATTGATGCCAAACAGGTCGATGATCAATTGGTGGCCGAGCAGCAAGCAACCACCAGAAACCATGGCAAAGGAAAGCGCCCAACGACCGGCTTTGGCGAGCACCGTTTTCATTTCATCGTGATCTTGGCGGGCATGTGCCGCGGCATAGAGTCGCCCCAGCACCGAGGCGATGGCAACCAAACCTAAACCAACAAACATGGCGGTGCGGGCCGACGCGATGTAACGCGTAACTTCTACCGTGTTTGACCAAGCTCCAAGCAAAATGATTTCCAGCCCGGAATGGGTATAGCCGAGCAGCCCGAGCAGAAAAAAGTTAAAGGCGCCGGTCGGGATTTTGCGACTGCCGTGCAAGGGCGAAGGCTGGAATTCGACGTTGGTCTTGGGAACGACGCGGCGGAGGCCATTTTGGGTCCAGAAATAGCCGGCTACGGCAGCAATTATGGTTGAAAATAGCCAGACAGCGATCAATGACGATAGTTCGATGCTGCCGTAGGCCAATTTGAGGACGGCGATGGTCACCGCAGGCGGGGCAAAAACTAGCGTTAGTTGAGCCAACGTTGCTTTGCCGATCCAACCAACCCCGCGCAGTGCTTGAGATGAGGTGAAGGACATCGCCAGGAACGGAGTGGCAAAGAACAGCCATGGCAAATACGGGTTTGCGACGGGCAGCTTGAGCATGCCAAGCAGCCAGTGGCGCTGCCAATAAGCGAGCAGCGCGACCAACGTTGATAGACCAACCACCCACAGCGTGACCCGACGCCAAATGCCGACCAAATCTTCACCGTTATGCCTGCCGTGGGCGGCGCCAAAAGTGCGCAGAGAAACTCGATCAAGGCCAGCGCGGCCGAGGATGGCCAAAAACTGCGCGAAGGCGATGGTTTGAAACAGTTTGCCAGCTAGGTTGGGCGAGGAAATCGCCCTAGCGGCGGAAACATTGAATGCATATTGGCTCAAATAGCCAGCGGCGAGTCCGAACAATCCGAGCAGCGAGCCCGCTGCAATACCCGATGGTTTGGCCATGTTCAGGATTCAATGAAAGGGGGTTTTTGGCTTTGCCGAAGCTGTAGACTACCGAGCTTCGCTCCTACCTCCTACCGGAATGGCTCGAATCCTTCTTCTGTCCCAGGCATTTGTCCCGGATCCGATCAGCACCGGCCAGCACATGGCGGATGTTGCTACGGAACTGTGCCAGCGTGGGCACGAAGTTCAAGTTTTCTGTTCGCGGCGCGGAGTGGATGACCCGTCGCTGAAATTCGCCAAAAAGGAAGTTTGGGAAAACGGCGTCAAGGTGCGTCGATTTGCCGGCACCTCGTTTGGCAAAACCAGCATTATTCGGCGGCTTTTAGGTGCGGCCTCGTTTGTTGTGCAAGGGGTGTGGCACGGGCTGTTTATGAAAAAACCCGACTTGGTTTTTGTATGCACGTCGCCGCCGCTGGCTCCGCTGGTCGGCATCTGGCTGAACATTTTGCGACGTACACCGGTGGTTTTTTGGATTCACGATTTGAATCCAGATCAGCTGATCGCTCTGGGCGGCATCAAGGAGAGCTCAGTAGTGGTGAAACTATTCAACTGGATGATGCGGTCTATTTTGCAGCGATCGAAACGGGTAATTGTGCTCGACCAATTTATGGCTGAACGAGTAGAACGCAAGATGGACGTCAGCGAGAAGCTTTGTGTGGCGCCGCCATGGCCTCACGACCACCATATGAAGCCGATTGACCATGCGGAAAATGACTTTCGCAAGCAGCATGGTTTGGAAAACAAGGTGGTCGTTATGTATAGCGGCAACCACGGTCTAGCTTCGCCAGTGGATCCTTTGGTGGATGCCGCCAAACAGCTTGAGGACGTGGAGGAACTGCATTTCGTCTTCATTGGCGGTGGGGCAGGCAAGGCCGTCATTGACCAAGCGATCGCTGACGGAAGTTGCAACATCCTATCTTTGCCTTACCAGCCGCTGAATGAAGTTAGTTATTCGCTCTCCGCTGCGGATATTCACGTCGTTATCGTCGGAGACAAGCAGGTCGGAATTGTTCACCCTTGCAAGGTATATAGTGCGCTCGCGGTTTCCCGCCCCATCCTCCTGATCGGCCCGAAGCCATGCCATGCGACGCATTTAATTGAGGATCACAAGCTAGGCTGGCAGGTGGAACATGGCGACGTTGAGGGTTTAAAAGCTGTGCTCCATAGGTTGTTGCAAATGGGTGCAGGCAAACGTGCGGAAATGGGGGGAAAGGGCGGCCAGGTGCGTCGTGAGCGCTTTAACCAGTCCCTATTATGTGGCGAACTCTGCGAATGGATTGAGGCTGGGTTGGATTAAAAATTTCTGTTCATTTTCACTGGCGAAATTCCGTGCTAGACTACCGACCTCTGGGCAACACAATCACCCCTTGAAAGCCTTGTATGAAACCCGAAGCAGTTAAAGAGAAGGTCGCTCCCCCGCTTACCGACTCAGCTTCCCTACCTCGCCCCGTTCCCGCACCTGGGCCGAGTCATGTCGTCTTTTTCCCGGCCCCTAAGCGCAGCTTTTATGCGGTGAAGGGAAAACGCTTTTCTAGCCTAGTCTTCGCGATGGGAATGATCGTGGTGTTGTCACCAGTCTTGCTGATGACTTTCGTCGCGGTGGCGATTGATCAGAAATCATTGCGCCTGACGATCTACACCCAAGAACGGGTCGGCTGGAACCGGAAGCACTTTTGGATTTACAAATTTCGCTCCATGGTTGCCACCGCTGAGTCGAACGGTCCGCAATTCTCCAACGGCAAGTCGGACGCGCGCATCACCAAGCTCGGCCGTTTTATTCGCAAATTTCGATTGGATGAATTGCCGCAGCTATTCAACGTCTTGAAAGGCGATATGGCGATGATCGGGCCGCGACCCGAGCGGCCAGTATTTCACGAAAAAATCGAAGTGTCGCTGCCGTCCTTCAGCCGTCGCCTGGAGGTGAAGCCAGGGATCACTGGTTTAGCCCAGGTGTCGAATGGTTACGTAGGTTCGGACATCAAAGGCCACCAAGCCAAGCTCGAAGCTGACCTGCGCTACATTCGCGATCTTTCGGTTTGGACCGACCTCAAAATTGCGGCGAAAACAGTTGGCTGTGTCGTCCGCGGCGAAGGCATATAAGCTATGCCATGGATCTGGCACAACTAACGGCTCAGGTACCTGAGCTGCTGCAGGGTTTGCGCGGCTGTGGGGGCGCTGGCTTTCCCACTGAATTTAAGTGGCAAGCGGTGCGACGTGAGCTTGGCGCGGCAGCTAACAAGATTATTCTGTGCAACGCCGACGAGGCCGAGCCGGGTACTTTTAAGGATGCCTGGCTGCTGGGCGGAGTCGAAGCGCGCACGGTGATCCGTGGCATGATTTACGCGGCCCATTTTTGCGGTGCCGCGCGCGGTTGGATTTACTTGCGAGCGGAGTATTCCGCTCAGCGCGAGCACCTGCAACAGGTTATTGCCAAGATGGAGGCCGAAGGACTGTTGTCGGCTGGCTCGGGCGAAATTAGCTATGGAGCTGGATTTCCCGGTCGCAAAATTGAAGCACATAACGGTGGCGCTAGCGATGCCGAGCTAAGCACCTTGGATTGGCATCTAAAGCATGGCGCGATTACTGCCATAGAGCCTCAGCAGGTGGACGAAATTGGCGGACCCGGTCCGAAGCAACACTGCGGCGAAATTGAGGCGGCCACATCTACCGGGTTGAAGTTTCAGCTAGGTATTTGCGTCAGCGGCGGTGCGTACATTTGCGGTGAAGAAACTGCGCTGTTGGAAAGCATGGAAGGACGTCGGCCGCAGCCGCGTCACAAGCCGCCGTTCCCGACTCAAAGCGGTTTGTGGGGATTGCCGACGCTGATCAATAACGTCGAAACTTTTTGGTGGGCGGCGCGCCGCTTAGAAGGCAGCGCCGACGACTTCAGCCGCCGTCTCTATTCGGTTTCTGGCTGCGTGCAAAAGCCGGGTGTTTATGAGGCACCGCTAGGTATAACTGCACGCAAGTTGATCGACGACCATGCTGACGGATTGCTGCCCGGCGCGACCGTAAGTTGCTTCACACCGGGCGGCGCTGCCACTGGAATTTTGCCGCCGCAGTTATTGGACTTGCCGTTGACTCAAGATGATTTGCGGGCGCAAGGATCCAGCCTGGGCACTTGCGGTTTGATCGTGCATCAAATATCACCGCAAAAAGCCGCCGCCAAGATCATGCGCTTTTTTGCGCAGGAGTCTTGCTCGCAATGCACGCCATGCCGTCAAGGCTGCGCCGTATTCGCTGACTGGCTGGACGGCAAATTGCAGTGGAATGACCCCGAGGTGCACGCCGATTGGTTGCACGCAATGACTGCTGGATCGATCTGCGGCTTAGGCCAAGCTGCGCCGATGACGATCAAAATGCTGGAACGCTTTTAGCCGACGTCGCCAGTGTTGCGACCAGATTAGTAGTCCTGCAGCCGCTCCTTGATACTGTCCCATTGGGCGGTCAGTGAATTTTCGGCCATCGGGTAGAGCATGCCTTCTTCTTTGATGTTGTGTTGCTGGATGACCATCAACAGCGTGTCGCCTTGGTCCATAGCTTCGTCAAAGTCTTCGCTGGCGATGGCGGCGCTGATTTGCAAGATGAGGCCGCGCATTTGATTGTGCTCCATGCGCATGACCGCGGTCGGACCTTGGGTCATGCCGGTGGCCTGTTCGAATGCCGGGAACACGACCTCTTCTTCCATCGCGAGGTGGCGGAGCATGGATTTTTCGAATTCTTGCCACGCTAGGCGGCCAGCTTCGGCGTCGCCTTGGTGCAGTGCTTTTTCTACGACGGCCCAGTCGGCGTCACAATCGCGGTGATCTTGCAGAAAGAAGCTAGAAAGTGTGCTTTGGGGGGTTAGGGAGGCCATGTGCTGAAGTCGAGCGAAGGTTTGGTAGCCGAGTTTCCACCGACACGC
>JACKQG010001693.1_pt1 | contig 29981 bp, 27 predicted proteins | sample 8237621 | NCBI WGS metagenome assembly JACKQG01 (sample SAMN15677084, study PRJNA649215) | marine metagenome | biome: marine; feature: Black Sea; material: saline water; isolation source: suspended particulate matter (SPM) from the Black Sea western gyre | collected 2013-06-09/2013-06-10 | depth... | reverse complement strand
TCCTCTTTGCGGCGTTTACGGGCCTTAGAGCGGGCGAATGTGCTGCTCTGCGGGTTGGTGACCTGAACCTGCTCAGGGGCCGTCTGAGCGTACGGCAGTCAGTCTCCGAGGTTCGTGGCGAGGCGTTGTTCACTGACACCAAGAACCATCGAACTAGGTCCGTTGCGTTTCCTCCCTTCCTCCGCGACCTGCTTGTCACCCACCTTGAAGGGCGGGGCGTCGCACGGGACCAGACGGCACTTGTCTTTACATCCTCAAATGGCTCGGTGCTTCGCCATTCGAACTTCTACAAGCGCTGCTTCAAACCTGCAGTAGAGGCCTTCGGGTTAGACGGATTCAGGTTCCATGACCTTCGCCACACCTGTGCCGCGATGCTAATTTCTGACTCGGCCCACCCGAGGGCGATCATGGAGCGGCTCGGCCACTCGTCAATCAAGGTCACCCTGGATACGTACGGGCACCTGTTCCCCGCTCTCGACGAAGCGTTGACTGACGGGCTGGAGACGCAGTATCAGAACGCCATTTCTGAAATCTCGCGGCCTGTACGCGGCCTGAGGGAACTTCGCCGCCCTGCCTAAGTGCCAACATCGCCCCAGAAGTACACTCTGACCTGCGCTTCTTCTTGTCGGGCTGAGAGGATTTGAACCTCCGACCTTCGGTCCCCCAGACCGACGCGCTAACCAAGCTGCGCCACAGCCCGCTGTGGAGCGGTCACTCTACCGGCGGGCCTCCCACAGGCACGCTCACGTGATGACCCACCACACCCCCTGCAGCAGACGCCACAACAGGTAGATCCCGGCCGCCCCCACGAACAGCCAGAAGTGCCACGGCACCTTCTGGGAGCCGGCCGGCTCACCGTCAGAATCGGTGACCCGCTCCCCGCACTTCGGACACGTACCCACCACCGAGACGGCGTTGGGGCTCAGGTACCTGTCACACGGCTCACACCAGGGCACGCCTCACACCCCCGCCGGCAGGCTCAGGTCTTGCGGATGGCCAAGATGGCCACATCGTCCTCGATAATGCCCTTGTTGAAGTCGTTGGCGGCATCCAGGAGCTGCTTGCAGAGCACATCGGGGGCAATGCCCGGGTTGCGGCGCAGGGCGTCACCTATGCGTTCCTCGCCGAACAGATCCTCACCGTTGCGGGCCTCGGCCAGACCGTCGGTGTACATGAGCGCCATGTCGTCACGCTCGAGGGGAATCTCACGGCTGAAGTAGGAGCCCTGCGGATCCAACATGAGGAGCGGCCCGGTGGAACGCAGCGGGCGCACCTCACGTTCATGCCACAGGAACGTGGCGGGGTGACCGGCCGACGCGTAGCGCAGCGACTCGGCCTCGGTGTCAAAGACCAGCACCACAAGCGAGATGAACTCCTCGGAGCGGTCCACCGACGCCATCTGGCGGTTCAACTCCTCAAGAGCCTGAGCCGGGTCACGGAACTGGGCCAGGAAGGTGCGCAGCAGGTACTTGGCCTGGAAGGCCGTGATCGACGACTCGATGCCGTGCCCGGCCACGTCACCGATGACCACAGCCAGGCGGGTGGGGGCGGCCTTGAACACATCAAAGAAGTCGCCGGCCATGAGCCCGGTGCCTGCCTGATAGACCTTGCCGACCTCGAACCCGGAATACTCGGGCAGCTCCTCGGGAGCCAGACGGGCAGCCCACGCCTTGGGCGCCAACTCCTCCTGGTCGAGGGCCTCCTGGGCGCGCCTCTCGATGTCGATTCGCTGACGGGCCATACGGGCCTCACGCAGGCCGTTGCGTGCCCACACCGTCGACACCATGGCCGGAATAGCCACAAGGGCAAAAAGCACCTCGACGTCGGCGAACGCCGTCAGAAACGCCACCAGGGCCAACAGGCCGTACAGGCTCGCCGAGTGGGCCTCTTTGCGGAAGTTGGACCACGCCAGGGTGTAGGCATCGGGCGCCGTCTCCATGTCGATTCGGCGCACCAGGCGGTAGCGGTGGCGCGCCGAGTTGACCCAACCGTAGGTGGCTGCCAGACACACGATGCCCGCAAGGACCAGAACCGGGGTACGCATCTCGCACCATCGTACTCCCGCAGCGTGAGCGGCGTTCCTGAGGCCCGCCGCTCAGCCACCACGTCACCCGTGGTGGGCAACAGATGTCACTCAGAGCGTCGACGGACCCTCAACTTGATCGGTGTCGTGCCCAACTCCAGGTCATCACGCAGCTTTCGCTCCAGATAACGCAACCAGGTCCTTGGAACCTCATGGTTCGCAAACAGGGTGAACGTGGGCGGATCGGTCGCACCCTGGGTGGCGTACAAAATCCTGGCCCCCGCCGGAGCCGGATGCGCCGCCTGGGCGGCCCGCACCACGTCGTTGACACGACGGGTCGGAATGCGGGTCTGGTAGCCCTCGATGGTCGCCGACAGCGCCGGCCAGAGACGCATCACGTTCTTGCCCGAGATGGCGCTGATCTTGATGACCGGGGCCTCACCCACGAAGTGCAGCTTCTGGCCAACCTGGTCGGTCACGTCCTCGCGCTGCTCGGTGTCACACAGGTCCCACTTGTTCAACAAAACCACGATCGGGCACCCGGCGGCGTCGATCCGCTCGGCCAGGCGCTGATCCTGATGGGTCACCCCCTGGGTGGAATCGATTACCAGGAGCGCCACGTCGGCCGTGTCGAGCGACTTGAGGGCACGCACCAGCGAGTAGTACTCGGTCTCCTCGTCGATGCGGGCCTTGCGACGCATCCCGGCCGTGTCGATGAAGCGCACCGGTCCCCTGTCGGAGTCCACGACGGTGTCGACCGAGTCGCGGGTGGTTCCGGGCCTGTCGTGCACAACCGAGCGGTCCTCGCCGATGAGCCGGTTGAACAGGGTCGACTTGCCCACGTTGGGGCGCCCCACGATCGCTACGCCGACGATCTTGTCTGCGTCGTCGTCGGCCACCTCGGGCTCGTCCACCTCGGGGGGAAGCAGCTCGACAAGCCGATCCAACATGTCACCCGTGTTGCGACCATGGATGGCGCTCACCGGCTCCGGATCGCCCAGACCCAGCGACAACAGGTCCCAGATAAACGGCTCATGGCTGACATCGTCGACCTTGTTGGCCACAACGATCACCGACTCGGCCCGGGGCCGCAGCAGCACCGCCACCCGGGTGTCGTCATCGGTCACGCCCACGGTGGAATCCACCACAAACAACACCACGTCGGCAGATGCAATGGCCGCCTCGCTCTGGCGGCTGACCTTGTCGTCAAGCGAGTCGCCGCCCTCCATCCAACCACCTGTGTCAACGAGGGTGAACTCACGTCCACGCCAGTTGGCCGAGACCTCCTTGCGGTCACGGGTAACCCCGGGGCGCTCCTCGACAATGGCCTCACGCCTACCGATGATCCGGTTCAAGAGCGTCGACTTGCCCACGTTGGGGCGCCCCACGATGGCAACGGTCGGCTTCACCGGGCCATCTCCATGGCTGGCGTGCCGCTCAACGCTTTGCGCAGCGCCGAGCCATCGGTTGCCACGACCTCAACGGGGCGGGGCAGGTCGCCCGGAACCATCCCGTCCAGAAAGCGCCCACCGCTGAGGCACACATCGGGCAGGAGGTAGCGCTGACCCTCAGGCTCGCCGGCCAGCACACGGGCCAGATCCTCGCCCACCAACAGGCCCGTCACGCCCACGTTCCCGCCAAAGAACCGGTTCTCCACCGGCACCACGCGCACGTCGTCGCGCCCCAGCGACGCCAGCAACGGGGCCAGGACACGTGCCCCCAACTCGCCTGTCAACACGGCCACGGGCGCATCGGGCCTCGGGCCCAGGCTCACCGGTGTCGCACCACCGGCCGTGCGGGGAGCCCTGTAGCCGTCGGCCGGTGCTCCGTCCACCGAGGCAAAGAACCCAGAGGGCGCCTCACGGCCCACATCCACACCGGTGAACTCCATCTCAAAGGCCCGCGCCATGCCGATGCCATCCTCGTACATGTCAAAGTCGCCGTAGGTGACAGCATCTGGGAAGGGTCGCCCGGCAAGCAGGTAGTACTCGTCTGCTGCAAACACCAGGCGACGCCCCAGCACCTCTAAGAACCGCTCCTGCCATGCGGCAACCGTGTCCACCACAGCGGCCGCCTCCTCCGTGGTGTGTGCCCTCATGCGGGTCTCGGTCGTGTGGTCGCTGACACCGAGGGGAACAACCGCCACGCTTGCCAGCTCCGAGAAGCGGTCGGCCACACCAGCCAAAGTGTCCTCCAGCCAGAGCCCGTCGTTGAGACCCGGGCACACCACCACCTGACCGTGCACCTCGATGTCGTGGTCAAGCAGCGCCCGCAGCCAGCGCAGGCTGGTGGCCCCCCGCCGGTTGCGCAACATCTCAGAGCGCTTGCCCGGGTCGGTGGCGTGGATGCTCACATACAGCGGGCTGAGACGCTCGGTCACAACCCGCTCCAGGTCAGCCTCGGTGAAACGGGTCAACGTCGTGAAGTTGCCGTAGAGAAACGACAGGCGGTAGTCGTCATCCTTCACGTACAGGCTGGGACGCAGCCCCTTCGGCAACTGGTAGATGAAGCAGAACTCGCAGTGGTTGTCACAGGTGCGCACCCGGTCAAACAGCGCCGAATCCACCTCGATACCCAGCGGTTCGCCGGCTGCCTTCTCAACGTTCAGCTCACGGCGCAGGCCACCCGAGTCCACGTCCAGGCACACCGACGGCTCGTCAACGAGCAGCTGGTACTCGATGACGTCACGCGGTACGGCACCGTTGATTGAGTGGATCAGATCGCCCCGGACAACCCCGGCCCGCTCGGCCGGCGAGTCGGAGGTCACGGCCACGACCACAGGGGTCGACATGACCTTCAGGCTACCGACGCGCCGTCAGTGCCCGTTCCCGGGGTGACGGTAGGGTCCCGAGCGTGAAGGTCGACAAGGTGCTGCTCGCCGAACCACGCGGCTTCTGCGCCGGCGTCGAGATGGCCATCAAGGCGTTGGCCTGGATGGTGCGGGCCTTTGACGAACGCGTCTACTGCTACCACGAGATCGTCCACAACAAGGTCGTCGTGGAACGCTTCGAGGCAATGGGGGTGGTGTTCGTCGACGACATCTCCCAGGTACCCAGGGGTGCCCCGCTGATGCTCTCCGCCCACGGTTCGGCCCCCGACGTGATCGAGGCAGCCAACGCAGTAGGCGGCTACACCGTCGACGCCGTCTGCCCGCTCGTCACCAAGGTCCACCACGAGGTACGCACCCGAGCCGCCAAGGGCTACCAGATCGTCTACGTGGGCCACGCCGGCCACGAAGAGGCCGAGGGCACCATCGCAGTTGCCCCCGACTCCGTGCACCGCGTCGAACACCCCGACGACCTGGAGGCAATCGGCGACCTGGGCGACGACGTGGCCATCCTGGCCCAGACAACCCTCAGCCACCGCGACTGGGAAGGCGTCGTCGACGCCGCAACCGAACGCTGGCCAGACCTGTGGTCAGCGGGCCGCAGCGACCTCTGCTTCGCCACCACCAACCGGCAGGGCGCCCTTTTGGACCTGCTCGACGACTGCGACGCCGTGGTCGTCATCGGCTCCACCAACAGCTCCAACACCAGGGCACTCGTCAAGCTGGCCGAAGAAGCCGGCTGCGAACGCGTCGTCTGGATCAACCGGGCAGCCGACCTGCCCGACGACCTCACCGGAACCGTCGGCGTCACCGCCGGCGCATCAGCCCCCGAAGAGGTCGTCGAGGCCGTCGTCACAGCCCTCGCCCCCGCAAAAGGCGTCACCACCGTGCGCCACACCGACGAAGACGAGTACTTCCCCCCGCCACGCAACCTGCGCGAAATGCTCTCAGCCGTACGCGGTTTCGCAGGCCTCGGCTACGGCGCACCACCGCCCACCACCCACCTCGACGACCGTGCCATAGATGCCTCAGCAGCGCTAGAGGCACTGGCCCTGCGGGGCAGCGGCAACTAGCCCGGATACTCCAGGGGCGGCTGGCCCTTGATGCGCAGCGCCTCGTCGTAGGCCACCTGGATTCCCTGCCTGACCTGCTCGGTCAACTCAGCTACCACCCGTCGTGGAACCCGCCCCTCAACCACCGGCGCCGGAATCGGTTCACCCACCACCATCACGGCCTTGACCGGCTTGATCCACCTGGCACCCGGCGGCATCGCATGATCGGTTCCGGCAATGCCCATCGGCACGATCGGCACACCGGCCCTGGCCGCCACAAAGGCCGGCCCATCGTGCATCTTGTCGGCTTCAACCACCGGCCCCCACTGGCGCGTGCCCTCGGGAAACATGACCAACGGCTCACCCCGCTCCAAAACGTCCTGGCAGGCACGGAGCGCCGCCCGATCAGCAGTGCCCCGCTCCACGGGAAAGCCACCCACGATCGTGAGGAAGCCACCGAGGAACCAGTTACGCCACAACGACTCCTTTCCGAGGAAGCGCTGACGCCTAGCGGTCACCATGCCGCCCACCGGCGTGTCCAGATACGAGCGGTGCACCGGCGCCAGAATGTAGGGCCCCTTGGCGGGAAGGTTCTCCCTGCCGACGATCGTGAACCTGAACCAGACCTTGGTGATGACCCACAGCAACGACCAGAAGAACCGGTAGTTGAACCTGCCCCACAGGCTCAGATCGTGGCCCAGGTTGGCGCTCACGGGAGCATCCCCACGACCAGGTCAACGACCTCGTCGATGCTCAGCTCAGATGTATCCACAACCACCGCCCCCGGTGCCTCCACCAGCGGGCTCGTCTCACGCCCGGAATCGGCTGCGTCACGCCGCTCAATGTCGGCACCCACCGACGCCACATCCTGACCGCCGGCCTCACCGGCCCTACGCCGCGCCCTCACCTCGGCCGAGGCTGTCAGGTAGACCTTCAGCGCCGCATCAGGAAACACCACCGAACCGATGTCACGGCCCTCCATCACCCCGCCACCCCGCTCGGTCGCCCACGCCCGCTGACGCGCCACCATCTCTGTGCGCACCCCCGGGTTGGCGGCCACCACGCTCACGGCGCCGGTCACCTCGGGCCCCCTGATGTCTGCCGTGGCGTCCACGCCGTCTACAACACATGCGTCACGGGTCAGAGCCAGGTCGATGCTGCGAGCCACCTCAACAACCGCCCCGGTGTCAGCCGGATCGACCCCCCTGCGAAGCGCCGCAGACGCCACCGCCCGGTACATCGCACCCGTATCCAGGTAGTCAAGACCCAACCGGTCGGCCACACCACGTGCCACCGTCGACTTGCCCGAACCAGCTGGCCCGTCGATGGCGATGACCCTCAGGTCGCTCACGACCGCAGGCCCCCAAGGTCGGACCCGAAGGCCGGGTAGCTGGTGTCCACGGCCTCCCAGCCTGACACGACGGTCGGCCCCTCGGCCACAAGCGCAGCCACCGCACACGCCATGGCGATGCGGTGGTCTCCGTGGCTCTCCACCTCGGCCCCGTGAAGCGGCCCGCCCACAACGATCAGGTCGTCGCCCTCGACCCGAACCTGAGCACCCATGGCTCCCAACTCCGACGTGGTCGTGGCCAGCCGGTCGGTCTCCTTGACACGCAGCTCCCCCACCCCACAAAAGCGGGTCTCACCCTCGGCACAGGCGGCCGCCACGGCCAGCACCGGCACCTCGTCTACAAGCCCCGGAACCTCGGCTGCATCGACCACCGTGCCTCTCAGGCTCGAAGCCCGGACCGTCAGGTCGCCGGTGACCGCATCGTGTTCGATGTCGGCGCCCATTCGGGCCAACACGTCCACGAACCCGGTCCGCACCGGGCCGCCGTACACGTTTTCAACCAGCACCTCAGACTCCGCAACGATCGCAGCGGCCACCGCCCAAAAGGCGGCCTGAGACGGATCGCCGGCCACCCGGTGGGCGAACGGAGCCGGCATGCCCGGCTGCACGGTCACACCGCCCGGGCCGATAGCCACGTCGATGCCGAAGGCAGCCATGAGTTCCTCTGTGTGGGCCCTCGTGGGCCTCGTCTCGACGACCGTCGTCGGACCGTCAGCGAACAACCCGGCGAACAACACGCAACCCTTCACCTGGGCGCTCGCCATGGGCGGCGCGTACTCGGTGCCGTGCAGGCCGCCACCCCGGATCGTGAGCGGCGCCAGCGTCGAACCGTCGACACCGGAGATGTCGGCCCCCATGGACTGCAGCGGATCGACCACCCTGTCCATCGGGCGGCGCCTTATCGAATCATCTCCGTCCAGCACCGACGTGAACGCAAGCCCGGCCAGCATCCCCGCCAACAGGCGGATGCCTGTGCCCGAGTTGCCGACGTAGAGCGGTCCGTCGGCAGGAGCCAGGTTGCCGCCGGTGACGCTGACCACACCGTCAACGACCTCAACGCCCGCACCCAGAGCCTCCACGATCGAGAGCGTGTGGGCAACGTCCTCACCGTCGCTGAGGCCCATGACCTGAGACGTACCGTCGGCCAGGGCGGCCAGCATCAACACCCGGTGTGAGATGGACTTGTCGCCGGGCACCGAAAGGCGCCCCGTGAGCGGCCCGCCGGGTGCAACGGCGAAGACGGTCACGTCAACGAGCCCGAAGTGGGCCTGTAGCCCTTGGCCATGAGGCCACCCTTTAGGCGCTCCACCAGGCCTGTCTCGACAATGAGCAGCACGACACCCCGGTCGCCCTCGGCCGAGTGGGCGATCTCCAGGTCGTAGATGTTCACGTCCAGCTCGGTGGCGAGCGTGGCGATGGCAGCGATCTCGCCGTGACGGTCCGGAATGGGCACCCGAACCTCGGCCAACTCAGACGGTCGCGGCGCACCGGTCGGCAGGCTCACACGGGCAGCCCTTGCGGTCTCAAGGCGGGCAAGCAGGCCCTCACGGTCCGCTTCAGCGACCTCTCTGCGCACAACACCCAGAGCCTCGATCAGGTCGTCGAGCACCTCGGAAATGGCATGGCTGTTCTCGGCGCAGATGTCGGGCCAGATTCCCGGATGCCCGGCTGCAATACGCGTCATGTCACGAAAACCCCCTGCGGCCAGGCGCAACACGGCATAGTGCTCCTCAGAGCGGGAAGCCGCCAGACCCATCAGCGTCGCAGCAGTCAGGTGCGGGACATGCGACACCAGCGCAACAAGGGCGTCGTGGCGATCGGGAGCCAGGGTCACCACCTCGGCACCCAGCGATGCAACAGCCGTACGCACCCGGGCGAACGCCGCGTCGTCGGTGCCGTCGCCAGGGGTGAGCACCCAGTTGGTGTCGACAAACATCGAGGCGTCGGCGCCCTCCAGGCCGTCCTGTTCCGAACCGGCCATGGGGTGGCCACCCACGAACCGCTTGTCGTCAACGGCCGACACAACGGGAACCTTCACGCTCCCCACGTCGGTCACCAGCCCCTCAGGCGAGGCATCCAGTGCCGCACGCACCGCATCGGCAATGTGTGCCACCGGCGTGGCAACAAACGTGACCTCCGCGGCTGAATCCCAGCCAGCCGCGTCGATGACACCCATCTCAAGCGCTGCAGCAAGGCGGGCCTCGTCAGGGTCCACACCGCTTACATGCCAGCCCCGCTCACGTAGAGCCAGGCCGATCGAACCCCCGATGAGGCCCACGCCCACGACCGTGGCGCGCCCGCTCATGGCCGCGCTCGCAACAAGTCGGGCCGCGTCAGGGCTGCGGAAGGGTGGGTAGCCATGACCGTCGATGCTACCGGTCGGCCTGCCCGCTATCGGCCCGGTTTGTCGGCCACCGCCTGCTCCAACAAACGCAGCTCGTCGACCTCGAGCTCACGCCAGTCACCGGGACGCAGAGACCTGTCCGCGATGGGCCCCACACGCGTGCGCACCAGGCGAACCACCGGATGGCCCACAGCCTCACACATGCGCCGCACCTGTCGGTTGCGGCCCTCGTGGATGGTCAGCTTCAGGACCGACGGGTCCATCAGCGAAGCCCTGGCCTCGGCCGTCACACCGTCTTCCAACTCGACACCCTCTCGAAGGGTGCGCAGGGCCGCCCGGCTGGGCTCACCATCCACCTCGGCCACGTACTCCTTTTCGACCCCGTAGGAGGGATGCGTCAGGCGATGCGCCAACTCCCCGTCGTTGGTGAGAAGCAACAGGCCCTCGGTGTCGGCATCCAGACGGCCAACGGGAAACACCCTCGGCTCGGGCGGCACAATCTGGACAACGGTTCGCCGACCCTGAGGGTCATCGGCAGTCGTGACCACCCCGGTCGGCTTGTTCAACAGGTAGTACACGAGGCCAGGACGAACCCCGATGGGTGCTCCGTCCACGGCCACCAGCGCCGACTCAGGATCAACCCGACGACCCAGCACCGCCACCTCGCCGTTCACGGTCACCCGCCCGGCCGCAATCAGGTCATCGCACTTGCGGCGGCTGCCGAAGCCCACCCGGGCCAGCACCTTTTGAAGGCGTACATCCTCGACCGTCCCCTGCTCGACGGGCCCGTCACCTTCGGCCACGACTAGGAGCGGTCGTCGACGGGAACCTCGGCGTCAGAACCACCAGCTACCTCGCCACCCTCAGACCCGGCATCACCTTCGGCCTCCAGTTCGACCACGTCCGGGTCGGCCAACAGACCCCGCTCGAGAGCCTCGACAATCTCGGGACCCGGCACAAAGTCTCCCAACGACGGCAGGTCAGACACCTTGTCGATGCCCATGCTCTCCAGGAACTCCCGGGTGGTCCCGAACATGAGGGCGTTCCCCGGCCCCGGATCGGTCGAAACGACCTCTATGTAGCCGCGCTGCTGCAGCGTGCGGATCACGGTGTCAACATCGACTCCCCTGATGGCCGACACCTGGTTGCGAGAGATCGGCTGCTTGTAGGCCACAATCGCCAGGGTCTCCAGAGCCGCAGACGTAAGGCGGCTGTGCTGGCCCTCCAACACGAATCGCTCCACCCACGCCGCCTGGGCAGGGCTGCTCTGGAAGCGGTAGCCGCCTCCGATGCGCACAAGGCAGAAACCTCGCCCCTCGGCCTCGTACTCGTCGGCCAGAGAGGAACAGATCGCCTCAACCTTCTTTGTAGGCATCTCCATGAGCTGCGCCAACAGGTTCGGCGCCACCGGATCGATGGACACCATCAAGATGGCCTCAATGGCCCGCCTGATGTCCAACTCTTCGTCCGTTGTCTCGTCGCCCATCAGATCAGCCCTCGTAGACGTCGATCAGGTCGATGTCAGCAAGGTCGGCACCGGGAAGCCAACTCACGTGGATGTCGCCGAACATCTCCGCCTGGTCGATCTCGACCACACCCTGTTTGAACAACTCAAGCACCGCCAGGAACCGCACCACGATGGCGATGCGGTCGACCATGCCATCGGTGAGGGTTCTGAACGTGACCGTTCCCTCGTGGGGAATGTCGTTGACGATCTCACGCACCGCATCGGCGACGCTCACCCTGATGGGGGCAATGTGCTCCGTGTCGATGTGAAACACAGGCTTTGGCGCCAACGCCCGACGACCCGCATCGCGCAGGTCAACCGGCGACACACCCGCCAACAGGTCAGGAGCCAGATGCAGGAAGGCATCTTCAAGACCGGCCCGCCGCGGCCACGACAGCGACGCATCGGCAGCCAGGCGGCGCAACTGGATGGCAGCGTCCTTGAAGGTCTTGCACTCCAACAGGCGCGCCAACAACAGGTCACGCTCCTCCCAGAGACCGAACTCGTCGTCAATGTCGAAACGGTCATCGGTCGGCAACAGGCGCCGGGTCTTGAGCTCCAACAGGATCGCCGCAATGAGCAGGAACTCGGTCGTCATCTCCAGGTCACACGAACCCAGGTTTTCCAACTCCACCAGGTAGGCGTCGACGATCGACGACAGGGACACCTCGTAGAGCTCAACCTCCTCACGCAGGATGAGGTTCAACAACAGGTCAAAGGGGCCCTCGTAGACCGGGGTCGTAACCGTGACGCTCACAGAAGAGACCCTAGGCCCTAGCCCCCATTACACGACGGACACCGGGAGCCTGTCACACACCGATGCCAAGATGGATCACACCGAGTATCCCGAGAAGTCGAGGACTAACGTGAACTCCATGGCCGACGGCAGAACTTGGACCACAGACGAACTCCTTACAATGAGCCCCGACCAGCGCCTTCAGGTCGTCAAGGACAACATGGTCACCGACATCGACCAGATCCCCCCCGAAATGCTTGCGAAAGCCCAAGCCGATATCCGGGCCCACATCGCCGAAACCGACCCGACACCACCCCCCGACCGGTGAGCGTGCGTCGACCCGTTCGGGTCGACGACCACTTCCTTGAGTTGCTCGATACACAACTAGGTGCGGAGCGAAAGCCGTCAGGCGAACCCAGCACCACCGACTTCCTCTTAATCGAACTTCCACCCATTTCTGAGCTGTTCGCAACCTCGTTCGACCGACTGATGGTCACCATCCCCGGCCGGCCCGACTACCGCTCAGTCCTGACCGTCGGCGCAACTATTCCAAGAATCCTCGTGACAGGGCATCTTGGCTCAAACGGCTACGTGGTCCTCCTCAGCGTGCAACTCGATTTCGATGCCGGATGGTGACTACCCCCAAGAAATTGGCGAATCTTCTCTGCTCGCTGCCTTCTCTAGCGGTCACATCGCCGAAATGTCCCCCGGTGGGCAGCCGCTGTAGCCTCGCCTAGTGGCCATTCCCAGCAGCGGCAGCATCCCCCGACCCGTCACCCAGTTTCTGGCCTTTGCGTTCACGGCGCTCATCGCCATAGCCATCGGCAGCCAGTTCCTCTGGGGCGGCGAATCCGACGCACCACCCACCACCCGGGCACCCGCCCCGGCCACCACAACCACCCAGTCCCCCTTCTGGATGAACAAGTACGGCTGGGACTACAAGGCCTTCCTCGACAACATGGCCTCCATCCCCGACTGCAGCGGCCTCCACAGCGAGTACATCCGTGCGCTGAAAGCCAATGCCGAGATCGACGCCCAGTTCGGCACCGGAACCGCCGATCTCATGGAATACATCTTCAACAACCAGGACACCGCCGGCTGCTTCGGCTGAGCGGTCCCATCAGCCCCCTCCCCCCGCCGGTACCCTGACCGGCCATGGCAAGAGTCTTCTCGGGCATCAAGCCCACCGGCGACGTGCACCTCGGAAACCTGCTTGGTGCCCTCAACAACTGGGTGACCCTCCAGGACCAGGCCGACTCCGTCTACTGCGTCGTCGACCTGCACGCCCTCACCGTCCCCCACGACCCAGAGGCACTGCGTGCCGACACCCTCTCGCTGGCCCAGGTGCTCTTCGCCGTGGGCCTCGACCCCGAACGCTGCACCGTGTTCGTCCAGAGCCACGTACACGAACACACCGAATGCGCCTGGATCATGGAATGCACCGCCGCATTCGGCGAACTTCGGCGCATGACCCAGTTCAAGGACAAATCCGAGAGCGCCTCGTTCGTGTCCGGCGGCCTGTTCACCTACCCGGCCCTGCAGTCCTCCGACATCCTCCTCTACGACACCGACCAGGTACCCGTTGGCGAAGACCAGCGCCAGCACGTCGAGCTCACACGCGACATCGCCATCCGCTTCAACCACCGCTTCGGCGAGACCTTCGTCGTGCCCGAGGCGGTCATTCCCCCCACCGGTGCCCGGGTCATGGACCTCCAGAACCCCACCTCCAAGATGTCCAAGTCCGACGAAAGCCCCCAGGGCACCGTCCGGGTCCTCGACGACCCTGCCGTCATCGAAAAGAAGGTCAAGCGCTCCGTCACCGACAGCGACAGCGAGGTCCGCTTCGACCCGGCCGAAAAGCCGGGCGTCTCCAACCTGCTCTCCATCCTGGGGGCCGCCACCGGCCAGACACCCGCCGCCGCCGCCGAGGGCATCGAACGCTACGGAGACCTCAAGACCGCAACCGCCGAGGCACTCATCGAGATGCTGCGACCCATCCAGGTGCGCTACGCCGAACTGGCCGCCGACCCGGCAGAGACTGCGCGGCTCCTGGCCGTGGGAGCCGACAAGGCCCGTGAGGTGGCGTCGGCCACCGTTGGACGCGCCAAGACAAACATGGGCCTGCTGCCAGCCTGACTACCTGTCTGCGCCGGCCAACACCTCGGCCAGCCCACGATCCACGCTCCACCTCGAAGATGACATCTGGTGCTCGCGGGCCCACGTGACCGTAAAGGCGTCGCTGTCCGCAGCCTCGAGCAGAACCGCACCCGATTCCGGGTGGCAGAAGTAGCGGCCGGCACGGCCCCTGAACCCCCCACCACGGGACCATGCCTCAAGGGTCTCACGCCTCGTCACGGCGATGATCAGCGTTGCCGCCACCCGGCCAAACGTGCCCAGCCCGCAGCCCAACTTGCCTACATCGTGCAACAGCGCCGCCGCCACCACCGGCCGCTCCGCCTCACCAAGCACCCCCACTACGTTCCGGGCCACCTTCACCAGGTGCCGCTGATCAGCATTGGACAACTGACGCCACAGGGCAACCTCGCCCGGAACCAGATGAGACTCGGCCCACATGGTGTCAGCTGCCGACGGCCCACCTGATCTGAGAGAACCAAAGAAGCGACGGGCCAGATGTGGGAGCCGACCCACAAGGCCCCAGAGCCCCACGGTCAGCCGGCTGCCCCGACATCGACCTCGTCAAGCTGCAGAAGCTGCGGGTTGCGGCCCTCGGCCCTTCGCATGACGGCGTCAACAAAAGCCCGAAACAGCGGCGCCGGACGGTCGGGACGGCTCTTGAACTCGGGATGGGCCTGGGTGCCGATCCAGAACGGGTGGTCATCGAGCTCGACGAACTCCACCAGACGGCCATCGGGCGACTCACCCGAACACACAAAGCCGGTTCCGTCAAAGCGCTCCCGGTAACGGGGATTGAACTCGTAGCGGTGGCGGTGCCTCTCAGAGACGACCTCTTCACCGTAGATCTCAGCAACCTTCGAACCCGGCCGCAACTGCGCCACATAGGCACCCAGACGCATCGTGCCTCCCAGGTCGGTGACATCGCGCTGTGACTCCATGAGGTCGATCACCGGGTGCGGCGTCGCCGGGTTGAACTCGCTGGAGTGCGCACCCTCGAGGCCCAGGGCATTGCGGGCAAACTCCACAGCCATGCACTGCAGACCCAGACACAGACCCAGGCAGGGAATGTCGTTCTCACGGGCAAAGCCGGCAGCGGCAATCTTGCCCTCGATGCCCCGCTCACCAAAACCACCGGGAATCACGATGCCATCCAGGTCACGAAGACGATTCTCGGCCAACAGGCCCTCGACGTCCTCGGCCTGGATCCAGTCGATTTCGATATCGGCACCATGGTGGATGCCCGCATGGTTCAGCGACTCCACAACCGACAGGTAGGCGTCGACAAGGCTCACGTACTTGCCGATGAGGCCGATGCGCACCGGAGTGGTGGCGTCGGCGACCCTCTGGTTGAGTGCAATCCACTCGGTCAGGTCGGGTGGGCCGGCCTCAATGCCCAGAATCCCGCATATGTAGTCATCGAGACCCTCGTCGTGGATCACCAGGGGGATCTCGTAGAGGCTTCCGGCATCGGGGGCATTGACAACTCCCTCAAACGGCACGTTGGAGAGCCTCGAGATCTTGCGCTCCAGGTCATCGCTGATGGGCTCGTCACTGCGACACACGATGGCATGGGGCTGGATACCGGCACTACGCAACTCCGACACCGAGTGCTGGGTGGGCTTGGTCTTGTGCTCGCCCGAAGGTGCGATGTAGGGCACCAGCGTCACGTGCACGTAGCAGACATTTCCGTCGCCGGCATCAAGCCTGAACTGTCTGATGGCCTCGAGAAACGGGAGGATCTCAATATCGCCGACCGTGCCGCCGACCTCGGTGATGACCACGTCAACAGATTCACCGGCGAGCATCCGGATACGACGCTGAATCTCGTCGGTGATGTGTGGAATGACCTGCACCGTGCGGCCCAGATACTCGCCCCTGCGCTCGGCTGCAATAACCGCGGAGTAGATGGACCCGGTGGTGGCATTGGAGTCACGTGTCAGGTTCTCGTCGATGAAGCGTTCGTAGTGACCCAGGTCCAGGTCGGTCTCGCCGCCATCATCGGTCACGAAAACCTCGCCGTGCTCGAACGGGTTCAGCGTGCCGGGATCAACGTTGATGTACGGATCCAGCTTCTGGATAACTACGCGGAGCCCACGCTGTTTGAGGAGACGCCCGAGGGAGGCAGCGGTTAGGCCCTTGCCGAGCGAGCTTGCGACGCCGCCCGTCACGAAGATGTGTTTCGTCACGGGAACCCAATCTATCGGCGGCCGTGCCGACAAGCGCGGCAGGCCGAACCCGCAGGGTGGTCCTTGGTCACGCGTCGCGTGAAGCCGAGGCCGCAGCCAGCAACTCGACCGCGTGGTCGCGTGCGGTGCCGCTCCCGGGTGAGCCAGAGAGCATGCGGGACAGTTCGACCACTCGTTCGTCGTCGCCCAGCACCGCAGCCGTGGCCACAGCCACCTCACCGTCGTCGTGTTTGGCGACCGTCACCTGATGATGGGCGTACGCCGCAACCTGGGCCAGGTGGGTCACCACCAGCACCTGGCTGCGTGAAGCCAGGTCGGCAAGGGAGGCACCAACGGCATGGGCCACCTCGCCGCCGATCCCGGCGTCGACCTCGTCAAACACCTGGGTTGGGGGTGAAGCGGTGAGCACACGACGAACAGCCAGCATCGCCCTGGCCAGCTCACCACCTGACGCAACCTTGGAAAGCGGCAACATGGCCGCGCCCGAGTTGGCCGCCAACAAGATCACCACCTCGTCGCCGGCCTCGCCATCGATGGACAACTCAACCGACGCTGTCGGCATAGCCAGATCGCGCAGGTGGGCCTCGATGCGGGCTGCCAGATCGGGGGCTGCCCTGCGCCGGGCATCTCGCACTACGCCGGCAGCAGCGACACGTGCAGCCTCGGCGGCAACGCGTTCAGCGTCTAGCACCGCCGCCCTTGCGTCGTGGTCCAACAGACCGGCCAGACGTTCGGCTGCCTCACGGTGGTAGTCCATGACCTCGCCGAGGCTGGTGCCGTACTTGCGGCGCAACTCGGCCAACAGGCGACGACGCTCACCCAGCTCGTCGAGGCGGGCCGGGTCCTCCTCGACGGTTTCGGCCAGGTTGCGCAGTGCCCCCGAGAGGTCAGCCAGGTCGGTGCCCAGGCCGGCGAGCCGGTCGGCGAGGCCCGCAAACGGCGCCCGATCAGCCAGATGCCCGAGTGCCGCAGCAACGGCCTCAGATGCCGGGCCGTCTCCGTCCAACAGGGCCAGCGCCGCCCCAGCGGCCTCACGATGTGCCTCGGCATCGGCCAGAAGCGCTGATTCGTCCGCCAACCGGTCGTCCTCGTCAGGGTCCTCTATGCCGGCGTCGTCAAGTTCTGAGACCTGGTACCGGAGCAGGTCGATCTCTCGCGCCCTGGCACGCTCGTCGCCACCAACGGCGTCCAGTTCGGCGTCGATGCCAGCGAGGGCATCGACGGCATCCTGCAGCGGGGCCAGGTTGACCCCGCCGAAGCGGTCAAGCGCCGCTCGCTGGGCAGGCCCGGCCAACAGGTTCTGGTGGGCATGCTGACCATGCAGGTCCACAAGACGTGCACCCATCTCGGTGAGGGCGGCCGCCGTGGCGAGCTGACCGTCGAGGTAGGCACGGCTGCGCCCCTCGCGGGGCACCACGCGGCGCACCAGCACCTCGTCTTCGCCGGATAGAAAGCGCCCCTCGACCACCGCCTCTTCGGCACCCGGCCGCACTATCGAGGGGTCGGCACGCCCACCCAGCAGCAAGTCGATGGCGCCCACGATGAGGGTCTTGCCTGCTCCGGTCTCACCGGTAACCGCTGTCAGGCCGGGGCCCAACAGGATGGAGACCTCCTCGATCACCCCCAGGTCGGCTACACGCAACTCCAACAGCATGGGGTCATCCTCGCACGCACCTGCGACACAGTTGGGTGACCACCCGGCGTAACCGCTCTAGCGGTCCTCGAGGCCGAACTTTTCTTTCAACAACTGCTCAAAGTCACGCTTGCCGAAGGTGACCAGACGGGCAACCCGGTCAGCGGCCGTGCACACAACCTGATCGCCAGGGCCCAGATCAGCCAGAAAGCGCCCGTCAACCGTGCCCGTACCAGACCGGTCTCCAAGTATCTCGACGCGGACCTCGCTCGAGGGGTTCAACACCAGGGTCCGGTCAAAGAGCATGTGGGGTGACACAGGCGTGACCTGAATGGAGCGGTGCACGGCGTCCACGATCGGCCCCCGCGCCGAAAAAGCGTAGGCAGTCGAGCCCGTAGGGGTGGCCACGACCATCCCATCGGCCGCGTACGACGTGAAAAAATCTCCATCCAGCCACACACCAAGGCGCACCGTCTGGCTGGCGGCAGTGCGCTCCACAACAACCTCGTTGAGAGCATGATCGACAGAGCCGGACGTTCCATCAGCCCGCTCCACCTCGACCCGCAGCATCATGCGTTCCTCAATGTCATGATCGCCGGCCAGGGCCTTCTCCACGGCATCCAGCGCATCGTCGGGGCCCACAGCGGTCAGATAACCGAGATGACCGAAGTTGACCCCCAGCACAGGAACCGGCCTGCTCTCCAACAGGCCAACCGCCCTCAGGATCGAACCGTCGCCGCCAAGGCTCACCACCAGGTCAAGGTCGTCGGCACCGCCACCGCCGAAGCCGTCATCACCAGAGCGCCAAACAACGTGGCCCTCGCTGACAAGCCGGCCGGCCAGCACGTCGGCCTGTTCGACCGCCGCCGCCCGGTCCTCGTGCACCACCAGGCCCACGATCGCCATCAGGCACCTCCCCCACCCGTCAGGTCAACCGCCTCGGCAACCAGAACAGACGCATCCAACGCCGGCGCTTCACCCCGCACCACATGCACGAGGAACTCCACGTTCCCTTCAGCACCCGTGATCGGAGAGGCCATGCCCTCCATGATGGCGGCTCCGTGGCCGCGAATCGACCGTTCGACCTCACCGAGCACCCGTTCCCACACCTCGGGGTCACGGATAACACCGCTTCCCCGGTCCACCTCGGGCTTGCCGGCCTCGAACTGTGGCTTCACCAACAACAGCATCGGCGCCGAATCCGACACCAGAGAGAACAGATCGGCCATGACGGTCCGCAGGGAGATGAACGACAGGTCCGCCACCAGGATGTCAAACGGTGCACCGATGGCTTCGGGATCAACGGATCTCACGTTGGTGCGCTCATGCACCCCGACACGCGGATCGTCGCGCAGGCTCTCATGCAGTTGCCCCCTGCCCACATCAAGGGCAAGCACCGACTCGACCCCGTGGTCCAGAAGGCAGTCGGTGAACCCGCCGGTGCTGGAACCCACATCGATCGCACGCAGGCCGGCAACGTCCACGCCAAAGCGTTCCAGGGCAGCCTCCAACTTGAGGCCACCACGGCTCACGTACTTCGCCGGCGGACCGGCCACCACAACTGCCTGAGCTGGGTCCACCAGCCGGGCAGCCTTCGAAGCCGGGGCCCCATCGACGGTCACACGACCATCAGCGATCACAGCCTGCGCCACCGAACGGCTCTCAACGAGGCCCAGCCTCACCATCTCCTGGTCCAGGCGGTGCCGCTGGCTCACCCCAGAGCCTCATCCACAACGGCGGCAAGATCCGGGTGAATCGAATCGGGAACCGGGTCGATCGGCAGGTCATCATCGCCGATCACCCCTGAGAGCACGAGCGCAAAGTCCCACCCCAGTGCCCTCGCCAGGAGACCATCGGTGTCGGGACGGTCACCCACAACCGTGCCGGTCGAGCCAGCCGCGTCAAGCACCAGGTCGCAGATGGGCTGGTGCGGCTTCCCCGCGAACACAGGCGTGGCACCCGTCGCCGTGGCCACAGCGGCCACGAGTGCCCCCGCACCCGGGCGGATGCCGTCCTCGGCTGGCCAGGACACATCCTCGTTGGTGGCAAGCAGGCGAGCCCCACCCAGCACCGCCTGAACCCCAGCTGTCAGACGCCAGTAGTCAAAGTCCTCGTGCATGCCCACCACCACCGTGTCAGCAGGGCCCTCCCGGACAACGACAGCTCCCTTCGCCTCGAGTTCCTCACGCGCCCCGGGGCCACACAGGCCCACCACGGTCTCACCGGGCTCGACCATCCGGGCGGCCGCCATCCCCGAGGTGATCACCCCGCCCATCGCATCTATCCCGTGTGAAGCCAACTTGGCCTCTACGTCCACCACGCGACGACCCGAGTTGTTGGTCACGAACAGGACCTTCTCGCCCGCTGCCTGCAGACGCGCCACAGCATCGGCGGCACCGGGAATGTCATCTGACCCCAGCCAGACGACCCCGTCCAGGTCCAGCGCCCAACTCATGGTGGAGGCATCGGGCCACAGCCCGGCGCGCTCAGACCTCCCAGGTGGGCTGGGAACGCAGCAGCGACGCCAGATCGCCCTTGCCTCGGCTGGCGGTCACCTCGGCAATCTGTTCCGCCACCGCCCTGCCGTACTCGTCGCGGTTACAGGCACGAAACACCCCGATCGGGGTTGGCGAGTGAGGACCCTCAGCAAGACGTGACAGCGAAAAGGCCGTCGACGGATCTGGCTTGGTCTCGTCGTGAACGAGGATGGCCTCTTCACCGACATCGGCCACGTCCACAATCTGGACGCCACCGTCTAGGCGGGCCACGCCCTTCTCGCTCTCGGATCCGAACCTGATCTGCTCGCCATGGTGAAGGTCGATGAGCATGTCGTCGCGGGCCGCCTTCTTGGTGATCTCACCGAACGCCCCGTCGTTGAACACGTTGCAGTTCTGGTAGACCTCGACGAAGGCGGCACCGTCGTGTTGGTACGCCCGGCGAAAGACCTCCTGCATGTGCCTACGGTCCATGTCATGGGTGCGGGCCACGAAGCTGGCCTCAGCGCCCAGAGCAACGCTGACCGGGTTGAACGGCCTGGGGGTGGCACCCACCGGCGAAGACTTGGTGACCTTGCCCTTCTCGCTCGTCGGCGAGTACTGGCCCTTTGTCAGGCCGTAGATCTGGTTGTTGATCAACAAGATGTTCAGGTTGATGTTGCGGCGCAGGGCGTGGATCAGGTGGTTGCCGCCGATCGAGAGCATGTCGCCGTCACCACCGATCACCCAGATGTCGAGATCGGGGCGAGCCATGGCGAGGCCCGTGGCGAACGCCGGCGAACGGCCGTGGATCGTGTGCACCCCGTAGGTGTCCATGTAGTACGGGAAGCGCGCGGCGCACCCGATACCCGAGATGAACACCGTGTTCTCACGCCGCACCCCCAGCTCGGGCAGCAGCAGCTGGATGGCGGTGAGCACCGAGTAGTCGCCACAGCCGGGACACCAGCGGACCTCCTGGTCGCTCTGCCAGTCGGAACGACTCGTCTCAGGAGCCTCACCCACGTTGGACGTGGCGATGTTGAGCGTGTCAGTCATCGAGTGCCCCCAGTGCGACCTGTTCGATCTCTCCGGCGGTGAACGGCTGGCCGGTCACCTTGCCGATCGCCTGTGCATCCACCAGGTACTCGGCACGCACCATGCGTGCCAGGTGCCCCAGGTTCATCTCAGGGACCAGAACCTTCTTGTGGCGGGCCAGCACCTCGCCCAGGTTCTTTGGGAACGGGTTCAGGTGTGTCAGGTGCACCTGGGCCACCTTGTAGCCGGCATTGGTCAGGCGTCGGACACCGCCGGTAATAGCACCCCAGGTGGAGCCCCAGCCCAGCACCAGCACATCGGCCTCGGGGTGGCCCACGACCTCGACATCTGGAACCTCGATTGCGGCGATCCGTTCAGACCTGACGGCAACCATGTGGGCGTGGTTCTCGGTGCTGTAGCTGACGTTTCCGGAGCCGTCCTGCTTCTCGATGCCGCCGATCCGGTGCATCAGGTTCGGTGTACCCGGGAGAGCCAGGGGGCGAACCAGGTTCTCGTCGCGAAGGAACGGCCAGAACTCGGGCTCGCCGTCGGCGTCGGTGTGGTTGAACTCCGTGGCGAACTCGACGGGTATCGGCGTAAGAGAGTCCACTTCGGGGAGGCGCCACGGTTCGGAACCGTTGGCCAGGTACCCGTCGGAGAGCAGGATCACCGGGGTGTTGTAGGTGAGCGCAATGCGTGCAGCCTCGATCGCCACGTCGAAGCAGTCGGCAGGCGTACGCGATGCCACGATCGGCAGCGGCGCCTCGCCGTGCCGGCCGTACATGGCCATCAACAGGTCGGCGGCCTCGGTCTTGGTGGGCAGCCCGGTCGACGGCCCGCCACGCTGAATGTCCACGATCACGAGCGGCAGCTCAAGGCTGACCGCAAGGCTGATGGTCTCGGACTTTAGGGCCACGCCCGGACCGCTCGTGGTGGTGACACCCAGATAGCCGCCGTAGGAGGCACCCAGAGCCGAACCGACAGCTGCAATCTCGTCCTCGGCCTGGAAGGTGGTCACACCGAAGGACTTGTGCTTGGACAGTTCGTGGAGGATGTCGGTGGCCGGCGTGATCGGGTACGAGCCCAGAAAGACCGGCAGACCCGACAGCTCGCCGGCAGCTACCAGGCCCCAGGCCAGCGCCGTGTTGCCGTTGATGTTGGTGTAGGTGCCCGGCTGCTGGGGAGCCGCCGGCACCACCACCCGCTGGTGGCCCAGCTCGGCGGTTTCACCAAAGGCGTGGCCGGCGTTGTAGGCGGCCTTGTTGGCGGCGATTATCAGGTCGCGTCCGGCAAACTTGGCGTCGATCCACTCCATCGTGGGCTCGGTGGGCCGGCTGTACATCCACGACACCAGACCCAGGGCGAAGAAGTTCTTTGAACGCTCGGCATCACGTGGCTTGACGCCCAGGTCCTTGCAGACCTCCTTGGTGAGGCTGGTCATGGGGGCCGTGATGAGCCGGTAGGCGTCCAGATCGGAACCCTCGAGCGGGTTCTGTTCGTAGCCGGCCTTGGCCAGGTTGCGTTCCTCGAAGGCGTCGGCGTTCACGATCAGGGTGCCGCCGGGAACCAACATGTGCAGATCTGACTTGAGGGCGGCTGGGTTCATCGCCACGAGCACGTCTGGGGCGTCGCCGGGCGTCATTATGTCGTGGTCAGATATCTGGACCTGGAAGGCCGACACGCCGGCCAGGGTGCCGGCTGGAGCGCGGATCTCGGCTGGATACTCGGGAAGGGTCGCCAGGTCGTTGCCAAAAAGAGCGCTGGCGCTCGTGAAGCGGTCACCGGTGAGCTGCATTCCGTCGCCGGAATCGCCGGCAAAGCGGACAATGACCTTGTCGACGGGGAGTGCGTCCGGGGGTGCCGCTGTATCGGTCACGTCGCCACCTGCCGTCTCATGCCCATCGGCGTTCCGGCCTCGTTGCCGGTCGTCCCCTGCACGCGCACAACCATAACCACGCGCGATCAAAAGCCTTGTGATCCGGCTGCCCAATTTCCTGCGATGTTCGTCACAGTGCCGGTGTCCCTTGCGGGGTCGGCGGGCAGGCGATCAGGCCAGATCCACCGAGGCATCCAGGTAGACGTCCTGAATGGCGTTCAGCAGGTCGACCCCTTCGGCCATGGGTCGCTGGAATGCCTTGCGGCCGCTGATGAGACCCATGCCCCCGGCGCGCTTGTTGATGACCGCTGTGCGCACCGCCTCGGCCATGTCGCCTGAACCTGATGAGGCACCCCCGCTGTTGATGAGGCCGATGCGACCCATGTAGCAGTTGGCGACCTGCCAGCGGCAGAGATCGATGGGATGGTCGCTCGTGAGCTCGTCGTACACGAGCGGGTGGGTCTTGCCGAAGCCGGGGATTGCGTTGTAGCCGCCGTTCACCTCGGGCAGCTTCTGTTTGATGATGTCGGCCTCGATGGTGACGCCGATGTGGTTGGCCTGGGCGGTCAGGTCAGCCGAGGCGTGGTGGTCGACGCCGTCGACTACGAAACCGGAGTTGCGCAGGTAGCACCACAGCACCGTGAACATCCCCAGCTCGTGCGCCCTGGCGAATGCCTCTGAGACCTCGGCGATCTGACGGGTGGACTCGTCGGACCCGAAGTAGATGGTGGCACCCACGCCGGCCGCACCCAGGTCGTATGCCTGGTCGACCGATCCGTACATGACCTGGTCGAAGCGGTTGGGAAGGGTCAGCAACTCGTTGTGGTTCAGCTTCACGATGAAGGGAATCCGGTGGGCGAAACGCCGCGAAACCGCCCCCAGCACTCCGAACGTGGAAGCTACCGCGTTGCATCCACCCTCGATGGCCAGTTCCACAATGTTGGCCGGGTCGAAGTAGGCGGGGTTGGGTGCGAACGAGGCTGCCGCCGAATGCTCGATTCCCTGGTCAACCGGCAGGATCGACACGTAGCCGGAGCCACCCAGGCGACCGTGGTTGAAGAGAGACTGGATGCTGCGAAGAACCTGCGGCGAACGGTCGGTCTGGGAAAACACCTCTGACACGTAGTCGGGCCCCGGGCCCGACAACTGGTCGGCCGCAATCCCCTTCGACTCGTGCTCCAACAGGTAGGCGGCGTCTTCGCCCAAAAGGTTCTCGAGTTCCACCTGGCTTCTCCCGGTTCTGGATGAACTTTTGCCCACAGCTGATGCTGCGCTGGCACCGGTTCACCATACGCCGATGGCGGCGGCGCGCGGAGACAGAATTGCGCCGGTCATCAGGCCGCCTCAACATTGGCAGGGCTGACCGAACAGAGTCGGGCTGCCGCAGACTCAACAAGCCTTGCCGCCCTGACGCCGCTGCGGACCGGAACCAGACGGTCGGCAAGGACCTCGGTGCGGCTCACCGTGGTACCCCCGGCCCGAAAGAACCGCCTACGAACCCGTCCGACCACGACGACCCTCTCCCCCGCCGACAACGAGGTCTCGCTGACGAGCGGATCGAAGCGGACGACGGGAACCGAGTCGGTTGCATCGCCATCGCGCACCGTGACCTCGTAGCGCCACAACGCACTGCCCGAGGACAACTCCAACGACCTGGGATCGCTGCTCAACTCACCCACCAGGACACACAGGTTGGTATCGGGCGGGACGGGGTCGGTGCCGGGACTGGACTCTTTGCTGGTAGCCATGCTGGGCTCCCTTCGCATGGGCCCGGAGCGAACACCCCGAACCACTGTTGGTGGGGAAGCCGACAAGACGGACCATATGCAGGGCCTGTGACAGCGGCCCCTACGACCTCAGTTGATTGACCTCAACCTGTCGGCGACATCGGCAAAGTCGGGGTTGCGGCCAGAGACCCACCGGAACAACTCGCGGGCCCGCGGCGCCGCACCGGACCTCTCATAGAGGTCGGCCAACGCGTAGGCGCGTCGCAGGTGATGGTCGCGTGCCCGCTTCGGAAACGACCACCCGCGCTCAAGTTCCCTTACGGCATCGGCCATGCGGCCCTGATCGGCCAGCGCGCCGGCGGCCACCAGACGCCCCTCGGTCACCAACGCTGCACTCGGAGAGGCGTTACGCAATTCGGCCCAGAGCACCTCGACATCGGCCCACCGGCTCTGCGCCCGATAGCAGTCAGCCAGAACCGGATGCTGCTCGGTGCCGCCCGTCAGGTTCCGGAACACCTCGAGCCTCTTGGCGGCTGCCTTCCAGTTGCCGATCCGGTAGTGGGTGAGGCCCAGCAGTTCGACTACCTCGACCACCTCGGGAGCGCGCTCCACCAGGGTGTTGAGAATGCGCCGGGCATCGTTGAAGCGCTCATCGTCGAATGCCCGAGCGGCCTCTCCCAACTTGGCTGACGCACGCGACCCGGCTGAATCACCCATGGCCTTACGCAGGGCGACATCGGCTTCGGGAAGCCGCCTCGGCGCATCAGGCAAAGGCTCACGGTCAAGGGCCTTGTGGACACGCCCCGGCTTGGCGGGCTTCACGCCACGGGCAACGGCATCTGCCGCCTCCCTACGCAGGCGGTCGGAACGCTCCGGTGGGGTCCGGTCGGGCCGGGTCGTTCGCTCGGCGGTCTGTTCCCTGCGCCAGTCGCGATCCTCGGACTCTTCGCGCTCGAGGCGGCCTGCCGCACGTCTGGCCACGCCACCCCAGTTCTTCGGGCCGGCATCGTCAGGCGGACGCCGACGGCGGTCCTGATTCTGGCCGTCGGGGCGGCCGCCGCCTGCCCGGCGGGCGCCGCGATTTCCTCCAGACCCTCCACCGGGACGACCGCCACCACCCCGGGAGCCTCCACCCTGACGGGAGGACCGTCGATCCTGAGGCGGGGCCATGGGCGATGAGGCTACCGGCGCCACGCCGGTCACGAGCCTCCCGCCCGCCACGGGTAGCGTCCCCTTCCACATACTCAGGAGCACCTATGACCCTCTCGACAATCGCCCGCGACCCGGAAACCGGCCAACTCGGTGCCGCCGTACACACCGGCTGGCTGGCTGTCGGCCACAAGGTCCCCTGGGTCGAGGCCGGCGTGGGGGCTGTTCTCACCCAGGCGGTCACCGAATCCTCCTACGGGCCACTCACGCTCGACCTCCTGCGCTCCGGCCACACCCCCACAGAGGCCCTCACCGCCCTGTTGGCCAACGACACGCAGGCTGAGTCCCGCCAGGTTGCCATCATCGACGCCCAGGGCCGGATCGCCGCCCACACGGGCAGCGCCTGTATCCCCAGTGCCGGACACGCCGTCGGCGACGGCGTCGTGGCCCTGGCGAACATGGCCGGAGCGGACGGCGTCTGGGACCTGATGCTCGAGGCCTTCAGTGCTTCATCAGAGAACCTGGCCCGCCGGCTGTGGACGGCCGTAGCCGCAGGCCACGATGCCGGTGGCGATCTGCGGGGATCCACCTCAGCGGCGCTTCTCGTTGCATCCGGGGAACCCGGCGAGCCGGGGTGGGCCCACCAGATCGACCTGCGAACCGACGACCACACGGCTCCGGTCGCCGAGCTGGCACGTCTGTTGGACCTCCACGAGATGTACGACCTCATGGGCACCGGTATCAACGCCGTCACTGCCGGTAGAACCGACGAGGCCATGGCCGCGCTCGAGGCAGCCGCCGCACACCCGCTAGCCAACATCCAGACCGGGTTTTGGAAGGCTGCCGCCCAGCTCCTGGCTGGCGACAGCGAAGCCGCCGAAGCCGCCCTCCGGGAGACAACGGCCGACGACCCCGCCTGGCGCCTCCTCTGGGAACGCAACAAGGCAGGGGGCCGCATCGCACCACCCGGCTGAACCGCAGTACCAGCCCGTCATGTTGGGCACCACGGTTGCCCCAAAACGCGCTCGAGCGGGGCCCTAAGGCCCCGCTCTCAGCGTGCGAAATCCGGCGGCGTCCTACTCTCCCAGGGCCTCTCGACCCAAGTACCATCGGCGCTGGCGGGCTTAACTTCCGTGTTCAGAATGGGAACGGGTGTGACCCCGCCGCCATAGCCACCGAAACCTTGTGTGCCCACCCCTGCGGGATGGCGGGCACGAATTCAGTTGTCAAAGAGCGGTCCGAGGACCCCTCAAGCACTCCATAGCGAACACGAACATCGGGATCAACGATCGATGTGATGTAACCAAGCCCTCGGCCGATTAGTACCGGTCGGCTGAACACGTTGCCGTGCTTACACCTCCGGCCTATCAACGTGGTGGTCTACCACGGGCCTTACCCGGTTTCCCGGTGGGAGATCTCATCTTGAAACGGGCTTCCCACTTAGATGCTTTCAGCGGTTATCCCTTCCGTAGGTGGCCAACCAGCCATGCTCCTGGCGGAACAACTGGCACACTAGAGCTACGTCCGTCCCGGTCCTCTCGTACTAGGGACAGCCTTTCTCAAATCTCCTCCGGCTGCAGAGGATAGGGACCGAACTGTCTCACGACGTTCTAAACCCAGCTCGCGTACCGCTTTAATGGGCGAACAGCCCAACCCTTGGGACCTGCTTCAGCCCCAGGATGCGATGAGCCGACATCGAGGTGCCAAACCTTCCCGTCGATATGGACTCTTGGGGAAGATAAGCCTGTTATCCCCGGGGTACCTTTTATCCGTTGAGCGACGGCGCTTCCACACGCAACCGCCGGATCACTATGCCCTGCTTTCGCACCTGCTCGACTTGTAGGTCTCGCAGTCAAGCTCCCTTGTGCCATTGCACTCGACGTCTGATTGCCAACCAGACTGAGGGAACCTTTGGGCGCCTCCGTTACTTTTTAGGAGGCGACCGCCCCAGTCAAACTACCCACCTGGCACTGTTCCCAGCCCGGATAACGGGCCCAGGTTAGATATCCGTCAAACGCAGGGTGGTATTTCAAGGTTGACTCCACATCGGCTAGCGCCGACGCTTCCAAGTCTCCCACCTATCCTACACAACGCATAACAAATACCAATACCAAGCTGTAGTAAAGGTCCACGGGGTCTTTCCGTCCTTCTGCAGCTAACGAGCATCTTTACTCGTACTTCAATTTCGCTGGGTCTATGGTTGAGACAGTGGGAAAGTCGTTACGCCATTCGTGCAGGTCGGAACTTACCCGACAAGGAATTTCGCTACCTTAGGACCGTTATAGTTACGGCCGCCGTTTACTGGGGCTTAGGTTCAGAGCTTCGCCCGAAGGCTAACCCTTCCCCGTAACCTTCCAGCACCGGGCAGGCGTCACAGCGTATACGTCGTCTTAGGACTTAGCACGCTGCTGTGTTTTTAGTAAACAGTCGCTTTCCTCTGGTTTGTGTCACCTTTTCAGGCTCAAAGACGCAAGGTCTTATCACCCTATTAAGGTCATCCTTCTCCCGAAGTTACGGATGCAATTTGCCGAGTTCCTTAACCATAGTTCTCCCAATCGCCTTGGTATTCTCTACCTGTCCACCTGAGTTGGTTTGGGGTACGGGCACCGGTTGCACTCGCTAGCGGCTTTTCTTGGCAGCAAAGGACCAGTGACTTCGCCTTAAACGGCTCGGCGTCACGTCTCAGTCTTTATGGGGAGCGGACTTACCTACGCCCCGACCTACACGCTTGCCCCAGGACAACCATCGCCTGGGATCACCTACCTACCTGCGTCCCCGCATCACTCACCTCGCCACAGTTGGTTCAAGTTCCTGTCAACCCCGAAGGGTCGACCATCCCTCAAGCAACTGCGGGTCGGCGTTTGTCGCGCAACCCGTGGTACCGGAATATCAACCGGTTGTGCATCGACTACGCCTCTCGGCCTCGCCTTAGCTCCCGACTCACCCTGGGAGGATTAGCCTTCCCCAGGAACCCTTGGACTTCCGGCGGAGGGGTTTCTCACCCCTCTCTCGCTACTCATGCCAACATTCTCACTCGAGCCCGGTCCACGCCGGTTTACACCGTCGCTTCGCTCCGAACTCGACGCTCCGCTACCACTCCTGCAAGCAGAAGTCCGCGACTTCGGCGTCTGACTTGAGCCCCGTTACATTTTCCGCGCGGGATCACTCGACCAGTGAGCTATTACGCACTCTTTAAATGATGGCTGCTTCTAAGCCAACATCCTGGCTGTCTGTGCAATCCCACTTCGTTTACCACTTAGTCAGAACTTTGGGGCCTTAGTCGGCGGTCTGGGCTGTTTCCCTTTCGTCCATCGAAGCTCATCCCCCGAGGACTCACTGCCGCACTCTGGAGTCATGGCATTCGGAGTTTGGCTGGGGTTGGTAAGCTTGTAGGCCCCCTAACCCATCCAGTGCTCTACCTCCATGACTGAACATGCGACGCTGCACCTAAATGCATTTCGCGGAGAACCAGCTATCACCGAGTTTGATTGGCCTTTCACCCCTATCCACAGGTCATCCGCCCAGTTTTCAACCTAGGTCGGTTCGCGCCTCCACGGGGTCTTACCCCCGCTTCACACTGCCCATGGATAGATCACTCGGCTTCGGGTCTACAGCATGCGACTGAACGCCCTGTTCAGACTCGCTTTCGCTCCGGCTCCCCCTCACGGGTTAACCTTGCCACACACCGTAACTCGTTGGCTCATTCTTCAAAAGGCACGCCATTGCGGCTTCAAACCGAAGTTTGAAACTACGCTTTGACTGATTGTAGACCAACGGTTTCAGGTACTATTTCACTCCCCTCCCGGGGTACTTTTCACCTTTCCCTCACGGTACTAGTTCACTATCGGTCGCCTACCTATACTTAGCCTTACGAGGTGGTCCTCGCAGATTCACACCGGCTTTCCCGGATCCGGTGTTACTCGGG
>JACKQG010001690.1_pt1 | contig 29997 bp, 22 predicted proteins | sample 8237621 | NCBI WGS metagenome assembly JACKQG01 (sample SAMN15677084, study PRJNA649215) | marine metagenome | biome: marine; feature: Black Sea; material: saline water; isolation source: suspended particulate matter (SPM) from the Black Sea western gyre | collected 2013-06-09/2013-06-10 | depth... | reverse complement strand
GGGGGGTCGAGCTGTGGCCTCTCCCGATCGGGAACGGGGGCCACGATCGGGTCGGCTGTGTAGGAGTGGCCGGAGGAAATACCCCCGCTAACCGCGTCCACTCGATTGCCGTAGGTGTCCCCGGGCACCCCGGTTTTGTCAACGAGGTTCCCTTTCCCCGTGCCGGCCCGGGGGGGGGGGGGGGCGTGGGGGGTGAAAGCACCGCCGTTATCGCTGCGCTCGACCACAAAACCGGTCTCGCTGGTAGCATTGTCCATCCAGGTCAGGCTCACCTGAGGGCCGGCCACCAAGGATGCCATCAGGTTGGTCGGCGCCCACAGCGAGATCGTCTGGTCGGCAAACGTTGCGAACTCGACGCCGACGAGGATATCGATGCCGTCGAACGTCGCGTCTCCGGGATCGCGCAGGTCGGTGATGCGAATGGCCTGGTGGCCGTTCACCTCGATGTGCTCGATGTTGTAGTCGGCTCGGTTGCCGCGGTAGATCGCGGTGTCGACGCCATCCGCGCCGTTGTCGCCCAGGACGTGGCCGAGGGTGCCATCCTGGAAGACGACGCGGGTATCGCCGGTGCCCTTCCAGTTCTCTATGGTGCCCGTGACGTTGCCGTGGCCGGAGGCCACATGCCGGTCGTCGCCGATCCAGTAGAGATCGTTGTCGACGACGACGCTGTCGCCGAAGATGTAGTCGATGTAACCGGCAGCGGGCAGGCCCGTCGTCGGATCGAGGCCGTAGTCGTCACCGAGACCCGTCAGCGTGTCGCCGCCGCCGCCGCCGATCAGGTAGTTGTTTGGCCCGTTGTTGGTCGTCGTGTTGGCATCGGCCCCGGTCAGCTCGTCATTCTGAGCGGACCCGACCAGGCCCTCTATCAGCGCGTAGGTGTCCAGCAGGTTGCTCGATGTCCCGTTTGCGTTGGCAGTCTGCATATTGGCGAAGATAGCGATCGGGACATCTTCGTAGCTGCCGATGTCCATGTCGCCTTCGGTGCCGTCGCCGTTCAATTCGATCACCGGGAGGCCGATGGTGATGGGCGAGTCGCCGAACAGCCGGTCGCCGTCGTTGGCAACCGGGCCAAGGCCGCCTTCCATCAAGTCGTTGCCCGGGCCGCCGTTGAGGTGGTCGTCGCCGACGCCGCCGCGCATCCAGTCGTTGCCGTTGCCGGCGAACATCTCATCGACGCTGTCACCGCCCTCCATGTAGTCGTTGCCGTCGCCGCCGAACATAAGGTCGGTGTCAGCCTCCCCGAACAGCATGTCGTCGCCGTCGCCGCCGAACACCTCGTCGATGCCGTCGCCGCCGTGGACCTCGTCATCGCCGTCGCCGCCGTGCGCGGTGTCGAGCGCGCCCGGACCGGCCGAGATGTAGTCGTTGCCGGGGCCGCCGTGGATGAAGTCGTCGTTCTCGTAGTCCGTGATCCAGTCGTCGCCGGGGCCGCCATAGAGGTGGTCGTTGCCCTGGGCGCCTTCGATGACGTCGTTCCCGGCATCGCCATAAACGTAGTCGTCGCCGAGCGCCGCGACGATGTAGTCGTTGCCCTCGAGACCGACAACGACGATGTGTCCGTCATTGGCGCTGCCGCCATCCGGGAGGGTCTCGTAAATGGCGTTGAAGTAGTCGTTGATGCCATAGGTGTCAGCGGCCCCGACACCGTCGTACGGATTGTCGTTGTTGAATCCGTCGAGCGTGTAGTAGGCGGACTGGAGCCCGAAGGCGTCGCCGATGTGCTCCAGACCCGTGGTGCGCATGATCAGGTCGGAGAACTGCTCGCCGATGATCTGGTCGCCGAGGTGATGGCCGACCGGCATGCGATAGAGATAGTAGAAGCGGTCGGCGTCCTGCATGCGCTGGCCGAAGTCGGCCATGATGAGGCTGAAGGTGGTGCCGAGCGGGGTGTCGAACAGCGGCTGTTCGGCAAGGCCGCCGATCCACAGGTCGATATCCCAGAAGCCCAGGTCGCCGCCGCCGTTGTCGTTCTGGTTCCAGGTGCCGGTGACCGGATCGTAGACGGGTGAGCCCTGGCCGCGCAGGAACAGGACGGCGTCTGCGTGCAGCGGATCGTTCTGGTCGGCCGCCGCATCGAGGATCACCTGGGCGTTGTCGCGCAGGTCCTTCAGCGTGATAACGACATCGCCGGGCGTGGGGTCGTAGGCCGTTGCGTCGAAGGCGCCGAGAGAGTCGGTGCCACTCGCGGAGCCGGCCTCGTAGGCGCGGCGCATGGTGGCCAATCCGAAGACGTCATCCTCGCGACCGTAGGCGGCGATGAAGTTGACCAGCGATTCCGGGTGGCGCAGGTGGCCGCCGAAGTCCTCCCAGCTCGTGTAGGGCGCGATGCCCCAACCGTTGCTGTTGTTGGACGTGTTTTCGAGGAGCCCATCGAAGGTCTGTTGGCGCATTTCGTTGAGGGTCGGCAGGCCGACGTCGCGGGCGCGCGCGATGTCGATCGCCGCGAGGTCGAGCGGAATGCCGACGGTCGTCTGCTGCAGTGCGCTGGTGACGAACTCGTCGATCGCGTTGGCGTGCTGATTGAGCAGGCCGAGCGCGATGCCGCTCGGGCCGTTATCCTGGTAGAACGACGGGCTGAGGAAGGCATCGAACAGGTCGTTGGATTCGAAGGTCGGGACGTAGCCCGGCTCGCCGGGATTCACGCCATTGCCGTCCGGGATCGCGACCCGCATGGTTTCGGAATTCTGCGAATGGCCGAGGCGGAACACGGCCTGCGAGAACTCGAGGCTGATGCCCATGTTGATGTCTGACGAGTACGACACGAATTCCGGCATCACCACGAAGCCGCCGACGTACTGGTCGATGGCGATGTGGTTGTACTCGGTCTCGGTGATGATGCGGGCGGCCTGGTAGATCTTCTCGCCGTCCCACACGCCCGGCGCGGTCTGCCACTGGGCCAGGTAGTCGGCTCCAGCCTGGCCGCCGAGCAGTGCAGCCTGCTCGGTGACGGCTGCCATGACGGCATCCGCCTGGATGTTGTGCTCTTCATGGAAGATAAAGTGGATCGCGGTCAGGCCGGCATTCTCGTTGACGCGGTGGTCGCCGGAGACGTAGTGCGAGGCGAGCAGCGCCTCGTTGTACTGCCCCGGGCCCGGATCGAGGGTGGGATCCGCGGTGCCCATGGGCGCCAACGGATTACCCATTTGGTCCACCGGGCTCGCCGCGTTGCCCATGTCGGAGATGATGGCGTGGCCAGTCTGCTTGGCGTAGCCGACCTGTGACTGGAGGCACAGGTTCGCATCGGCGTCCGCCTGCGTCCAACGCACGAACGGGTCGTTGGCGGCGGCGTAGCTCGCGCCCATGCCGGCAATCGACTGGTCGGAGCGGTACATGACGGTCTGCTGCGGTGTGAACGTGATCTTGCCGACCCCGTCGGCCCGGATCACCGGCGCATCGATCACGTCCATGTCGATCAACTCGATGCCGAGACGCGCGGCGTTGACCTTCGTGTCGGCAAAGGTGGCGAGGTCGTGATTGCTTCCGTTGCCATCCTCGGCGCTGGTGATCAGCTTGCCGGTGACGTTGCCGTCGGCGTAGTATTGGCGCACCAGCACGTTAATCGTGGAATGACTGCCGTAGGTCTGGCTCTGGTCGATCAACAGGCCGGTGTTGTTGTTGAATTTCGGAACGATCGGATTGCCGTCTGCATCCAATTGACCGACGTTGAGCACAGCGTCGCCGTTGGGATTGATGGTGAAATCGCTGGCCGGGTTGGACAGGGCGCCGCGGCTCAGCATCATCATGTTTGCCGTCGGACCGGTGGCACCCGGATCATAGAGCGGGTCGCTCGGCGACAGCGGGGTCAGTGCAAAGCCGCCACCCTTGGTGATGAAGTCGAGGCCGTGGTCGAAGAACTGGCCGAACATTGCAAAGAAATCGTTGAAGGGAACGCCGCCGAGGACGCCGGGGTCCGGGATGAAGGCGGTCTGCGTCGTGCCGACGACGCTGTTGCTAACGTCGACAGCCTCACCGCCCATCTGCACCATGGCCGCGTACGCCGCCGGATTGTAGGTCGGGCTCGCCGGGTCGACGTCGGAATTGGCGATGAGTTGGGTGGCCGTGCGCGGCGAGGTGCCCGGCGCGGGAATCGCGGTCTCGGCGAACTGAGTCGCGAAATCGGCCGGCACGATAAGCGGCTGGCCGTCTTCGCCAAGGATCGGGGTGCCGTCACCACTATCGATGACCTGCATCGTCACCGGGTCGAACGTAAAGCCGTACGACGTGCCGTTGTTGGGGTGGTCGGGGGCGAAGATTCGCAGGAAATCGGTGTCGGACTGGCCCCAATCGCCGTGCAGATTGGTGCCCGGCACGAAGTCGCCGTTGGCGTCGAAACCGCCGACGAGATTGTTGTTTTCGCCAGAAACCTCGCGAACCCCGTTTGGATCCAGTGGACCAAGGAACTGGGCGTAATCGTTCCCGATATTGACCTGCTCCGAGAGGTAGTTCAAGTCGGCGTCTGCGAGGTTTATGGTCAGCAGGCGACGATCCTCCAACGGTTCAAACGACAGTTCGCGTTGGAATCGGACCTTGTTCTTGCGCGATCGCACGCGACGGTTAGCGGATCGACTCAACATGGCACATCTCCTGGAAGAATAGGGTTGTTTCCCTGCAACAGTACAACGGCACCTCCGTGTTTTCTTGCCTCCATACAACGACACAATCGCACATGCGTATATCCGTATGCATGTGGCCGCACACCCGTAAAATAGCCCTCGGTTAGGTAGTGAAAAATAGAGGAATCCGCTATTCCCGTGCACCAAGAACCACTACTCCATAGTGGGAAGTTCCACCAACCGGTGATGGTTTAGGCATGTACTTTGCGGTGGGCTTGGCGCTCGCACGTCTGCCGACCCAAGAAGAAGGCCGACGCCTTCGCGTTCCCGCCGGAAGCGATGATTACACGATGGGCCTAAGGCCCCCAAACGCCGACCGCGGAAGCCGACCACCTGATACCATTGATGTAGTCGCCTTGCGACAGGATCGCCCCAGGCAGCCGATTTACTGGGAGCGGCACCGGGTCCGACATGAACCCGACCTGAATGTGTTGGCGCCGAACGTTTGGGTTGCGAGACTGATACCTTCGGTTGTGCGGTGGAGATCCTGGACTTCTTCCATGTGCTAGAGCATTTGTGGAAGATGTGGCGTAGTTTGCCGAAAGCCTGCAAGGCGGAGGATTTCGTCGAGCATCACACGAGGATGATTCTGGAAGGAAAAGTAGACTATGCAGTGCGCAATGTTGGGCGTTGATCAAGAAGTGGAAACGTCGGGGGAAGGCGAAAGCGGAAATGAAGCGCGGGATTGGTTACTTGCGCCGGAATCGGGAACGGATGCGTTATGACGAGTACTTGACGAAGGGCTATCCGATTGGCAGCGGCGTGGCGGAGGGCACGTGTCGGAACTTGGTGAAGGACCGGATGGAACTGACGGGCATGCGTTGGGAACGTTGGGGCGCCCAAGCGATGATTTACCTGCGGGCTTTGTACCTGAATGACGAATGGAACACCTTCATCGCCTATCGAATTGAAAAAGAGCAGAAGCAACTACATGGGGAAGGTGCGGCCTATAGCAAGATCGCAAACTACGCGCAAGCTGTATAGTTCGGAACGCGAGTCACGCACCGATGCCGATCACCCCTGCTGGAGGCCCCACTGTACGGCGAGCCGGGTGAGTTCGGCACCTTTCTTCAGATTGAGTTTGGCCTTCATCTTCTCGCGGTGAGAATCGATCGTGTGGGTGCTCAGGTGGAGCTGCTTGGCGATCTCGCCGGTGGTCAATCCTCCGCCGATCAGGTGAAAAACCTCCAATTCCCGATCGGAGAGCACATCAAGCGGAGACTCGCTGGACGTATCGATCTCTCCAACCGCCTTCCCAATCAGGCGTTCGGCCATTTCCGGACTGACGTAACGCTTGCCTTCGAGCACCTGACGGATGGCGCCGATGATGTTCTCGCGGCATTGTTGTTTGTTGATGTAGCCCATGGCCCCAGCCCGGAGACACCGCTCGGCATACAACGATTCTTCATATGTGGACACGACAAGCGTTTTGACGCGGGTGTCACGAGCCTTGATCTGCTTTATCAGATCTATTCCGTGTCCTCTGCGAAGCGACAGGTCGACGATCACCAGGTCGGGCCCTTTGGCCTTCACCTCCGCGAGCGCTTCATCCACATCCTCCGCTTCACCGCAGACCTCCATATCGGCCTGGCCGGAGATACGAAGGGCCAGTCCCTCGCGCATCATCGGGTGATCGTCAACGACCAGAATCTTCGCCGGTCTGCTGGCTGTGTACATTGTGCCATCACCCACTCGTGTGAACTCGTTTGGGTCCAAACGCCATGAATTGGACAAAGGGCGTCTTCCTGGCAGAACTCCTTTGCGACCTGCTGACGGTTTCCTAGTCAGTAGCGCCGGACACTTTCATGGTTCCGACGTGGCCCGGTACTTTCCGTCCTTCGGAAGTTGAGCCCAAGCTCGGGGGGCAGCCAACCGGGTCTTCGCATATCAGAGCATGACATGGGGACTTTCGCAATCATGCTTCTGTCACGCCTTCTTGTGTGCTGGTCAGCAACGGACTGCGCGACCTGCCTCGCACAAGCAGGTTCCACACGGCAAGGGCTCGGGGCGAATACGGGTTGTCGTGTTCGGTCTAAAGTGATCCGAATGCAAGGGCCTGCGGCGTCGGATACGCGTAGTCGGCGTGCGTTTGTACCCGTTGGTACAACTCGTCGCGGTCAATGGGCACCTCCTTCGGCCCCGAAAAGCCAAGCTTCACCCTGTTTCCCTGGATCGACAGCACATCGACTTCATCGTGGAACCAATCCGAATCCGTTCTCCTTTTCTTCGACTCAGGACCAATATTGCAGCACGCCGTTGGAAAGGACCAGTGATCTCCTCAGCGGCAGCCAATCAGGCGAAACACATCACCCAAAGCTGAATCATCGCAATAACGTCCGCCTCGGCAAAGCGAGGAGTCCACGGTTAGCGCATGGGCACAACTGCCAAACTTGCCTGGCGGATTCCGCTACCTACCCCACCACTAGCGCGGGACAGCGATCCGACGGCGCCAGGCTAGATTTACGCTGTCGGATCCGGGTTGCACGGGTTGTTGACGGCAGCGAAAATTAGAAGCGACGGGGCTTCACGTTCTTACCACGAGACTGTTTTGGCCGGATCACCAGATCTATTGCAGGACTTCGGCAGAACCTCAGTAGTGATTCTGTCTACCCAAGCGTGACTTCATTCCCAGTGTAGTGTAACGACCTGCGTGATATCCCCATTTGTACCCGCCAATCGATTTGGCGACTAACAACGGAATTCCGAGACCTTTTAGGACCTGTGTGGTGGGCCGGACGATGAGTGAGCACAAGAGACTACTTGTATTGATTCTGATCATGACAGGTGTCGCGCTGCTTGTGGGCGGAATCACCATCACCGTCTTGTACCGAGTCGCCATCAATGAAGAACAGGAACGATTGGTCGAGACGGCCCAAAGTCAGGCGCGACTGATCGAAGCCATAGCTCGGTTCGATCGTATTTGGAGCAAAGATTATCCACAAGGGTCGGCATCCGCCACTTTGAGCCAGATCACCGATGCGCATGAGCGCTACAAGGGATTTGGGGAGACAGGAGAGTTCACCCTCGCTCGACGCGATGGGGACAACATCGTTTTCTTGCTCAGTCACCGTCATGCTGACTTCGCGGATCCGAAGCCAGTCCCTTTCGACTCGGAGTTGGCCGAGCCGATGCGCCGAGCGCTGTTGGGAAAGTCGGGAACTGTGATTGGGCTCGACTATCGCGGCTCGCCTGTTGTTGCGGCGCACGAGCCAGTCGCTGAGCTGGATTTGGGCATTGTAGCGAAGATTGACCTCGTGGAAGTTCGGGCACCGTTTATCAAAGCCGGTCTATTCGCTGCAGGCTCAGCCTTGTTCGTCATTGTTCTCGGTTCAGCGCTATTCATTCGCATCTCTACCCCGATTCTCAAGCGATTGCGTGCCTTGTACGAGGAGTCCCAGCAGCAACTGGCTGAGCGCAGGCGAGCGGAGGAGGCGCTGGAGTGTGAGAGGAACAATTTACTGGCTGTTCTCGAAGCCATGGAAGATGGGGTCTATGTCGTCGACGGGCAGTACGACATCCAGTATGTCAACCCCGCCCTCGAAAAGGAGTTCGGGCCGTACCAGGGCGGCAAATGTTATGAATACTTTCACGATCGACAGGAGGTTTGTCCCTGGTGCAGGAATCAGGAGGTGCTTGATGGAAAAACCGTCCGTTGGGATTGGTATTCTCCCAAGACGAGGAAGACCTATGATCTGCTCGACACACCTCTGAAGAACGCGGACGGTAGCGTCTCGAAGCTGGAGATTTTCCGCGACGTAACGGAGCGCAAGCGTGCGGAGCGGGCTCTCCAGCTTTCTCATCGTGTTCTCGAAATCGTAAACCGCAACTCGGAAATGGAACCGCTGCTGCAGGAGTTTGTGGCCGAGGTCAAGGGCTTCAGCGAATGTGCCGCGGTGGGAATCCGTATCCTGGACGACGATGGGAGTATACCCTACCAGGCTTACCACGGCTTCAGCCGGGAGTTTTACGAGCTGGAAAGCCCTCTGTCTATCAAGACGGACCAGTGCATGTGCATCAATATCATTCGGAGCGAATTGGACCCGAAGCTTCCTTGCTATACGGAAGGCGGTTCTTTCTACATGAACGGCACCACGCAGTTTCTCGCCACAATTCCTGAGGAGGCGAAAGGGCCGTCCCGGAATATCTGTCACCGCTTCGGCTACGAGTCCGTCGGACTGATTCCCATTCGCCTCGGCAAGCAGATCCTGGGTCTGATTCACGTAGCGGATCCCCAAGAGGACGCGATTTCCCCGGAGACGATCGAGGCACTGGAGAAAGTGGCCATGCAGCTCGGCGAAGCACTCCAGCGAGTGTACGCCGAGGAGTCGCTGCAAAAAGCGCACGAGGAACTTGAGCGACGGGTGGAAGAGCGGACCGCTGAGCTGACGTTGGCCAACGAGCGACTCCAACGCGAAGTCGAAGATCGCCGGCGCGCGGAAGAGGCGTTGTGGAAGACGAAGCAGCAATTTGAGTTGGCCATTCGCGGCACTTCCGACGGCCTGTGGGACTGGAACGTCGTCACCAATGACGTCTGGTTCGCACCTCGCTTCAAGGAACTACTAGGCTTCGAAGTCCAAGAACTGCCGGACACGTTTTCCAGCTGGGAGTCGCGGCTTCACCCTGGTGATCACGATCGGATGCTGGAAGCGATTCGCCTGCATTTCGAACAGAGGCGTCCTTACGACATTGAGTACCGTTTACGAACCAAGAGCGGAGTATATCGCTGGTTCCGTGCCCGCGGCGAAGCGATCCGTGACGAAACGGGAAAGGTGGCGCGCATGGCTGGCTCCCTCCAGGACGTTACCGATCGCAAGGAGCTGGAGAAGGAGCTCTCACGGATCAGTACTTACGAGCAGCAACGAATCGGACAGGAACTGCACGACAGTACACAGCAGGAACTGGCCGGTCTGGGTCTGATTGCACAGAGCTTGGCTGAGTCCCTCGGAGAGACAGCCGCCCCGGAAGCCAAAACGGCAATCAGGCTATCGCGAGGTCTTGGTGAGGCGTTGGAGAGACTTCGACGTCTCGCCCATGGATTGGTCCCCCTGGACGTCTACGAGCGTGGTCTCGTGTCAGCCCTCGCAGAACTTGCAATCAGGGTCAACGAACTGCCTGAGATCACTTGCACCTTCGAATGTGACGAAAATGTCGAGATCGGCGACAATCTCGTCGCGACACAACTACACGCCATTGCGCAAGAGGCGGTCACAAATGCAATGAAGCATAGTCATGCTGACCGCATTTTGATTTCTCTCCATGGGAGTCATGAGGTTGTGACGCTTGAAATCTGCGACGATGGTGAAGGCATACAGCGCAAGTCGGATCATATGACGGGGATGGGGCTTCGCATCATGCGATACCGCGCCGGCCTCGTGGGCGCGGTCCTGGATATTCAACCCGCCGACGGTGGTGGCACCCTCGTGACGTGCAGGCTGCCTAATCCAACGGCGCCACCATGAGCACTGACCAGGGCCCCAGATCAACAGGCGCCACGCCTCCATCGTCGACGATTACCCGATCGCCCGGCAAGCCTAGGTGACAGCCCCTCCATTCGAATCGCAACTTGCTTCCGCAGCGGAGCGACCCCTTGCGCGCGTCGGTCTGACAAACACCTCCGCGCCTTCGGAATAGCTGCGCAAGATGGCGTGCGTCCATCTGAAATGTGTCATCATAAAGCTGTCAAAACGGCTTGTGCGTGAGACAGGCCATCAAACCATCCGTTTCGACACCGTGTGGTGACTGGCCAGGACTCCTCCCCAGGGTGGGCTGTAGGCCCAGTTGAAATCAGGGCCGAAGTAGTTTGGCGTTTCGCCCTGCATGGGCCCGAACGGGACGGCGGCAAGCAGGCAACGATCCTCCAACGGTTCAAACGACAGTTCGCGTTGGAATCGGACTTTGTTCTTGCGCGATTGTGCACGCCGTTTAGCGGATCGACTCAACATGGCAGATCTCCTCGGAGATATGGGGTTGTTTCCCTGCAACAGCAAAACTGCACCTCCGTGTTTTCTTGCCTCCATACAACGACACAATCGCACATGCGTATCTCCGTATATCCGTATACATGTGGCCGCAGGCCCGCAGGATAACGGGATATTACCCGGTGAAAAATCGGTGAAATTGCTGTTTTTGTGTAGCAGTAATCACTACAAAATGGTGATAGAGTACATGGGCTGCTAATGGTCTTTTTACGTACTCTGCCGGGGGCATAGTGCTCGTGCGTCTGCCGACATAAGAAGAGAGTCGTCGCATTCGCGTTCCCGCTGGAAGCGATAATTGGCCTGGATCATGGCTTCGTCGACGTGGGGCACGTTTCTAACGTGCCAATGCCTGGGAGTTGGTGAACTAAGGCACGTTAAGAACGCGCCCCACGTACTGGCACCGCCGGCATTTGCCCGAGTTATGATCAAGGCTTCCGGGGCAAGTGCCGCGAAGTTAAGTCAGTTGCGGACTGCCGGTTGAAAGAAAGCGAGGTGCGAGATAGGCGCAGAAACCAAGGCCATGAAGCTGCCAAACGTACGAATCGCACTCGCGAGTAGGGATACGTGGCTTAGCTGTTTTTCGTTCCAGGAGATCACGACATGAAAAGACTTCGGCTGCACTCGGTCCTCACGCTCGTCGCGATTGTCGCCAATGCGACAGTCGCCAACGCACAGATTGTTTTTCGAACGGAGCTGAAAGAAAAGTACGATTTCAAGACGGTATCCTGCTACACATGCCACATGCGCAAATCCGACGTTGCCGAGGATCAGGTCGCCAAGTTCGAGGAAAACTCGAAAGCTTTCCGCAACGCGATTGGCAAGCAGTTGGAGGAACTTCTCAAGGAGAAGAACGTCACACAACGTCTCAAGGATGTTAAAGGGTTGCCGCGCGAGGACCCGAAACGCGAAGCAGTTGAGGAGCAGGTCAAGAAAGAATTTCACGAGGCTCTTGAGAAACTGGAGGCGATGAAGTGCCCCGAGGGCGGCACCTACAAAGAGGCCCTGCAAAAAGCGAAGATCGACGGGATCAAGTTGAAGTGAGTCGGTCTGAAGAAGCGTGAGAGGTCTTCGCCTCGCCCCCAGGCAACATTATGCACCCATACCCTACGGCACTGGAGATCATCGAGGACAGTACGCTCGAGATCGACTGGAGCGACGGCGAAAGACGCCGCTACACATTTCGCGAGCTGCGCGATCATTGTCCTTGTGCGCTCTGCGACGATAAGCCAACCGGTAAGCAGCAGCCTACGCTGTTACCCGTGCTCTCGGCGACGGAAGCGCAACCGCTGCGCATCCAAGGAATGAAGCCTGTGGGTAACTATGCATATGCGATCGCCTTCAGCGACGGTCACGACACGGGGATTTTTCGTTTGGAGTACCTACGGCACCTAGGGGAGGCTGTAACTTAGTCCGCATTTCTCACGAGCGAGACTCCTGGCGGATGGCGTGGGAAGGGCAGCAATGCTGCACGAGCTGTTGTGGCAGTTGAACGCAGACATCGCCCGGCGATGTCTGGAACACCCGTTTGTGCGCGGCTTGGCCGATGGCTCGCTTGACTTCGCAGCGTTCAAGCGTTACGTAGCGCAGGAAGCATTCTTCCTGAGAGCCTACCTGCGCGTCTATGCGTTGGCTGCCACGGATTCGGACAACCTGGAACGGGCACGGCAGTTCCAACGGCTGATGAAAGGCGTCCTGCGAGAACTCGAATTGCACGGCAGTTACGCTGCGACGCTTGGCATCGGCCTGGCGTCTGTCCAGCCCTACTGGGAAACGACTGCGTATACAGATTTCTTGCTCCGTGTCGCCTGGCAAGGCGAGCCGGATGAAACCGTGGCTGCCCTCGTCCCATGCATGCGACTGTACTCTTTTCTCGGGACGGAACTGTCTGCCTCCTTGCGCCCCGGCCACCCGTACGGAGACTGGATCACGACGTACTCGAGCGACTGGTTCAAGGCGCAGTCGGAGCAAGTGGAGTCGATCCTGGACGAGGTAGCAACGGACAGTGCTACCGTACGCGAAGTGTATCGGTATGCCATGCAATACGAGTTGGTCTTCTTCTCGGCTCCCATGGAGGGCGCATGATAGAATCAGTGCCCTTCACACTGATCCAGCATCGCAAAACTTGGCAATCTGCCCGAATGGGGAATCCAATACCCCTTGTAGATCGTCGATAACTATGGCCGTCGATTGACTGCGATGTTAGCCCCACCGCTGCGAGTTTAGTAGACTCTCAACTAAAGACGCATGCGTTTCTTCGCGGCGTCACAATGTGGTCCCGTTTGTCGTTTCAGGTGAACGATATGAATATGCAAACAAGACTCTGCTCGCGGAGCACAAGAGTCTCGGCGATTTCTCTCTCGCTCTTGGTAACGTGTTTCTCCGTGGCTCACGCCGAATGGGGCGTTTGGCAGTCCACGCTCGAAGTGGAATGGGTCAAATCGCTTACCATTTCCGGCAATGGAAAAGTCCTGGCAACGTCCGGGCATGACGGCACAATCCAGCTTTGGGACCTGGCCGACGGCTCGTCGAAGCGAAGGGCGACAATCCAATTGACTTCACATCTTGGCAAGGCGGCTTGCTTGAGCGTTGCGTTGTCGCCGGACGGCAAACACCTCGCCGCCTGCAACGGACATGAGGTCACGCTCTGGAACACCGCGCGACAAGAGAAACTCTGGGCGGTGCGCGACGAAGTCTCGTCAGCCTACGGCGTTGCCTTTTCGCCAGACGGGAAGGCCGTCGCCGTTGTGGCGAACAAACGTATCCTCGTTCTTGACGCGGCAACAGGAAAACCGAAGCGAGAGCCTCTTCGCGAAAAGGACAATCCGAGCGCCTATATCTGTGTAGCGTTTTCGCCCAATGGAAGACTTTCGGCGGCCGAATATTGTCGCCAGCAAATCCCAGGTTTGGTCAAAGAGGCGGAAGCACTATACGCGCAAGGTCGTTACCACGAAGCCGCCGAGCATTTCCAGAAGGCCGAGTATCGCCGCGGTCAACTCGCCGATATCATGGCCAAGCTCAAGCTAACGAGGATCGAACCGAAGGAAGAGGCGAAAGGAACGATAGCGGTATACCGGCTCCCCAACATCGAGAACGAACCGCTGCAAACGATTTGGCAGTCCGGACTGATGAGCCAGTTACTGGGGTGTGGCGCTAAGGTCACTTTTCGACTCGGACGGAGCGACCTGGGCGAAGGATCCGAGCCGCGGCAGTTGGCACCGGGACTCCGTGTCAAATCGGTTCGTCCGGTGGAGTTTTCTCCAGGAGACACTGTCAGAATCGTACTCGTGGATCCGACAATCGCGAACTGAGCATTGACGGAGAAGGTCCAATCATGAACGGTAACCAATCGAAACGGCAATGCCCGCATGTCGCCTTCGACGATGCGAAGCCGCGCTGGTATCATTACGCCCTGCGCCGATTACCGTTGTCGTTGCTCGTGTCGCTTCTGACACTGTTCGTTCTAGTCCCTTTGCTCGTCTTCTTAGTCGTCCTGGTCTACGGTTGGCTGGTTGGATGACGTCATACGCTCGCGGAGTTCACTGCAATGAACAAACTCGACTGGAGCTTTCTTCTTGCTTCAATCCTGGCGTTCACCGGTCCGTCCGAAGTAAGTGCCGACAAGCCCGGACAGACCACGCCTGTTCCTGATCGAATCCGGGAGATTGCGAACGCAGACGCTCAGGGCAGCGATAAGGGCCGGCGCGACTTCGCCGAGTTGCAGATCCGTTGGTCGCCGGAGCGAAATGACTACACTTTCGAGGACGGATCGCAACTGCCGAAGCGCGCCGCCACTCGCCGTACAAGTCCGATTTTCTTGCGAGTCGATGAAATGGTATTTCACGAGGGCTGGAAACGAGCCGGCGAGATCACGGTGCGCGAAAACGGCGAGTATCGATGGGAAACGCGTGACATCTGGAACGCTGACCCAGAACAAACCGCATTGTACACGGGCACCTTGCCGAGCAGGATCCTACCTGGGTTGAAACAGGCACTCGAAACGGACGACCGGTTCCTTGAACTCGATGGAATCTCCAAGTACGCAATTGGAATCGACGACCACAGGACGAAACATCCGGTCGCCATCAAATCTTTGCGGGAGTACCTGTTCCAGAGCCATTCGTCCAGACGCTCTCCTGACATGAAAAGACGCGGAGCCAAGGAATGAATCTCGCGATCCTTCGTTTGCCAATTCTCTCTTGGACGACTTCCGGGCTCGTTGCTGCCGGTCTTCTGGCAGCCGGATGCTCGCGGCAACCAGCCAATCCATTGCCGGATGTGTCACGAATCGAGCGGATGACCGCGTCGCTGGAGTTTCGGCCGCGGCAGGTCGTAGCCGCTACGTTGAAAGACACTTCCTGGCTGGGCGAGATCAATCTCTACGGCGTTCACTCACTCCATGGAAAAGTACCCGTCGAGTGGGCAGAGACGGATACGGTGTTTTGCTTGCATCTCTTTCCGGACGAATCGGGCCGGAGCGATTGGGTCATCTACCTCCGGCTTAGCGGGAAGTCCGGCCGCCCCAAGGAAGAGGCCCTGGCCTTTCTGAAAGGCGAACCTGACGTGCCAGACAATCCGAAGCTTGTCGAGTACGCGATCTGTTTTCCCGATGGCCGTATCGAACGATACAGCAAGCAGGGATTAGCCGTGTACCGCGGCTCAATCGTCGTCGATCATGCCCGCTTCGGCGAGTAGCTGACGGACTTCGTCGCTGGTATCCTCTGGCAGTCGGATAATCCGATCAGTCAGTTTTTCTTCGATGATCCGCTTCAGTCCGGCGTCGGTCACGCCGGTCCTATCGAGATCCAGCGACGCGAAATGCCGCTTCTGTCCGATCAACGAATCGATGCCTGCATCTGTCACCTTTTGTTGACCGTTGAGAGTCAGAAACAGCAGGTCGGGCAGTGCGTCCGCGGACAATCGGCAGAAGGACGAGAGCGGTTCCGCTATCGGACATGAGTCTCCCGGCAACCGACAACGTGCCGTTGGCAGGAAACACAGCGCCGATCCGAAGCAGTGCCGAAGTACTCGTTACAGATTCCTTCAGTGTGGCTTAGCGAGACTGCTCGTATCCCAAAGGTCGATATCCTTTTCGCGCACCGTCGCAAATACCTTCGAGTCGGAGCTCCAAGCCACTACCGGGCCGCTGGACCACATCGGCCAAGAAGTCTTTTTCTTCCAGGCGTCAACGGTCGCCCGCACGTTGCCGGTCGAGTCAAGCAGTATCGATCCAGCGGCTAACGTGTTTCCGTCGGGACTCCACGACAGCCAATAATGCGGATCGCCACGAGCTACAGTTCGCTTGGTTCCGGTCGCCAGGTCGAAGAACGTGAGGTAAGGCGAGTGGCCGCCCGTGACCAGGACTTTGCGATCTGGGTTGATTGCCATTGAGTGGATGTGGCCTCGGTGCGTCAGGTCCGGACTTATCTTGCCCGTGTCGACTTCCCAAAAGCGTATCGTGGACATCTCGTCGCCTGCGGTCGCCAGTTTACGATTCGCCGTCCACGCGATGTAGTCGCCGAACAGAGTTTTCATCCCCTCGAGTTCAAGAACTCGCCGTCGTTCACCCGAAGCAGCATCCCAGACGACAACTCGACGGCCGCTCACGGCCAGCAGTTTTCCATCGGGGCTCCAGACTATGCTGGTGACATCACCCTCACTGGTCGGGATCGTTCCCTTAAGCACCCGAAGCTGTGCGACCGTATTTGTGTCCCACAACTTCACCATGCCATCGAAACCGGCGCTGGCCAAGATTGTTCCGTCGGGCGAGCTGGCCACGGACTGTACGCCGACAGAATGTCCCGCGACCATCCGTTTCAGTTCTCCCGATTGCGCATCCCAAAACCTGATCGTCTTGTCCTGACTCGCGCTGACCAAGGTCGTGCTCGCCGGCAAGAAGGCAAGCGACAAGACATCGTCCCGGTGACCACGGAGGGTACGCAACCGAGGAAGCTCTTTGATATCGGTCTCTTGGTCGACACTCGGAATTGTCACGCTGACGTGGCGAGATTCGTACCTGGCGGCTCGACCGGCTTGGCCTGCCTTCGGCGGATTGCCCACGTTGTGACTTATGCGGCAATTTGGCAACGCCTTTCGTAGCGTCTCGACGCCCTTCGCCGTGACGCGAGCGTCTTCCAGTTGCAGCGTCCGCAACCTCGTCAACTCCTTCAGCATGAGCACTCCCTTGTCGGACACCTTTGTTTGACGCAGGTCTCGCAGGTGCACCATTCCTGCGTCGGTCACGTCGGTTTTCCAAAGGACCAAGGACTTGATTTCCGTCAGTGCTTTCACATGCACAAGGCTGGCGTCGTTCACCTTGGGGCCTTCGAGAACAACGCCCAAAACTGCCTTCTGTTCGTCGAACCTGACTCTTCCACCGAGTTTCACGATTGCGGCGATGGCCACATCTCGGCCTTCGCTCGGCTCGGCGGCATTTCCCGCCGCGGGAGCCACCAATACTAGCAGCACGGGCAAAGTGAATGCAGTTTGCGATTTCATGGCGTTGGCCTCTGGAAACTGATGCTTCTGATCGCCGTAAGTACCGTCGCTGACAAGAGCCCGGCCATACCCTTCTATCCGTGAAACGGCCTTGATCACAACTTGGGCAAGTGCCCACGTTGGCAGCACGTGGGGCGGAGACGGAATAGGACGAGTAACGGAATATCTGACGTACTAAGAAACGCCCAAAAGATCGCATGCCTCCTGATAGCCTGGCGCGGCGAAGCCGTATTCACTAGCGGTAACGCGAGCCAGGGCGACGAGTTGCCGCCAGCGGAATGCTGGCCTGCTGGCTTCGAATTCCTCGCAAACCGTGCGATAATACTTCTCGGCGTGCAGCGCCCCATCTTCGCTGACGGCGTACTTCACCAACAGATCGAACACCGGCCGCGCGGGCAATCCGAACTCGCCGTAACGATGCACCACGGCGCACGCGCGGGCTTGGTCGTTGGCTCGGATCGCTTCTTCGGCTTGGGCGAGCAGTACGTCGGAGTCCTTTTCACGGATGCTGTCAAGCTGGTCGGCGTAAGGATAGGGCTCCTTGGTGACCCAACTCGTCTGTCCGGCCGTATGAAACGCACCGACGAACAGGCTGGCAACCTTGTTACGGGCATTGCTGACGCGCGCAATGTTGCGCCATGCATTGGCGGCATCCGAGGCATGGACGCCAACCGAGTCGCCGTGGACGCAGCCCGGCGGTTTCTGCGGCGAACTGTGCTCCTTGCGGCGTCCCGGATCGTGCAACACCAACAGATTGGCAGCCAACGAAATAGCCTCGCCCACGGCTTCGGGATCCATGCCTTCGCCCAGCGCAGCGGCTACTGCATCGGCGGCTTGCTCGCGGCTGGCGGAGAACACGGTCCGCGCGAGTTCTTTCACCCAACCGTCCTCGGCTTTACGGTTGCCAAGCGGCTCGTCTAACAAGCGGTATTCATCCAGCAATCGCGGGAGCACTTCGCGCACCGCCGATACAGGCCGCTTTCGATCGCGGAGGCGTTGTTCCGTATTGACGCAGTATCGCACAGATTGACGCAGCAGGGCGTGCGCATATTGACTGCCGGCCAGATCCAGCATCGCCCAGGATCGCCACGCCAGCACGACGCGATGCACGTCGACCTCGTCTTGAACCGTAAACTGCACGTGATTGAAAGCTTCGCCGGCCGGTCCTTTGGCCAGCGCAGCGAACCGCGCCTCGGCAGCGTCCCAATCCAGAGCACGAACGGCCTCCTGCACCAGCTCGCCGCCGCGACTGGACGCGACCGAGTCGGCAGCGTCAACAGGACACAAAACGTCTTGCTGACTCGCTCCCTGCGTGTGAATACGGCTACTGTTGCGATACAGCACCTTCAACACCGGCAATGGTTGTCGTTGCGTGGAAAGTTCACTCGACATCTGGTAGGCCGGCACCAAGGCCATGAACGTGTGGTAGCCCGTGTAGTCCTGGCCGCCAAACGCTCGGGCGTTTGCCAATGCCGCGGCGGAGACGAGCGTCTTGAGGTCCATGCCGGCGTTCAGCTTATCGACCAAGGCCGGTAACAGCTCATCCAGCGATGTTTCCTGCATGAACGACACAAGTGGCTCGATCCTGCCGAACGTCAAACGGTGGCCAGACTCCTCCGCAAGAGCGGGAGCCACCCCCAACTCCATCGCCGTCGCCGATCCCAAACTGGCGACCAGCATCCCCCGGCCCACATCGGAAAGAAACTCCCGTCGACTGCGACGGTGCATGGCGCTTCTCCTTGCCTCGATTCTTGGCCATTGATGTCGCTCATCACAGCCCGGCAGGCCGGGTCAATGTCGCCAAGTCGGTTATTGGATCGTGGCCTCTTGGAAAGCCTCAAGAGCCCGCCATTTTGGGCAGTGATGTTTGTCAGAATTATAGGGAATGGGACCAGGCGGACAATGAAGATCTGTGTGAAACGCGATCCAGTCTGCGACGGTGCGGTCCATCTGCACCGCGACGGGGGGCAAACGCAGACACGAAGAGGACCAATGCGAGGCAAAACGGCTTCATCGTTTCTCCACCCTCAACATGATTGTTACTTAGCCCGGAAACCACGCACGGGGAGGACCAGGTTTCGAATGTTTCCGTCGCCGAGAATCCGAGAGCCCCCATAAGTCGTCAACTATTATGGACGTCGACCATGGCGGAGACTAGCTGTTCTCCGTCGCGTATACTACGCGTTGAATTCCAGTTGCTGTCTACGCGGAACTCTCGTTGTGCCTCGATGCAGACGCAAGAACTCGGATCGGTGAACGAAATGAAGATGGAAACAAGGTCGTGCCCGCGGAGTCTAGGCGTTTCGGCAATCACCCTTTCCGTCTTCGTGGTGTGTTTCTCGATCGCGCGTGCCGAATGGGGCGATGAGCAAGGTGGGCTTCAATGCCAAATCAGCTCGCCGGCGGAAATCGAACAGGGCATGCCGCTGGAGCTCGAGATTCTGCTTCGCAGTCATCCGCGGAACCTTCGTCCCGGAACGAAAGCCCTGAATGCGTTTCTCCGCGACGCATTCCTAGAACTGACGTTGACCAATCTTGATTCGAGGGAGGTCTTTGCAGTTCGGCCATACGACCCCACTCGCGGTATGCCCGTTCTTGACGAGGGGAAAGAGACCATTCCGCTAGACGGAACGGCAATCAAGCCATGGCGCGTCAGCTTTCCTCTCGCGACGGTCTTTGACTCGCTTTCTCCAGGCGCGTACGAGTGCCAAGTTCGCTACTCGTTCCCAGACAAACCAACGTCTTGGTGGCGAGGGACAGCGGAGCAGTGGCAAACAGCCGGTTTCTGGCATGGAAATGTCACGTCAGGTACGTTTCCGCTGAGCATTGAAAAGCAGTCAGCCGAGACACAAGCGATTCTGCTCCCCGAACGTCTACGGGCGGAAATCAGCCGCGATGAAGGAGGTCGCACGAGGACTCTCGTCCGTTTCCGGAAGCGAGACGCCAAACACGTAGCCCTGCCGACTCGGAACGGGCATTTCCTGGGCTGGAAGGCGTATCAGCCTAGTGAGCCGGGACACAGAATGCAGTCGGGGACTCCCCGTCCTGACAGTGCCAATCCTATCGCCGAGTGGTTTGAGGGCAAGAGCGGGGAGAAGGTGTTGGTTACGATCGAGGTCTTTGAAACGGCCGTGGCAGCGCATCATCACTGGGCGCCCGAACGCTCTGGATTCAAGGTTCTGTGGAAGAAAACATTCACCGTTTCCGTGAAGGACGAGACGGCATTGCCAAAGCATGACGTCACGATCGCCTACTCTTCGGCCGGTCCATTCAACGGATGGGCATTAGGACACGACGAAGTACCAGAGACTCTTTCAATCGAAAGGACCCCGACATGAGATCCTTCACGACTCCAGCGTGCTTTGCGCTGAGCGTCTTCCTCCTCCTGGCGGCCAGTGCGTCCGGCGAGACGAGATACGTCTCTTCGGAGGGCTTGGCCGAGTCCCCGTTCACCTCCTGGAAGACGGCCGCCCGCGATATCGCCAGCGCACTCGACGTGGTCGACGACGGCGATCAGATCGTCGTCGCCCCAGGGACGTATCCGATCAATCGTACGATCGTCGTCAACCGGGCGGTCACCCTGCGAAGCGCCGCCGGGGCGCGAAAGACCGTGCTCGACGGCAAAGGCTCGCCCCGTGACGGCTGGTGTTTCGACGTGCCGTCGGAACGGGCGATCGTCGACGGCTTCACGATCACCCGATTCGGCGGCGGCGTCCGCTTCAGTCACCGTGAGGGAACCACCGCCGTGGTGCGGAACTGCGTGATCGTGCGGAACGCCGGCCACGGCATCTTCTTCAACCACGGCGGATGCGCCAAGAATTGCACCGTCGCCTACAACGGCGGCGCCGGGCTCTACGCCTACCAGATGGGCGGAGGAGGCGACGGTCCGGCCAACCTGATCCTCTTCGGCAACGAGCAGGGGTTCGTCCGCCAGAGCGCCAACATCAGCCTGCACAACTCCTGCACCGTCGACCCGCGTTTCCTCTCGGACAAGGACTTCCGTCTGCGGCCCGACTCGCCATGCATAGACGCCGGACGGAACGAAGACTGGATGATCGAGGCGGTCGACGCCGCCGTCCGTCCGCGGATTCGGAACAAGGTGGTAGACATCGGGGCGTATGAGTTCGCCCCCGACGCCCCGGTTCTACTGCCCGAACCCGACGGCAACGTCTCCACCGCCGGCTTGACTTCCGACGAGGACGGATGGATTGCCCTGGCCCCGCTGGTCCGAGCCGACCGCGACTTGCAGGACGCCGGATGGAAATGGGACGGCCACTCGGCGGCCTTCAGCTCGGGCAAGCCGCGTGCCCTGGTCTCGATTCCCGTGCGGATTGCCGGCAGCTATGAACTCCAGGCGCGTGTTACCATCACGCGTGCCAAGGAGGTCACGGCGATCTACCTGCCGATCACCAGCACCCGACCGATCGTCCTCGGCATGAAAGGCGACCGTGGGAACTCGGAGTCGCCCACGGCCACCATCCGGCTGACCGGGCTGAAGCCCGAGGCCGAACCGCAAGACAGCGTTTCGATAAAGATCGGCACCGAGTACGCCCTGTCCTGCAAGGTCCTCCGGGCGGGGAACAAGGTGGCCATCGAGATCCGTCGCGACGGCCACGTCTTGTTCCAGTGGGCCGGCAACGTAGCCCAAGTCGCCGAACAGAGCCTGATGCGGCCGGCAACTGTGCAACTGGAAACGGCCTACTATACGACGTCACGGTTCACCGATCTACGACTGAGGATGCTCTCGGGAGAGGCAGCCCCGCTGTTCACGAAGTAGGGGCCATCACCTCGTTAGGCTTCGTTACATGCAAGTGACACAGCAATTGTTCGCGAGCTGTTATTCTCAACCCAGGTGTTCGGTACGAGGCAGTTCCCTGAACGGGCAACAACGCCCAGGTGCATTGGTACAGCCGATCCAACTTGGACGGGCTAGCACTTCCGTTATGGGGTTGCATGCACGGGAGAGTAAGAGAATGGCGAAAAGACCGGAATCGGAGTACTCTGGACGGTGGCTGCTGGACAGACGAAGACGCCTCCTGACCAGGCTGAATGGTTGGTCACCGGCAATGATCTTGTTGATTCTGGCTACAGCCGTATTCGCAGAGGCTGGTGCGCGGCTCGTCGCCGCTCAATCAGAAGATGAATCAAGGCCGCCTTTTGATCCGAAAGACTGGTTAGTACCCGACGTCGACGAAATCAAGCGGGGCACAAAGGCAAAGCTGCCCAAGCCGATTTGGCCCGCCGCGTTGGAAGCTGTCCGGACGGGCATGGCGAAAAACTTCGGCGACATGACACTGAAAGAGGACCGCCGGTCCCACGCGCCGCATGAATCCCGAATCCTCAGATACCGACACGGCAGCGACGGGCTTGATGTCACGCTTTCATGTTACAACACTCCACGTGAAGCAGGGGAAGCCCTGCGATTCTGTGACCGAAACGTCAGCGTCAAGACCTTCAGCACTCGACCCGGTGAGGAATTACGATTGAAAGGCGTGGGTGATGAAGCATACCGGTATCACCCCTCTGGTTCGGTGATCATGTGCTACTCAAATGTCTTCGTAGTGATCAAAGGGCATCCCTATGACCCAAAAGCCAAGGCTGCGAGAGTGATCGCCAACTGTTTGAAGAACGTCGCCGAACCGGCGACACCGAAGATACTCGACCCGGGAGTCAATGATGCAGAGAAGGCGAGATATGCAGCCAGACTTGTTGCCGAATACGCCCTGACGATGGAAGGCGTGAAGCAAATCAACGAAGCAGGACGCGTAACTGGGGAAGCGAGAGACAAGTGGACGGTGCAATATGACAAACTAGCCCGGCAAGTGACCATCCATGCTCTGTCCAAGGACGACGACGAGTTCAAGCGGCTGGATACGAACGCAAACGGCCAGATCGACGACGACGAGTTCCGCCCAAAGGCCGTGACGACGTTTCGCACCGAACCGTTCGGATCGCACATCGAGGATGACGAGTTAGAGGAAGCCGCCGATCTATTGCGACGAATAGACAGGAGAATCGAAACTCTCAAAGGAGAATATGCCGGGCTGTCGCATTGGACTGAGTCAATCAAGACCATCGAGCGTAACGTCTACGACAAACGCTACATCGAGCCCGACGAGCAGTCGTCCGGGAAGCTGCTGCAGTTCAATCATGCTGACTGTAATCAGAGGCATCGATTGGTTTATCACAACCGAGACAATCAAGAGCGCTGCAGCGTCTCGATTCGAGTGATCGCTGCCTCAATCGGAAATCGGTACAGCGTTGTACCACCGCATTCGTCCTATGCGCGTGCGTGGCTGATTGTGGATCAACTCACAGCCGACGAGAAACTTCGAAAGGAGCTTGTCCAGATCATTCAAGAGGAGACGTTCAAAGAAGCAGGACCCGCAGGAATCGAGCGGCGTGCCTGGTTCGCCGCAGTGGCCCTGGCACACATGGCAAAAACAGGCAAGTTTCCAGGCATGCGATGGGATCGTCCACACGGCAAATGGTTCGAGAGGGACTACAGTTTTATCATGCGCGACGAAGAGCGATTGATATTGTTGTGTCTGCCACTGAAGCCGAAAGTCGGCTATAACCCAAGCCTGCCGATTGCGGTCAAGGCTGCACGTTCGTCCAACTAACGACGGGCGAAATCCACCGATCCGTGTCACCGTCACAATTGCCGACTCGAAACCGATTCGGCAAGCTCGAAGACCGAATTTCCGCAATCCGTGAGACAGGAGAAATGCGATGCCCCGCCTCAATACCTTTTCGGCAAACACCATTCTGGCAACTCTGGTGGTGATGTGTCCGATTGCTTGCGGTATCGGCACGAGGGAGACGGATCAAGACGCGGTGGATTCAGTTTCCGGAGGGAATGTCGACCCCGGCCAAGCAGTGAGCGCAGCGGAGCTGAAGCAAAGGCTCGATACGTTAAAGGACGGAGAGCCAGTTACCGTAACGGGAACGATCGCAACCATACACGTAGCCAATTTCAATTGGCGAACCGGCGAGGGTGTTGCCAGTCTAAATCTCCTTGCCCCCAGTCCGTTGGAACCGCAGGAGTTGGGCTACTTGGACATCCATTGTGTCTTCGCATCGGCCGACGATCTCAAGGGACTGGTTGAAGAGCAATCGGTGGTGCTTACCGGAGTCGTCGATGTGGATCGGCGGTCAAGGAGCTTGCGGGGATGCCGGTTGGTGTCACGCGGCGACGTGCCCGAGTATGCCCCCAAAGCGGTTGACGTCGACAAGGTCGGCGCATCCGAAGGCGAAACGCCCGCCATGCCGGAAGGCGTGGGGATCAATCGGCTCGAGGGATTCATCGAATTTGAGAAAGCTGCCGTCGCCGAGGATGGAGCGGTACCGCAAGCTGCGGTCGACGCGGTCAAAGATGATCAACGATTCAACGCGGTGGTGACGCAGACTCCCATCACAAACGCAGCGTTGCAGCAGATCAATGCCGTCAGCGGCTTGAAGGAACTCCTGCTGATGGAGCAATCGGGCGACGAATCACTCGACTTCAGCCTCCTGGCCGAGCATCCCCGATTACGCCACATCGAAGTGCACGTCGATCAATTCACGAATGATAATCTGAGCCAAATCGGTGGACTGAAATGTTGCGCTGCGCTCGTGATTAGTGGGGCATCTCTTTTCGACGGATGCGATCTCAGTGGGACTACTGACGACGGGGTGCGAGGTCTCGCGCGGCTGAAGAGTCTCCGGTTCTTGACGCTAGAGGAAAAGCGGAAAGGAGAGCCAAGCCAAATCACCGATGATGGCTTGACGGCACTGGGAGAACTTCCTCGGCTAACGGCGCTTGACCTCTGGTCGGAATCGTTCAACGGGGCCGGTTTGGCGGCGCTTTCCGCATGCCCGGACTTGTGGTCGCTGCGGCTGTCAAAGTGTTCCGTGACGGCCGACGGTCTCGCTTCGTTGAAGGAACTGTCCTCCTTGATGGTTCTGAACCTGAGCGAGACGGAAGTCGACTCCACCATCGGTCAAACAATTAGCCAGCTACCAAATCTCACAACGCTGGATCTGTCAAAAACCAAAGTCGACGATGAATTGGCTGCCAGTCTCGCTGGGCAGCCTGCTCTGGCTTCCCTCAATCTGCGCTACAATCCCGCTGTGACAGATAAGACGCTGAAAACGCTAGCCGAGAATCCTCCGCCGCATCTGCGGAACCTTCAACTGAGCGGCACACAAGTCACTGACGAAGGGGTTAAGCTACTGACGACGGTCAAGACACTCCGGTTCCTGTTGACCGGGAATACAAGTGACGCGGTCAAGGAATCGCTCCGGCAGGCCAACCCTGAACTCCAAATCTACTGACGCGACGGGGATAGCCTGACACCGCGCACCGGGCCGAAAACAGGGTCGTCGGTTTCCAGGCTCGTGGATCCGAACAGTGATTTCAACCTCTCGATGATCCCCATTTGATTCCTCTCGCAGCATCAATCGGGCGAGCCTGAGGAGAATTCAAAACGTTCCGTCTCCGGGTTCCAGTGGAGGCGCCCTCGATTTCGCGAAAACCACTCTCGGACTGCCTGTCCATCGACAACAGTCCGACCGCATGTTTGGAGTCCCTCCGGCAGAGGAAGACATCGCGTCAGAATGGTCGAACCGGCTGCGACACAACAGCCAGTCGCCCGCCCCGGTTTAGTGTAAAGCGGGACCGAGAAAGGCGAACAGCGAACAACCAAAGGCGTCGTACGCCAGGTTTCGTACTGAAGCCTTGGCCACCACCACATAGGCTCCCACTTGTCGCAATCATCTCTTCATCATACCCGAGCCTAAGGCGAGCGGCAGATGAGAAGCTACCCGTGGGGCAAGCTTCCAGCTTGCCTTTTCGGACAAATTCACAAGCTGGAAGCTTACGCCACGGTACGAAACCAAACGCCGCTCGCCCAACAAACATCGAGTAAGCGGCGGTTAATCTTGGGTGCCTGCAATCCGGCCTATGGGCTGTCTTTCTTTTCGGCGGTCACTGCCTCGTAGGCCGCTAAGCGATAGCGTCCTTCGGCCTGCTCGTAACTGGATGTCATCACGATAGTCGCTTGTCCCGCCTTTGTCGGACGGAAGATGACAAGCGACATGCCAGAGCCGCCTTCGGCGTCGTCGTTTTTCGCGAAACCGCCGGGAAAATGCACGGCGAGGAAAGTATCGAAATCACTCGATGCGCCCATCACCGCGTAGGTCTTTCCAGCTTCCACCTCCAGTGTGAACTTGTCGTACAGCTCACCTTGCTTGAGTAGAACTTCATCTCCTTCTTCCAGTTCGCCACGCTCCCCGAGAACCACCTTCAGCGCACGCGTCACGGCCGTAACTACGTAAGCTCCTTTATCGTCCTCGTAGGCGGTCGCCGCAATCTCCCATTCGCCAGTTTCCGGCACGCGAAACGTCAACCTCGACCCACCTCCCTCGATGTCGTCGTTGCTGTATTCCTGCCCGGACGGGCCAACGATGTAGAGGTAGGTATCCATTTGAGCGTCTTCTGCCGGCTTCATGGTGATGGTCATCAATTGCCCGGCTTCGGCCCGGACCACGTAGTAATCCACAAGACCATCACTTTTCTTGTGAGTCTTGTCTCCTTCAGCGAGTTCCCCGCGGAATACCTGTTCCTCGGCGAACGCTGAGCAAACTGCGATCATCATCGTGCACAAGCTCACTCCGAGCGACCAGCGGATGCTTGACTTCATCGCGACTTCTCCCTCTTAGTTGGAACGGGAAACACAGTTCAGAACGGTTCGGCGGCCTTCCCCAAAATCTATCCGACGATTGTACCAGCCGATAGGACGTGCGTCGATCCAGACGACGAGTTCAACGGGCGCCCACGGAAAGGCACTTGGAGCATTAGTTGCTTCGGTTACACTGATGGGCAGTTGAAACGATCGTCCAATTGGCCCGCAGGGTGGGTTGGACGCCATCGAGGATGGAGACGCCGGGGCTGGGGAATGGCGTACGTGAAACGATTCGTCGAGGCCGTTGTCTTTGCTACCTGGCTAGTAGGGGCATCGGTGATATGTGGCGTGGTAGGTGTCTTGATCTTCCTACCCGTTTTTCCGGAGGATATCGGCAGAGCGATCGGAATGCTCGTCGGCGCAGCGTTTGGGCTGCCCGTCGCTTGGCACGGGACGCGTTTTCGTTGCCGGGGACGGCCCGCGTACCGATTCCGATGGACTCACCTTATTCCATTCGTGTGGCTGTTTGATAGGGAGACGTACACGCGATCCTCGGCGGCCGGATGTGGGTTTTGCGCGGCTTCACTCTTTGCAGTCGGCGGTCTTTTGTGGTTTCTTTCGTGGATAGGCGCGCTGAAGGTGGCACCGGACGATTTGTCCGAGTCCGCCGGGGTGGCAGTCGGTGCTTGTTGGATTGCGCTGGTCGCAGCTCACGCCTTGCTGACCCGCGGCAAACTTGACGATGGCGACGGATAACGGTATTCAACGCCCTGGTGTGGCGGTACGGTTAGTGAGTGGAGAGATACGATGCAGAACCAAACGGACTGTTCGCTTAAGCACCCGGCCAGGAATTCCTCTGCAGAGGAGAAACCCGGATTTTCCGAAAAAGCCGGGTTTCTACCCGACGCCAAATGTTCAAAAACTCGTGACCGGGTGCTTATACAGATTCGCACGCTGCTGTCCGCGTGTGCCGTAGTCGTTCTCTTGGCGTCACCAGTCGCGGCGGCTGAGAGTGGCAGTGGCACCGGCACCGTCGTGAAACACAACTGGCCGCGGTGGCGCGGGCCTCTGGATACTGGCGTTGCGCCGGACGCGGACCCGCCGGTCGAATGGAGCGAGAGCAAGAACATCCGCTGGAAGATTGCATTGCCGGGCCTTGGGCACTCGACGCCGATCGTTTGGGACGATCGCATCTTCATCACCGCAGCCGTACCCTACGGCGACGCCTTGAAGCCTCGATACAGCAACGCCCCCGGGGCGCACGATAATCGGCCGATCACGCATCGCCAGGAGTTTGTGGTCCTGGCCGTCAGCCGCCGACATGGGAAAATCCTCTGGCAACGTACCGTACGCAAAGAACTTCCACACGAGGGTGCCCATTACACCGGAAGCCTCGCGTCCAATTCACCGGTGACCGATGGCGAGCATCTGTTTGCCCTCTTCGGCTCATACGGGCTCTATTGCCTTAACTTGGACGGCGAGTTCGAGTGGGAGAAAGACCTTGGCAAGATGCAGGTCAAACACGGGCACGGCGAGGGCACTTCGCCAACGTTGTACAGCGAGACGCTGATCATCAACTGGGATCATGAAGGGCAGTCGTTCGTGGCGGCGTTGGACAAACGAACCGGCAAAGAACGCTGGAAAGTTGCCCGTGAAGAGGTCACGTCGTGGGCGACGCCGATCGCGGTCGAGGTGGGCGGCAAGCCACAGTTGATTGTTAGCGGCACGGATCGGGTGCGCGGGTACGACCTGGCCACAGGGAATATCATCTGGGAATGCGGCGGTCTATCGGCGAACATCGTCGCCTCGCCTGTGGCGGCGGAAGGAATGGTGTACGCTGCCAGTAGCTATGACAAGCAGGCCATGCTGGCTATACGGCTGGACGGCGCTAAAGGCGACATCACCGGCACGGAGCAAGTTGCGTGGAGTCGCATACGACGCACGCCCTACGTGCCCTCGCCTTTGCTCTACGGAGACTCTCTGTATTTCCTTCGCCACTACCAGGGGATCCTCTCACGCGTGGATGCAAAGACCGGCGAGGAGCGGCTCGACCCATTTCGGCTCGGCGGTATCCGTAACGTGTACAGTTCGCCGGTCGGCGCGGCCAACCGCGTGTACATTATCGACCGCGACGGCGCAACCATGGTGATTAGCCACGAGCCCACTCCCCGGATACTGGCACTAAACCGGCTGAATGACACCTTCAGCGCCTCGGCCGCGATCGTCGGCCGCGAAATGGTCCTTCGCGGGCAGCGCTATCTCTATTGCATCGCGGGGGAATGAGCTGGTTCGCGCCAGATTTCGGCGGCAACGGACGACGCCCAATTCGCCGCACGGCACCATCTTTCGTTTTGTCGTGCCCATTGCCCAATGCGAGATGGTCAGTGAACTGAGGCGGCGAGCGCCGAATTCACGTTCCCCTTCAGAGCGTCAAGAAACCGACAGAAAAACTCTTGACCCGACAAAACTACCTTGGTAGTATTACCGAAGTAGTTGATATTCGCATGGAGCCAAGAGGGCAAGACTTTCCATGGCACACACATCACAACGACGAACTTATCGGCTGGGTGATCTTCAGTTGAAGATCATGCGTGTCCTTTGGGAATTGGAGCGGGCTAGCGTGGCCGACGTGCATGCGCATCTGGCGGCCGACCGATTGGCGTACACGACCGTGGCTACGATGCTGCGAAAGATGGACGACCGCGGCCTCGTACGGCATGATGAAGAGGAACGCCGGTTCATCTACGAGGCGTGCGTTTCCGAATCCGAGGTCAGACGCAGCTCGGCCGAAGATTTTCTTGATCGTGTGTGCGACGGTAGTTTGGCAAGTGCCGTGAACCATTTGCTGGAAACACGGGACGTCAGCCGTGAAGAGTTGGCCGAATTGCAGCGTTTGATTAAACAACATGGTCGAGGCCAATGAACATGCAATCTCTGTACTCGCCCTGGATCGAATTGACGGTCGCGCTGACCGTGGGGGCCGTGTTGGTTGTGGGCGTTGCCGTCGTCGTCGACCGGCAGGTCCGTTCCGCCGTTTGGCGGCGGACACTCTGGCAGGCAGCCGCGCTGTCTTTGTGGCTGGTCCTCTTGGTCGAGTTGTCGGGAGTGAACCACGGCCTCGGCCGGTTCATGATGTCCGGCGTGACCGCTCGGAGAGCATCAGAGGCGGCAGTCACAGTAGGGCCCGCCTGCCGGGCGGGACCCGGAAGGGACGCGAGCTCTGATCCCGGCCCAGGGCCCCTCTGG
>JACKQG010001689.1_pt1 | contig 30000 bp, 31 predicted proteins | sample 8237621 | NCBI WGS metagenome assembly JACKQG01 (sample SAMN15677084, study PRJNA649215) | marine metagenome | biome: marine; feature: Black Sea; material: saline water; isolation source: suspended particulate matter (SPM) from the Black Sea western gyre | collected 2013-06-09/2013-06-10 | depth... | reverse complement strand
TTTGTTGGGGTATCTTCCGTCTAACAACAAGGAGCTTGCCCCACGGACTGGAGCCGCTGGTGATGACCCCGAAAGACGAGATTCTGCTTTGGGAGAGATTGTGCCTTTAGATCCGGGTAAACCGTACGAAATCAAGGGCGTGATTACCTCGGTGATGGATAAGGGGAGTTTCTTGGAGATTCAACCTGATTGGGCCAAGAATATCGTCATTGGATTAGCTCGCTTGGATGGTGATGTTGTGGGTGTTGTGGGAAATCAACCGCAAGTCTTGGCGGGATGTCTAGACAGCGACGCTTGTAATAAAGCTGCCCGGTTTATCCGACTTTGCGACAGTTTTAACATCCCGCTCGTTTCCTTGGTGGATGTACCTGGTTTCCTCCCCGGGAAAGATCAAGAACATCTCGGTATCATTAGGCACGGAGCGAAACTTCTCCACGCCTATGCCGAAGCGACAGTCCCCAAGTTTACCGTTGTGATTCGAAAAGCGTATGGAGGAGCGTATTGTGTGATGTCCCCCAAACAGCTTGGTGCCGATCTGAATCTGGCTTGGCCCACAGCTCAGTTCGCTGTGATGGGTGGAGAGGGGGCGGTCAATATCATCTTTAGGAAGGAACTTGCCAAGGCAGAGAATCCTGACAAGGAGAGGGCGAAGTTGGTTAGAGTGTACGAAGAGACGATTTCAACACCCTATATCGCTGCCGAACGGGGTTATGTGGATGATGTGATTGACCCCGTTGAGACCAGACCTCGCCTCGTTTCTGCTCTCAGGATACATCGTAGTAAGCGAGAGAGGCTTCCTTCCCGCAAGCACGGAAACATCCCCCTCTGAAACCCGTCATCCTCACCTGCCTTTTGGGTGCGTGGGCTAAGGGATGCGCTCTTCCCCAGACATTGGATCAAGCGGTGGAGCCTTCGTGGATAGCGCTTTGGACCGATGAGAGTGGGGATACTATGAAGAGGTGGATTGGGGGCCGTGATCTCTTCAGTTTGCCCCCCTATCTAGTGGATGACGCTGCTCTTCTTTGGGCAGAATCCCTTCAACCCAAGAGAAGGGAGGAGTGGATTGCTGAATGGGGACCGAAATGTGATTCATCCTGTGCGGGGTGGGCAGAGCTAGAAGCACGATTGCCAATAGGTGAACGATGGACACCTTATCTCCTTCAACCCATTCTGGGGCGGATGGATCGGGTTCAGGCGGCGCAATCCGTTCTCGACCATGCCCTCTTGTCTGAGGTCGATGACGAATTGGTGCCGTTTTTCCAGGAGTGGGCAGATAGGATTACTGAATCAGACCCCGCTTCATTACGAGGGGGCTGGGCAGGGTGGCTCATAGGAAGGATGGAAGAGGAAGAGAGCAGGGGCGTGGAGCGAAGCGAAGTAGAAGCACTTATGGAGAGACTCTCCCTTTGGGGAATCCAAGGGGATTTGTGGTGGAAACTAGCGAACTTGTCTCCTCATGCCGATCTGCAGAACCAGATCTTGGTTCGGGGAGCGGTGGCAGAACGGGATTGGTCAGCTGCTTCAACCGCTCTGGAGGATTGGGAAGAGGGTGGCGTAGCAGATACCCACCAACTGACCTTCCATTCTCTCTCTTCAAAGGTATCAGCACGGTTTGGACGAGTTGATGACGCTTTGTTCCATTTGGAGTGGATGGCGACACATGGAGGTGGCGAGGACGGACTGTACCGAAAAGGAGGGTTCTTCTTTGCTCTTGGTCGTACAACTGAGGCAGAAGAGACCTACACGCGGTACCTGTCACGGTATCCAAAGGGGAGACGTGCTGACCTCGTTCGGTATCATCTATTTCGCATGGGAATGGCGGATGATGAAAGTGAGAGTGCTTTGGCGTGGCTGTTAGAAACGGCTGACCCTGACCTTGCTCCCCATCGGCTTTATTGGGCATACCGCCTCTTAGGGGATGAGGCGTCTCGGGATGAACTCTTGTCCCAGTTTCCCACCTCTTTTCACGCTCTCTTTGTCAGGGAATATGACTTTGAAAGGTTTGACCTATGGAAAGCGATCTTCCCCGATGAAGGGGAAGGGAATCTAGATCTTGAAGAAGGGATGGAATGGGTAGAACTCATTCTGCCCAAGATCGCCCTTGCCGAATCAAAATGGCGTCTAAGAACAGGAGGCGAGAGTGTAGCTTGGAGAGTGGCTCATTCGCGGTTGCTCTTTCGTCTCTTTGAGGGAATCAAAGCTTCATCAGTGGCGTTTTCTCTCTTGACCGATCCAGAGCGGCTTGAAATGGACAGAGAGTCTCAGCTAGGGATACTCCGATTGGTTTGGCCCCGGTTTTGGGATGAAGAGCTGGAAGATGCAACCCAAGCTTCAGGTGTTGAACCGAACCTTTTGCGTGCTTTGATAAAGAGAGAGAGTGCTTGGCAACCGAATGCTCGTTCAGGCGCGGGAGCACTTGGGTTGGTCCAGATGATGCCTTCAACGGGAAAAGGGGTTGCCGAAGGCTTGGGCGAAGATTGGGGGGAACTCACGACAGACTTGCAAGACCCTGCAAAGAGCCTCCGATGGGGGTCAACCTACCTCCAAGGATTGTTAGATAGGTACGAAGGAGATATTCCGGCTGCCCTCTATGCCTACAATGCAGGTCCTTCTCGGGCGGACAGGTGGTTGGAGAGTTTTCCTAGGGATGATTACCAGATTGATGCAGACCCTCTCAGGCTCCTCACCATTCCCATCGCTGAAAGCCGAATTTATGTGCGTGCGATTCATGCACATTGGTGGGTCTATTCGTGGGAGGAGAGCGTGGAATGACAGCTTTATCTAATGCATTTTCCCGCCTTTGGTTGCCCAGAATTGATGGTGCGATGGGGGAGGAGTATGCTCAGTTAGAGGGGCCCAGCGATCTGTTAGAAGCGATTTCTCATCTCCATAAGGCAGGGGGTAAGAGGATTCGCTCCCTCTTGTTCTTAGCTGTTCTTGATGCGTTGGGGGTGGAGCCTTCTCAAGGGGTGAAACTCTCAACACATCTCGAGCATTTCCATACTTTTTCCTTGATTCAGGATGACTTACCCTCCATGGATGATGCTCCGTTGCGGCGGGGTGAACCTTCGGTCCATCGCCTCTTTGGAGAAGGTGTGGCTATTCTCGCCTCTGATTCCTTATTGGGGATTGCCCTTGAGGTGATCATGAGAGAGGGAGGAGAGAGGAAACTAGAGATAATGAACGGTCTAACCAATCTCCTCTTCCCCCACAGTTTGGTGGGGGGGCAGGTCTTGGACTTGGCTCTGGGGCGAGGGGAGAGGGTAGAGGGAGGTCGTCTCTTTGTGAATGCACTGAAAACGGCAGACCTCTTTGAACATACAGTGCGATCGGCAGCACTCTTTGGTGGAGGAGACCCTGATGAATGGGCACCTATGGGTTTTCATTTGGGCATTGTCTTCCAATCAGCTGATGACCAAGAAGACCTTCCTCCAGAAAACGAAGACCTAGAACTCCTTTTAGGTGCTTTAGAGCGACATGAAGCGTTGGCGAGAGCGTGGCTAGAGGGGCGAGAAGGGGGAGGTTTGTTGCTCAGTTTTCTTGAGTGGGCTACAGGACGATGAACTTGTCCTTTGAAAAGTGGGAGGCTGCTGGGAATACATTCTTGGTCCTTAGGGCTGAGAGTCTCTCCGAAAAGGATCGGGCGGATTGGGTCGTTCAAGCGACAGACCAACGTCTTGGTATCCCTGCTGATGGCGTTCTCTTTGGGCGCCGAATCGGTGCATCTGTGTTGAGAGTCCGCATCTACAACAAGGATGGGAAAGAGGCAGAGATCTCTTTAAACGGGCTCCGTGTGGCAGCGGCGTTCTCCATGAGTCGAGGACAGACCATCAAGGAAGTTCATCCCGTGGATGGAATGCGATGGGACCTTGAGTCTTTTCATAAGACTCTAGACGGGGGAGATGTTTCAATAAGCCGTTCATGGCGGGGATTACCCAGTCCCCAACAGGTGAATACAGGGATAGGGGTGGGGTGGCGGGTAAGGGGGGTGGGAAATCCCCACTTGGTCATTCCCGGTGAGCACTTGCCCATGGGGGCGTATTTTAGGCAATGGGGTTCACGGTTGGCGCTACACAGCGCTTTCCCATCGGGGACGAATGTTCATTTTGTCGTTAGGGAGAAAGAGGGAGAGATTCAGATGCGCACTTGGGAGCGTGGAGTCGGACCCACTCCTTCCTGCGGAAGTGGAGCGTTAGCTGTTGCTACTTGGGCGCGCGCTCAAGAAGGAGGTCAAACTTGGAGATGCCGTTCCCCAGGGGGTTGTCTCACGGTGGTGTTTGGCGAAGATCGTGCGATTTGCAGCGGTCCTGTCAGGCGACTTCTGTCTGGAGAGATGAGAACAGAAAAGGAGGGGCGGGTTGACTAGACCCCATCAGGCCCCGAAAAAACTAGGCGTAAAACTCCATAATGAACCCAAGATTCAACTCGGCAATCAAGGGGACATCTTCCATGGTGGGATCGCGGTGAATGGAACAACTCCATTTCTCCTTATTCACCACCAACCAACCTGGGGTGCTCCGACCAAAAACTTCCGTCGCTTTCTCCACAAAATAAGTCTTTTTTCTGGAAGGAGGTTTGAGAGTCACGACATCACCTGTTCGGACACCATAACTGGGTCGATCCACACGGCGACCATTCACATGAAAGTGCCCATGAACGACCAACTGTCGAGCTTCGCGTTGTGTCCGTGCAAAACCACTTTTCTGGACGACTGTATCTAGCCTCGTTTCTAAGAGACGAATGAGGTTTTCTTCAGAAGAACCACGACCCCGCTTCGCTTGGTGTACGTACTTAGCAAACTGCTTCTCGCGCAAGTTGTATAGGAACCGTAGTCTCTGTTTCTCAAGGAGCCGCACTTTGTGGTCAGAGGCTTTCCGATGTCGGAACATATTCCCACCATGCTGACCTGGAGGATTCTGCCTACGACCTAGGGGGTCTTGGTGGGTGCCCACCACATTCATGCCCAATTGGCGGCAAAGTCGTACTTTCTTAGGTCGAATGCTCATCGTTGCAAACGGCGATTATACCAGAGAGCCAAGAAGAGTGCGAGAAAGCCAACTGGCCATCAAGACAAGAAGGACAAAACCGAGCCCAGAAGCAAGACCAGCACCCAGTGCCTTTAGCCACCTTCCATTTCCATTCATCGTTTGTGATAGACCATGGGAATGTCCTTGACAACAAATCGCTGAATGACACCATCTTGTGAAAGGCGTTTGAGGACAACTTTACCCTTCTTCAGCTCTTCCTGACCCGTTCCGCGAAAGAGAGATTGGGCAAGGTATTTCAAAAACTCATCTTCGGTAGAAACGACATGCCCTTCGTTCCGAAACGACCGTGCAGCCCGTCTTTGAGATTGCGTAGGGCGTTTCTTTTTAGGGTGTTCTGGAACCCCGGGGGAGCTCGTTTGGGGTTTGGGGGAGAAAATCCCCATTAGAGTCTTGAAAAACCCTCCCTTTGGAGGAGGAGATTCCTTCTCATGGGGCTGTGTGGACGAGGGAGATTTCCCCGTTGGGAAGAGAAGGTCCTTGACTGCATCTTCCCAATCTCTTCGTTCGTTCATCTTTCAATCTCCTTGACGCGGGAGGAATGACGTCCTCCCTCAAAGGGTGTGCTAAGCCACAATCCCACAATGTGGAGAGCCATCTCTTCAGAAACCGTTCTTGACCCCAGCGAGAGGGCATTGGCATCATTATGAGAGCGAGACCAAATCGCTGTATCCTCGCTCCAACAGAGTGCACATCGAACCCCCCTTTCTTTATTTGCAACGATCGCTTCGCCGTTTCCAGAACCCCCAAAAACGATCGCTCGGTCGCATCTACCTTCAGAAACATCCTTTGCGGCTGCCCGTACGAAAGAAGGGTAATCACACGCCTCTTCCGAATAAGTACCATGGTCAACGACATCAATCTCTCTTTCCAATAGATCTCTCTTGACTCTCTCCTTGAGGAGAAATCCAGCGTGGTCCGTTCCCAAGGCAATACGCATCGTCATGGCGACTGGAAGAGAACGGTGCCGTTAGGTGTGGTCATGGGTGTAGATCGTAATCCAGCTGCCCCTTGAAACTGCGTATGGAAATCCAATTCGCGATGAACAGGTATTAGAGAGAGAGGTTTGGGTTGATGAATTCCCTCCTCAAGCCAAGCTTCTTCCAACCCCTTGAGAAAGGAGAAAGGATGGCGATCGGGGTATCCCAACCGGGCAGAAATAGAGCCAAGCCTAGTTTCTGCTAAAGTAGGTGCTAAGAAGAGGAGTAGGGCTTGATATCTTCCTTTTAGGAGGAGCTCGGAGAGGGGGCAGTCCCAGAGATCTAGCCGACCAAGTGAACGCCCAGATACCCTTCCCGTAGCCCAAGGTCCATAGTGTGCAATCAAGTCTGACCAAGGCACGGATTGGCTCTCGTCCCAACGAGCCAAAGAGAGAAGAACGGTGTAAAGGGAGACACCCTTCATCCAAGATCCGGGTTCAAAACGCCCCAATACTTCCTCTAGAGAATGGACGTCCCCTTTGGGTATCGGTTTCGCTTTTTGGAGAGCTTCTAACCACCCCTTGTCACACTCTTCAGAGGGAAGCCAAGCGCCGTGGAGGTCAAAATCAAGGGGATGAGAGGCACTTACCGCCATTCCAAATCCATGTTCTCTAATCTCCAATAGATATCGAGACAGGGGGTCTCCTACAACCAATAGGCGTTGGGATTTGCCCACCCTTAGATGTCGAAGAACTGTGGTGGGTGTGAACCGCTTCATACGTCAAGAATCTCCAGAAGAATCTCAGAGAGGTGGGGGTCAACAAGCGTGCGTAGATAAGTGCCCAGAGCCTCTGAAGCTTCCTTATGGGACTGAGCAGGTCGGTAGGGACGATGCTCTTGGAGCGCCACATAGGTGTCGGCCAAATGAATAATTCGGCTTTCTAGGGGAATCTCCTCTCCCTTCAGACCATCAGGATAACCCGACCCATCCCACCGTTCTTGATGGGAACGGACAATCGATGCCAATTTCGGGCGAAGGGTGATGTGAGAGACAGCTTTTTCGCTGATTAGAGGGTGGAGCTTGACCACCGCACTTTCCTCTTTTGTCAAGTCTCTATCGGCAAGATAGATGCGCTCGTCTTGAGCCAGAATCCCAATGTCGCAAAGGAAAGAGGCCAACTTTAGGTCAAGAATCTGATCCGCGGAAAGACCTAATGTTCGCGCAATCTGAATCGACATCATCGCCACTTTGCCAGGGTGCTCGGCACGGAAAGGGAGTTTCTCTCCTAGGAGATTCGATAGGACCATAGAGATCGCCAAAAGGTATGCCTTGGTCTCTTCTTCTTCCAACCTTTTACTCGTCGTTCTAAAAGCCTCACAAAGGGATTCAAGTTTTCCTTTACCATCAAACCCTTTGAGAAACTGGGAGAACCGATGGACAAGCTTACTTTCGAATCGGGTGCCTGCACTCTGAGAAAGAATCTCTCCCATCTCCTTTGGGGTGCGGGCAGACCGGTAGGGACGGGGGCGGGATAGAGTATCCGCCAAATCCGCCATAGAGAGTATTTGAGCAGTTGGGTCAAACTCTTCACGGAAAAGTCGGTCTGGATACCCTGTACCATCCCAAGACTCATGGTGGTGCCGTAACAGCCTGCAGACGCCACTCATAGCTGGGAGATTCCTGACAATGAGGTCGCCCAATACCGTGTGGGATTCCATCTTCCGTCTCTCCTCTTCTGTCAGAATACTCTCTTTTGCCAGAATACTCAAGGGCACTGTCGTCTCACCTATATCGTGGAGGAGAGAGGCAAAGAAGAGATCCCGTCGGTCAGAAAGGGTCAATCCTTCTTCTTGGGCAAATGCGACTGAAAGGGTCGCTACCCCCTCGGCGTGGGCACTCGTATGCCCCTCAATCTCATTGAGAAGCGAGGTTGCGCAACCGACCAAATCGCGCAAGAGATCGTACCGTCTCGTCATTGGGACAGGACGACACAGTCCTTACCCGTTCCCTTTGCTAAATAGAGTGCCTGATCAGCAGCAGAGATAACTTGAGAGAGGTCGGCACCGTGATCAGGGAACGCAGAAACACCCACCGAAATCGTCATCGTGAGGTCCTTCCCATCCAAAGGAATCTTCAGAGTAGCTACACCTTCATTCAATCCCTCAGCCATTCTCCTTGCCGAATCAGCGGACGCTTCCAAAAGGAGAAGAATGAACTCCTCGCCACCGTATCGGGCTACAAGATCGCCCGTCCTAGCGCGGGAACCCAAGAAATCGGCTAGGGATTTCAGGACTCGGTCTCCAACCTGATGCCCCCAAGTGTCATTGATCTCTTTGAAGTCGTCTACATCAATCATCAATAGCCCAAACTCTCTTCCATATCTGCGAGAACGCTCTAATTCATTCGTGGCGACCTCAAAGAACTGTCTTCGGTTCAGGAGACCGGTTAGACCATCCGTTTGGGCAAGACGACGAAGTTCACGTTGGAGATGCCTATTCTCAAGAATGCGCGCCATCTCCTTACTTGATACACCCAAAAAGGTCGCATCCTGCGGAGAAAAAGGAGGGTCGTGTTCTCGCATAAGTGCCACAAATCCCACGCGTTCATCCCCCGAGTAAAGGGGAGAGAGGAGGAGGCTTCTTGGGTGAAGCCGATTGACTAAGGATTGGGGGCTCTTTGGAGATAAGAACAGTCCCTCCTCTAAGTCTTCTAGAGACTCTTTTTCTATCGCTGACCAATCAAAAGGAGAGAGTGAATCTTCGTGGGTGTTATCACGAAAAAGTTTGGTGAGTTGATCAACGAGTAAGGGGTCGTGGGTTTCGGCGTCTTTCAGGAGAAGTTCAAGAGTAGATTGGGAGAGTTTCAGAAAGTGCGAAGGTGTCCTCTCTTTTCTGATGGACTCTTGCCCTTTCTCATAATAGATAAGTCCATAATCGGCTCCAAGCGTCTTAGTGACCATTCCTAAATAAGCTTCGGTAAGCTCTTGGGGGGTATCAGAAATCTGTGAAAGAGTGTTCAACAAGGAGAGTTCAGCAACCTGTCGCTCGTAATGGGTGCGGATGACGGCGTGGTAGCCGCGAAGAACTTCATTGACCAGAGCGATGCTTCTGGCTCCACTGACTAGATGGGAAACTTCAGGGAGTTCGTCCGTAGTCAACAGCCTGAAGTTCTTTAGCAAGGAAGAAAAGGCAGATTCAATGAGGCGTGGGTCAATATCATGGAAAACACAATGGTGGAAATGGGGGTCCATCACCTCAACCAAAGGGGAAGCCGAAGAGGGGAGAGAGGCAAAGAGCCCACTCACAATATCCCCCAAGATCTGTCGGATGCCTTGGGGGGAGTTTTCGGGGAAAATAGGTTCAAAAGATGAGGTGACCCCATCCACCAGGGGGTCAAAGTACTTCCGGAGAGCGGGGAACAAGAGAAAACCTATCCCTGTCCCGACCGTCGGCAGCAACCCAACTCTCTATATTCTTGACAAGCGACAATCGCACCATCGGGAATCTCCAGCAACGAAAAGCCTGCTTCAGAGGACGCTCGTGCCCAAGGTCTTTTCATCCCTTCACTCTTGACCTGAATCGTTTCGCCACAGTCTGCACAAAGGAGATGAAAAGTCTGTTGCCCCAAGTCAGTTTGCTGGTAATAGGGGACGCCGTCTTGCCGGTAGGAAATCTTGAAAAGGTGAAAGGCAAGGAGCTGAGAAAGTGTGCGATAAAGAGTAGCTTGCGAGTGGACCAGCCCACGACACCGTAGGTGGGCTTGCAGATCAACGAGAGAGAAGGGACGGTCAATGCCAAGGAGGTAAGCGCCTTGGAGAATCGATTTTCTAGAAGGTGTCCAACGAAGCTCCCCTTTTTTCAAGGATGTGCGGTAATCTTTCTCCAATCGGAGGTAGCCCCTCCCCCCATCTACCCGTGTTCCACAGGAAGCGATAAAGTCGCCTAGTCCAATACGCACGCTGTGATTCTATTCGGGTAGGTTAGAATAGAGTTTGGTGTTGATGCGGGGTGGAGCAGTGGTAGCTTGTCGGGCTCATAACCCGAAGGTCGCAGGTTCGAATCCTGCCCCCGCACAGCATCCGCTCTCCCATCGTAACGACAATCCAATGGATGGAGGTTGGACAGATAGCAGCGTAGCTCAGTTGGTGAGAGCGTGCGGTTCATACCCGCGAGGTCCTCGGTTCGAGTCCGAGCGCTGCTAGAGGTACCTTTTCTGAACTCTTTTGAAAACCGCGCCCAACGAACCCTTCAAGACGAGGGGTTGATTCCAAGGGGGTCTTCCCTATTGGTCTGTTGGTGGGGGGGTCCCGGGTAGAGGTGTTACGGTTGGTGTGTGGTGTCAATGGGAGAGGTTCGGAGCGGGCGGATATGACCTTTGGATGTGGAGAATGATTCAACAAGGTGGGGAGGGGGGAGGGGTTGGGTGGAGGGGAGGGGGGCGGGGGGGGGGGTGCTGTGGAGGGGGGGGAGGGGGGGGAGTGAAGGGGAGGGGGGGAGAGGTCCTGAAGAACGGTGGCGTTTAGCCCGATATGCCGCGATTGAGCGCACCCTATCCCTTGAGGGATTTGAGTTCGCTGCGATGGGGCATACCCTTGATGATAGTGTGGAGACTCTACTCCTCAGGACGGGCAGGAGCGCAGGCATTGAAGGGCTAAAGGGGATTCCGCTAAGGCGAGGGCCTATTGTGAGGCCCCTATTAGAAACGACCCGAGAAGATGTGATGTGCTATCTTGCAGAGAAAGGTGTTGATGCTTGGGTTGATCCCACGAACAGTGACCCCCACCAACCCCGTGCTCGGTTGCGCGAAGTGATGCCTGCCTTGAAAAGAGCATGGGGTGATCGATGGCCCAAAGGACCTCTCCAATCGTTGAAGCACCTAGGGATGGATAGCGAGGCCTTGGGGGAGGTCGCCATTGAGATGTTGAAACACCACAAGAAAGATAAGAGACTCTCTTTGAGGGTATTGGACCTTCCTAGAGGGTTGGCGGCACGGACGATTCGAATGTGGCTCTATTCGCTGGGGAGCGAAGCCCCTCAGGGAGGGCTTCATCGTCTCTTGGGGTGGGAAAGAGGGAAGAGCGGGAGCGTTGAGGGTCCACCTTCGTTTCGAGTAGAAATGGACGGAGAGTGGATGGAATGGAAAGGCACACCAAGAGAGTAGCGGTATAATCTCCTACTCTGGTTGACCCCTCCTTATGACGGATAAGAACGAAACGCCCGCTCCGCCATCGCGGATGCGATCACTCCTTATTCTCTTCGTGGTGTTTCTCTTACTAACGCTCGTTTTCAAGGGTTTTGGAGGATCCAAGATTGAGGACCACTCCCGCTTCTTGAGTGATTTGAGAGGGGGCGTTATCCTGAGTGCCGAAGTCGATTTGGCTAATGGGCATATCAAGTATGAGACTGTGTCTGAGAAGTTGATCGAAGCTCAAGTTATCCTGACAGAGAAACTCCTTGAAGAACTCGGAGAAAAGGTAGACAGCGTCCGTCAAAAACCTCCAGGATTCTTGGAGTCTTTGAATCCTCTGGTCTTGATGTTTTTCTCTGTGGGGTTGACGGTCTTCTTGGTCTTCCTTATCATTCGGCGTATGGGTGCGGGTGGGGGCGACCCCACTTCCTTTGGGCAATCTCGAGCCAAGGAGATTACCGAAGAGCGTCCTGCTACACGTTTTGATGATGTCGCGGGGTTGAAAGAATCTAAGGAAGAGTTGGCAGAAATCGTCTCCTTCTTGAAAGATCCTACGCCCTTTTCAAAAGTGGGAGCCCGCCCTGCAAAAGGCGTATTGCTCATTGGTCCCCCGGGGTGCGGGAAGACCTTGTTGGCACGAGCCGTCGCTGGTGAGGCAGAGGTACCTTTCTATTTCACAAGTGGAAGCGAGTTTGTGGAGCTCTTTGTGGGCGTGGGTGCTTCTCGAGTCCGGAGCCTTTTCAAGAAAGCAAAGGAGGAGGGCTCTGCCCTCATATTCCTAGACGAGATTGATGCGGTGGGAAGGCAAAGAGGTGCTGGGCTGGGGGGAGGTCATGACGAACGAGAGCAAACACTGAACCAAATCTTGGTAGAAATGGACGGATTTGAACCTCATGATGGTTTGATTGTGATTGCGGCGACAAACCGACCTGATATTCTGGACCCTGCGTTGCTGCGCTCTGGACGATTTGACCGGAAAGTTCTCGTGGATATCCCTGATAAGGAAGCAAGACTGGCGATCCTAAAGATACACGCTAGGGACAAGCCCCTGAGTGATGCGGTCAACCTGGATTCGGTCGCCAAACGAACCCCTGGTTTCTCGGGGGCAGACCTTGAGAATGTCATGAACGAAGCGGCTGTTTTGGTGGCGCGACGCAGAGGCTCTATTATTGAACCTCCCGATCTCTCCGAAGCGGTGGAGAGGGTCTCAATGGGTCCTGAGAGAAAATCCCTGGTGATCAAAGACGAAGAGAGATCGATTTTGGCTTGGCACGAGGCAGGTCACGCTTTGGTCTCACATGTCATGCCCAATGGGACAGTCCACAAAGTTACGATTATTCCAAGGGCTCGAGCGTTGGGATATGTGTTGAACCTTCCTGAAAAAGACCAGTACATCCAAACGAGACAAGACCTCCTTGACCAAATGGCTGTCGCGTTGGCGGGTCGTGCAGCAGAAAAAATCAAGTTTAGCCATCTCTCTTCCGGAGCCAAAGATGACATACGGAGGGTTTCCGAAATTGCTCGTACGATGGTCAAGAGTCTGGGTATGAGCGAAAAGGTTGGCCCCGTTGATTTTGAGGGTAAGGATGAACCTTTCTTGGGGAAGGAACTGACCCACTCTAGAGGAACATCCGAAGCGAGTGCCGAGATGATTGACACAGAAGTGCACGACTTGATATGTGCTGCAGAAAAGCGAGCGACAGATATCTTGACCTCTCTCTGCGAACCCCTTGAGAGATTGGCAACGATACTCCTAGAAAAAGAGAGTTTGGATTTGGATGAGTTCCGTGACCTAATGGAAGGGTTGGGCGTCCCGGCTGGAACACCCAAAAACGACAAAGATGATGGGGAGAAGAAAAGTACTTCTTCCAAGTCATAGTTTGATTCGATAGCACTTTTTTTTCCTCCAAAAACCCGGAAAGGGTAGGTAGAATGTCTTTTTGGGAGAGGGACGAATCATCGCTCCTCTCCTCTCTTTTTTATGGAAGGCGTGCCAGCAACCGTCCAGTATTCTGGGGTGCTCCTCTTTATGATGGGAGCGATAGGGTTTGGTGTCATTTCTCTCCTCATGAACCGAATGGCAGGAGGATGGTTCCCCTCCCCATCAAAACTCTCATCGTATGAATGCGGGAATGATCCAGAAACAGAATCGAATGTTCCTTTCAACTTTCGTTTTGCCGTTCTTGCGGTCCTCTTTATTCTCTTCGAGGTCGAAGTCGTTTTCTTCGTCCCTTGGGCTGTCAATTTTAGGATGCTCTTACTCACAACCGGGTGGCCGGCTTTCTTTGAAATGGTCACCTTTTTCGGTGTTCTAGCATTAGGTCTTGCCTATGTGTGGAGAGAAGGAGCTCTCGATTTTGAGGTTGACCAGTGATGGCAGAACAACCTCCTTTCCTCTTGGCAAAACTCGACGATCTGTTGGGGTGGGCTCGCCGTAGCAGTTTGTGGCCAATGACCTTTGGTTTGGCTTGTTGTGCGATTGAAATGATGGCAGTGGGCGACCCAAAGTATGACGCGGACCGTATGGGTGTCGTCTTTCGAGCGAGTCCCCGACAGAGTGATGTCATGATCGTTTCTGGGACTGTTACCTACAAAATGGCTTCATTGCTCAAGCGTCTTTACGATCAAATGCCAGAGCCTAAGTATGTGATTTCAATGGGCTCATGTGCCAACTCGGGAGGTATCTATAAAGATGCCTATTCGGTGGTTAATGGGGTAGACCAAATTGTGCCCGTCGATGTCTATATACCAGGTTGCCCCCCGCGACCCGAAGCTCTGCTATACGCCATCACCAAGCTCCAAGAGAAGATTGACAAGGAGGGCATCCTTGTCCAACGAGCCAGTGGCTAGTCCTTTTCTTCAGGCATTGGGCGATGCCCCCCAGCAGACTGAGATGCTCTTTGGCATGCCTGTCGTGATTATGGCGCGTGGGCGTATTCCTCAAGCTCTTTTGGATTTGAAGGTGGCAGGGTTTGGAGTCCTCCATGATCTCACAGCAAATGAGAAGAAGGAGGGGCTGGAAGTCGTTTACCAACTGCTCCGTCTCTCGGATGGTGCGCGGGGCACTCTCAAAGCCCAACTTCCCCATGAGCAGTTGGTAATGCCTTCTGTCGTGGCTATCCATCCTGGTGCAGAGTGGCACGAAAGGGAGGTTTTTGATATGTTCGGAATCTCCTTTTCTGACCATCCCGACTTGAGACGCATTCTCTTACCTGAAGATTGGGAAGGACATCCTTTGAGGAAAGACTACCCAGTGGGGGGATTCAAAGATACCACACCTCTTTGGGCTTTTGAAGAAGCTGCATCTCTACAGAAACTCCCAGAGCGAACACTCTTAGAAGAAGATATCCTGAAGGGGCAGGAATAGAGCGATGAGCGATCGAGAGACTTTTTCAGGAACTACGGTCCTTATTGAAAGGGAATCTGAGGACCGCTTTTGGTTGAATATGGGTCCGCAACATCCTTCAACCCATGGGGTTTTTCGGATTCTTTTGGAGACGGAGGGCGAGGTGGTGACGCGGGTAGTTCCCGTGATTGGGTATCTGCACAGAGGGGTAGAAAAACTGAGCGAAAACCGCGAGTGGATGGGTGCGATTCCCCTGACCGATCGTATGGATTATCTATCCGCGATTTACTCCAATATGGCGTTGGTTCAGCCCGTAGAGACCTTGATGGGTATTGAGGTGCCCGAACGTGCACAGTGGTTGCGGGTCTTGTCTATGGAAATCAATCGGTTGGCAAGCCACCTCCTCTTTTATGGGACGATGGGGCTAGATTTGGGAGCGTTGACTCCCTTCTTTTACGCATTCCGACAGCGCGAAAAGGTGCAGTACCTCTTGGAATTGCTGAGTGGTCAGAGAATCACCCACAACTACATTCGGTATGGAGGTGTGCGGGGCGATTTGACGCCCGCAATCGAGAAAGAAATCCGAGCATTTGTTGAGGGGTTTGTTCCTGCTCTAACAGAAATGGAAGCCCTCTTGTCCGAGAACGAAATCTTTAGGGGGCGTATGAAAGGTCTGGGCGTTACAAAGCCTGACTTTTTGGAGTCCTATGCCGTTACAGGACCTATTCTTCGGGCTGCTGGGGTGGATTGGGACTTACGGCGGGACTCTTCCTATGCTGCTTATGACAAAATGGATTTCAATGTCCCCGTCCACCAAGATGGTGATTGCTACGCGCGATGGTGGGTTCGGTTCCAAGAGATGGTTGAATCGACCCGTATTATTCAACAATGTTTAGATGGGATGCCCGCTGGCAAATTCAAGAAACCACTTCCATTTTTTCTGAAAGTGCCTCGGGGCGAAATCTATCAATCTGTTGATACGCCAAGGGGTGATTTGGGTGTTTATGTCGTCTCTGATGGTTCTAGGTTTCCATACCGGATCCATTATCGAGCCCCCTCGTTCTGTAACCTCTCTGCTATTCCGTCCTTGATTGAGGGTGAGATGCTGGCAGATGTTGTAGCAATCTTGGGTAGTTTTGACCCCGTGTTTGGTGAGGTTGACAGGTGAATAAGGTCCCTTTCCTGAAGAAAATAGGGCTCCTCCCCTTTTTGGCCGGCGGGGCTTTCTTGTTTGGGTTGGTCTTTTTGGTGTGGAAGGTACTTGGGTATCCCACCGTCCAACCCCTTATTGATGGGATGAGAGGGGGTTTGGTGGGATGGCAAAGTGCTTTTGGGGGACCGGGAGAACTCCCTTTAGGGATCTACACCACGATTATTCTCGTCCTAAAGCTCTTGGGGGTGATGGTTGTTCTTATCCTTGTAGGGGCTTATTCCACCTATGTGGAGCGAAAGATATTGGCCTTTATGCAGGATAGATTAGGTCCAACTCGGGTGGGATACAAGGGATTGCTTCAACCTATTGCTGATGGTCTAAAACTAATCCAAAAGGAGTGTATCGTTCCCCTGGGAGCGGACAAAGTATTCCATTATTGGGCTCCGATATTGGTCTTTATTCCCTCCATGATGGGTGCTGTCATTATTCCCTTTGGCGAGGGTCTGATTCCCTTTGATTTGAGTATGGGCGTCCTTTACCTTTTTGCGATTGGGGCGATTGGGGTCATGGGCATTTTCCTTGCTGCTCATGGGAGTGACAACAAATACTCTTCTTTTGGGGGATTCCGAGCTGTGGGACAACTTATCTCCTATGAAGTCCCATTAGCTTTTTCGATGATGACGGTCGTTCTCTTGGCTGGGGATATTCGAGTGGGGGGCATCATTGATGCCCAACTGAAAGGAGGAGGGCTGGGGTTCCCAATTTGGTTTATTGTGCCTCAATTCCTCGGTTTTCTCATCTTTTTTATCGCCAATGTAGCCGAGACAAATCGCGTTCCTTTCGACCTACCTGAAGCGGAATCCGAGTTGGTGAGTGGTTTCCATACCGAGTTTACCGGGATTCGTTTCGCCTTCTTTTTCTTGGCAGAATATGTGAACATCTTTATCGCTTCTTCGATGATTACGACACTCTTCTTGGGTGGTTATGGTGGGTTTGACCTTCCTTTCTTAGGACAGACGCTCTCCTCGGTCGTTTGGTTTGCACTCAAGGTCTTCCTTCTTTTCTTTGCGATCGTTTGGCTTAGGGGCACGCTCCCCCGTTTGCGGATTGATCAGTTGATGGAACTCTGCTGGAAGAGACTCGTTCCGTTGGCGATGATCAACTTCTTTGTGACAGGTATCATCAAGTTGGCCAACGAGATTAGGCTCAATCCCAATCTGTTGTGGCCGATTCTTGAAAAGGGTTGGGGCACCGCCCTCCTTTTCTTTATCCTCTTCTTTGTAGGGATGGTGGTTTGGGTGCGCCATCTTCTCAAGGGTGTTTTTGGCAAGCCGGCTTTGGAGCGTCGTGCATGAATACCGATTTGGTCGTCCAGATTGCTACTGCTATCACGGCTCTCTTGGTGGCTGTTATCTTCCTGGCAGGCGTCCATATGGTGGCGGTTGAAGGGTGTGGTATCAGTGGAGGGTTGAAGTTGGTTTTCTCTAAGTTCTTACGCAACTATCCGGAAAATAGTACTCTGGAATACCCCGGTGAAATACGAAAAATGTCCCATCGCTGGAAGGGGCGTTTTGTTCAACTCCTTGACGAATCGGGACGACTTAGGTGCGATGCGTGCCAACTTTGTGCTCAAGCCTGCCCCGATAATCTCATTGAGGTATTGGCTGAAGGGAAGGGGAGAGAGAGACGACCTCGTGTCTATACTTTAAACTATGCGGCTTGCCACAATTGTGGTCTTTGTGTGGATATCTGCCCAAGCGATGCGATTCGTTTCTCTCGCGATTTCGAAACAGCGTCATATGACAGGGCGGATGCGTTTAGTCACGACGAGACTCAACCTCTTATCTACAACTTAGAAGACCTGGTTACCTTCGAATCTGCCGTTTACCCAGAACTTTACGATAGTGATGATCCCGATGCACTCGCATCTTCGTTGGGTTATTTCAAGAATAAGAATATCTTCAACAAAGAGGACTATGTGACCATTCGTCCAATGGATGTGGAAGCTTTGGCAGGGCTCAACGCCGAAGAGGAGATTGAGGGAGAGACTCCATGAGCGACTTTGACTTGACGCCCTATTTGCCTTGGATTTGGTTTTATGGGTTTGGGGGGCTGACTGTTCTTGCAGCTCTAGGTGTTGTTCTCCACAAGAAAGTGGTCTATAACGCCGTCTTCCTTGCTCTTGCCTTACTCGGTGTGGCAGCACTTTTTATCACCTTGAACGCAGACTTTCTGGGGGTTGTCCAAGTCTTGCTCTATGTGGGGGGGGTCGTCGTCCTCGTTCTGTTCTCTATCTTGTTGACTCGTGGGGAAGCGAAGGGAGGTACTTACCTCAATCGGAATAAGCAGAATGTTCCAGCTGCTCTTGTGGGCTTGGGCTTTACGATTTGGGCGTCGATTCAGTTAGCTTCGGTCTCTTGGCCCAATGCGTATGATTCGTTGGCTAGGAAGTATACGAACTCAGGATTTGGTGAGTTTGCGACGATCAAACCTTTCCCTCTGACACCTGGACAACCTATTATTCTGAACCAGACCTATCCAATCTCTATCTTTGGGGACGCCCTCATGAAGCCTTACCTCCTTATTTTTGAGTTGGCTAGCCTTATTTTGTTGGTGGCGATGGTGGGTGTCGTTGTCTATATGAAGAACGCATCCAAGAAGAGCGTTCCTGATGGAAGCGCATCCAAGAAGAGCATTCCTGATGGAAGTATTGTGGAGGAAAAGGAATGATCCCCCTCTTCTTTCTGTTGCCTCCACCAGCGTTTGATGTCCCCCATTACGGTCCTGCAGTTCCTCTTCAGCCCTATCTCGTCCTTTCCCTTGTTTTGTTCGGAATCGGTATTTATGGTGCGATTACCCGACGGAATCTCATTACGATCTTGATGTCCTTGGAATTGATGTTGAATGGTGTCAACTTGATGTTGGTCGCGTTTAGTCGTCAGTGGGGATTGTCTCTCATGAGACAGCCTTTTTCTAGTGAGGGGTTCCAGAGTCTCGTCCCCGTCCCTGTGGGGCAAGTCTTTGTCATTTTTTCGCTGACGATTGCTGTCGCCGAAGCTGGAATTGGTTTGGCTATGGTTTATTACATCTTTAAATCGATCAACTCTGTTGAGGCTGATCGGTTGAATCTCTTCAAATGGTAATCTCTCCTCTTATCCTTATCCCCTTGATTCCCTTCTTGGCGTTTGGGTTGATTGCTCCCTTTACTCGGTTGTGGAAAGAACGAACGGCGTTACTTTCTACCATCGCGATGGGGGTTTCTACACTTCTGGCGATATCGGTATTTGTCCGAAAGGTCGGGGGCGAGACTTTGACATGGAGCCAAGCAGATTGGTTGGACTTGGGGCACACGACTTTAGGGATGGGTCTCCAAGCTGATGGATTGACCTCAATGATGCTGCTCGTTGTGACGATTGTAAGTCTCTGTGTTCATGTCTATTCGGTGGGGTATATGGACAAAGGGGGCAAGTACTTTGGGCATCCCGAAAAGAACTTCCCCAGATACTTTGGTTATCTGGCTGTATTTACCAGCGCGATGTTGGCGATGGTTTTGTCTGACAACCTCATCTTGGTGTTTGCCGGTTGGGAAGTGATGGGTTTGGCATCCTATCTCCTTATTGGGTTCTGGTTTGATAAGGACAGTGCTGCCAACGCATCTAAGAAAGCGTTCTTGACGACCAAGGTCGGAGATGTCTCCCTTCTTTTGGGGGTCCTTACGCTTTATGGGTTGACCCATTCTTTTGAGATTGCTCAGATAAAGGCGTTTGCGCAAACAAGCGATGGCAATGGCATTTTGGCTGTAGCGGGTTTGCTCATTTTTGGCGGGGCTATGGGTAAGTCTGCTCAGTTCTTTCTCCATGTCTGGTTGCCCGATGCCATGGAAGGTCCCACACCAGCTTCATCACTCATCCATGCAGCGACAATGGTCGCTGCCGGTGTTTACTTGGTGGCTAGGCTTCACTTCCTGTTCGAAGCACCCGTCCCTGCTACGGTGGTCACCTACATCGGAGCATTTACTGCTCTTTTTGCAGCGTCTATTGCTGTCGCTCAGTGGGACATAAAGCGGGTCCTTGCTTTTTCAACCATAAGTCAGTTGGGATATATGATTGCAGGGCTGGGTGCGGGGAGTGTTGCTGCTGGAATATTCCATCTCTTTACCCATGCGTTCTTTAAGGCGTTGCTCTTTATGGCTGCGGGAGCGATCATTCATTCGGTCCATACAAATGATATGAGAGAGATGGGTGGTTTGCGAAAGTTCATGCCTGCCACTTTTCTCCTGTTCCTAGTGGGGACATTAGCTCTTTCAGGTATCCCACCTTTTTCGGGGTTCTTTAGTAAAGATGAGATTCTCTTGGCGACATGGAATGCAGGACAGAGTATGGGGATGGCGCCTTGGGTGATGCTGACCCTAGCCGCGGGTCTAACTGCTTTCTATATGTTCCGTGTCGTCTATCTCACTTTCTTTGGGGCGTATCGGGGTAAGGGGCATCCCAAGAAGACACCTTCCATCATGGTGGGACCGATGGGTTTGTTGGGTGCTCTCTGTATCATTCCTGCCTTGATTGGAATCCCAGGGTTATGGGCAAAGACGGGCAACTGGGCTGCTCACTTTATTGAACCCCACGCTCATCACCACGGGTTGAATCCTCTTGTAGCGTCCATTTCGATTCTTGTGGCAGTGGGGGGTATTCTGTGGGCAAAGAGAATCTTTTTACCTCGTACTGTTTCGGGGAATGTGACCAAGGGGTTCTTTGAGGAAAGGGCGCCTGCCTTGTGGAGGGCTCTAGAAAACAGACTCTATGTGGATGAGGCACTCCAGTGGGCATTCGTTCGTCCGGCTTCGGCTGTGGCAGAGGGCGTGGCACTTTTTGACCGAAAGGTCGTTGACGGGATCGTCAATTTGGTGGGAAAGGTTGGGGTGGGAATCTCTGAGATTTCCGCTTTCTTTGACCGTGTGGTGGTGGATGGATTGGTGAATCTTTCGGGTTGGATTACGAAGAGACTGGGGGAAGGGGTGCGCCGTTATCAAACAGGGTTTGCCACGGGGTATCTCTTCCTTATCTTGATTATGTTGGGGCTCGTTATCGCTACTCAAAGGCTTTGGAGCCCACTTTAGGAGTCGTTTATGTTGACTGAATTCATTCGCTTTGTGGTGCATCCGCTCCACGTTCTTATTTTCTTGCCTCTTGTGGGGGCTGGTTTTATCGCTTTCATCAAGCATGAAAAGAGGATTAGGCAGGTGGCGATAGGAACGACTGTTGCCACTTTTTTGGCCTCTCTTTGGGTATGGAAGGTCTTCGTTTCAGCCCCTGCGGACAACTATGGCTTTAGGCTGAACTATGGCGTGCCTTGGTTCAAGGAGTTGGGCGTTGCTTGGTATACGGGGATTGATGGCATCTCTCTGGCGTTGATTCTCTTGACGACCGTGGTCTCAATCTCTGCAGCTATCTCGTCGCGAAGTATCGACTCTAAACTACGGATGTATTACATCCTATTTTTGCTCCTTATTACTTCTCTCTTGGGTGTCTTAGTAGCTAGGGACTATTTCCTCTTTTTCGTTTTCTGGGAGTTGATGCTGCTCCCGATGTATTTCTTGATTGGTATTTGGGGAGGAAAGAGACGGATCTATGCCTCTATCAAATTCTTCCTTTATACATTGGTGGGTTCCGTTCTGCTCCTTATTGCGATCTTGGCGCTCCACTGGTCTGCTCCAGAAATCGGATTCGGTATTAGTCAGCTCGCAGAAAAGGGAGCTACTCTCCCCATCAAGGGAGCTGGACTGGCGACTCAAACGACTCTATTCCTCCTCTTCTTCTTTGGGTTTGGGGTCAAGGTCCCTATCGTCCCCTTCCATACTTGGCTACCCGACGCTCATGTCCAAGCCCCCACGCCCATCTCTATGATGTTGGCGGCGGTTCTCTTGAAGATGGGAACGTATGGATTTGTGCGTATTCTCTTACCGACTGTCCCGGGTGCCTTCCATGATTTGTCGGGTATTGCTGTTCCCCTTGTTGCCACGGTAGGAGTCGTCTCCATGCTTTACGGAGCGTTGGTAGCAATGGCTCAAAAGGACTGGAAGAGTATGGTTGCCTATTCAAGCATTTCCCACATGGGGTATCTCGTCTTTGCTTTAGCAACGAATACAGAGTTGGGGCTATCTGCTGCGATGTTTATCATGATTAGCCATGGGTTGATTAGTGCTTGTATGTTCCACTTGGTGGGTGTGATTTATGAAAGAACGCATAACAGGAATCTCTTGGCTTATGGCGGATTGGGAGCGTTGTTGCCCGGCTATTTCACGATTTGGATTTTTGTAGGGATGGCGAATTTGGGCTTGCCGGGGCTTTCAGGTTTTTGGGGCGAGTTTATGACTTTTGTGGCTGCCTTCAGCAACCACCACTGGATGGTGACCAGTGGGCTTTTTGCGGGGATGAACTTCTTTAGAGTTCTCTCAGCTTTTGGTGTCATAACGATTGTCGTTACAGCAGCGTATATGATCTTGATGATTCAGCGCATTTTTATGGGTCCGCTCAATGAGAAATGGGCCGATTTGAAGGATATGACCAAGACCGAGAAATGGACGATTATCCCCTTGATGGCTCTCATTCTTCTCTTTGGTATTTGGCCCCAAGGTCTCGTCTCGCTCTATGCTGAAACGACCAGAGCCCTAGCGACGAACCTCGGCTTTCTTATCGCCGGAAGTTAGGGGTCTCCCTCGTTTGCCCCATCTGGTGGTGGGGGAGGAGATTTCGTAATCGGTTCTTCAGGGGGGTGAGGTGGAATAGGTTCGTTGATGGGTTCAATCCGTGGAGGGTGTCGAGACGAAAGGAGCATAAGAACGATACCCGTTACGACAGCGGCATCTGCGACATTGAATACAGGCCAATCCCCAAGAGCGATGAAGTCAACGACAAAACCACGAACCATACGGTCCAGTAGATTTCCCATAGCACCGCCCAGGACGAGTCCGGCTGGGAGGAATAGGTGGGGGTTTTTTCCTCCTTCATCTGAAAGAAAGCGTTGGAGAGTATGGACTGCGATAGCCATCACGAAGATAACGAGAGCTTTGTTGCCGGATAGAAAGCCCAGAATGAGACCCTCGTTTCTAACGACCACAAGCCGAGCCCACTCCCAGTCTGGATGGTGGAGGGGGAAGGAGGGTGAGTGGGGCAAACCCTCCCAAGCCAGAGTTTTTGTGAGAGCGTCCAAGATTAGGACCGCAAGAGAGATGCCCCAAAGCCGTTTCATGGAAGGAACAAACGGACAGCGTTCTCGGTCGTTTGAGCCTCGATAAGGCGAGGGGTCGTCCCACGAATCTCTGCGACGCGCTCAAGAACTTCAACGATAAACGAAGGTTCGTTTCGTTTTCCACGCTTCGATTGAGGAGGGAGCCAAGGACTATCCGTTTCTAGGAGGAGTCTGTCTGGGGGAGCCTCCACAATCGCTTCCCTTAGAGCCCCATTCGCGGGGTAAGTGACCATCCCACCCAGCCCGATGTAATGGCCCCGTTCAAAGAGAGATTGGGCACGGACCTTATCGTGATGGAAGGCGTGGAAGACTGCGGTCAGGTTGGGAAAGGCATCCGTTTCCTCAAGGAGAGCACCGAAACTTTCTCGCTCGTGAAGGAGTATCGGTTTTTCCATTTCAAGGGCGAGTTTACATTGGGATTGGAGAGCTTGCCGTTGGATTTCTGGCGCTGTCTTGCACCGAAAGAAATCCAAACCACTTTCGCCTATTGCGACACAATCTTCGCAATCAAGGGGCGATAGGGGGGTTTCGGTCCACAAGGAAGCTTCGTGGGGGTGACAGCCCCGCGCCAGAAAGAGCATCTCGTGGGAGGGGAGAGTAGGGCGAGAGGGCGTGATGGAAGGGACAAGGATGCCCGTCAATCCAGCGGAGACGGCGCGCTCTAATACAGATTCCCTCTCGCCATCAAATGATGACGCGTCAAGGTGGCAGTGGGTATCAAAAACCAAAGAGCCATTCTAGAATAACCTTCTCATGGTCTATCGCTCTCGGTTTGGTTCGGTTTTGGATGGGCGTATCCTTCCGCGTTTCCAGTTAGCGATGGCGACCGTTGTTCCCTCTGATATTGTGATGAACTCAATGGATGTCTTGGTCCAATCTCATCGGGAGGCGATGGAGAGATTGGAGGAAGAAATCCCACTCTATGATACAGAGGAGATTTTCGCCATGCCCTTTGAGGCTAATCTCCTAGGGCTAAAGAGGGAGATGCTCGTACGGTGGTTAGACGAGAACCCTCAAAAGGAGGGGGCGTTTCGAGTGAAAAAAGGTCGATTGGAGGGTATGGGAAAAGTCCTCTTTTTCGTTCCTTCTTTAGGTGGTGATGTGGAACAGGTATCTGGTCAGGTTTTGGAGGGGTATGACGAAGGGGCAAGACTGCTCCAGGTCACGGGTTTGGAGCCCCATTCTCTCCCCTTTCTCCTTGAAGCACTTTCGATGTTGGAGATCTCGTTGCCTCTTTTGCTACGGAGTCGGTTTAGGGATTGGGACCCCCTTCCTTTTTCTCTTCTTTCATCTCTCTTTGACCATATTACTGTAAGGGGAGTGATTGAAGAATGGGATCCCTTGGAGGTTCCGTGGCAGGGTATGGAAGAGGCTCAGGCGTTGGCATCAGAGGGAGACTCGGTTTCCTATGAGATTGGTCAAGGTGGCAGGGGGCATGAGGGAGTTGAAAGTTTGCTGAAGGCGTGGTCCGAAGAGAAGGGTGTTCCGGTGGTGGTGGGATGATTCTTCTCTTGTGGGCACTCCCCTTCAACCATCCCCTATGGGAGGGAGTTCCTGCTCCGGATTGGATGGAGCTGCCTGCGCTCGTGGTGGAAGCGAGCCATTCCCATCGCCAAGAGGGGTTATTGACGGATGGAGAAGTAACCCTCGTCCCCTTCCGGTTTGGCGGAGACCATTGGACTATTGAGGCGTCCCTTTACGGAGTGCACGGGGGATGGATGGATGGAGGGATTGCCTCTTGGCATCAATTTTGGGGGCTTCCTGAAGGTGAACGACCCAACCAACAGAATGGGGATATCTCTTTTGCGTATGATGATGGAGAGGGGGTCGTGTGGGGAGTGGACCGTTCAGGAATCGGTATTTCAGCACCCCTAATCTCTTTCCCCTTGTCCCCTTCGGATAGGTTGGCGATTTCTCCCTTGCCGGGAACAGGTCCATTTGACTTATGGCGCGCTCCTGGTGCCTCTTGGTTTCATCATTGGAGAGGAGGGCGGTGGGAGGGCGAACTGGGGCTGGGGTGGATGGGAGGAATCAAGTTGGCTCGGGGATCACCGGGGCGTGCTTACGGGTCGTTATCAGCGATGGGTCAATTCCCTTGGGGGCAACGCGAGTTTCTTTTGGGGGTTCGGGGAACGACCCCTCTTTGGGATGGTCCTGCAAGGACGGTTCTAGAAGGCGTTGTTCTCTTTCGGTTTTGGGGGGGCAAAGAGAGGTGGGTGGTCGGTTTTTCGGAGGATCTATCGGTGGGGAGTGGGGCAGATTTCTCTTTGTGGATGGGGAAGGGATGAGGGTTCTTGTTACGGGTGCGGCTGGTTTTATAGGGAGCCATCTCACGCGTGCTTTGATACGATTAGGTTTTCGGGTTGTCGCTCTAGATGATCTGTCGGGGCCAGGGGATTGGAGCCATTTGGAGGGTGTAGATTTGGAGAGAGTCGAAGGGGATATTTCTCAATCTCTTCCTGTTGAGGGTCCGATTGGAGCCGTTTTTCATCAGGCGAGTTTGACAGATACGACCGATCTGAACAGAGAGAGGATGTTCGAAAAGAACTGTGGCGGGTTTCTTTCTCTCTTGGAGCACGCCCTTTCTTGGAAAGCTCCTCTTGTTTGGGCATCCTCTGCGTCCGTTTATGGAAATCGTACTCCCCCACAGGGGGTGGGTGATAGGAGTTACCCCTTGAATCCCTATGCTGAGAGTAAATCGGCGATGGAGGATGATGCCAAGCGATTCTGTAAGGCGCACCCAGAGTTGACGGTAGTGGGGTTGCGGTATTTCAATGTTTTTGGGAAGAGGGAAGAAAAGAAGGGAGCCTCTGCCAGTATGGTCAGTCGTATCTGTCGTCAAACGAGACATGGAGAAGTCAGGTTGTTTGAAGGAGGGGACCAGACAAGAGACTTTGTGCCTGTGGAAAGTGTCGTGGATGCCAATATCGCTGCGGTTACGGGGCATCAGGATGGAGGTTTCCACCTCTACAATGTGGGAACAGGCTGGGCTACTTCGTTCAATGAGGTCGTAGAGATAGCTTCCCGAGTGATAGGGAAAGCGTCGGTGTCCTATTTTCCCTGTCCGTTCCCTTTCTTTCAAGAAGCGACTCAAGCAGATCTATCTCACTCAATACCGGGTTGGAATCCCGTTCAACCCCTTGCGTATATCACCAAGAGGGCAAGGGATGAGAGGGAGCGTTGAGACTGGTTGGACCTGTACTCAAGGGGGCTGACCCCCAGAGATTCCTAGATGGACTCAAGACTAAGGGGATTGATGTCAGGGTTCTAGATGCCCAGTTTTGGGTGGGAGACGAAGATGATGTAGCCGATGCAAAGCTCCTTTACAGAAGTTACTGTTCGGACCCCGAGCAACCTGCATTTCAAGTGCGGGAAGAGGCAAACCGACTTAGAGAAGCAGAGCGCCAGAGCATCGCTCGCTTTGGGCGGCTCAAGAGAGAAACCCCGAAGGGTCCAATGGGGGGACTGCGGGGATGGGGTCCACCACCTGTCCTATTCTTGATCTTGGGTTCTATCGTTGTCACATTGGTCACTGAATTTGGTAGAAATGTGGCGTTGACACACGCTCTTCAGCCTTGGCCAGATGCGTTGGCTAGGGGTGAATGGTGGCGCGTGTTGACGCCTGCTTTTCTCCACTACAGTTTTCTCCATATCCTCTTCAATCTCCTCTGGATCCGCCAGTTGGGTTCCGCCATCTTGAATCGTTTGGGAGTAAGGGGGTTTATGCTCCTTCTCCTTTTTTCCCAGGTTCCCTCGTCTTGGTTGGCAATGACCTTTGAAAGCCCCAACTTTGGGGGTATGTCGGGCATTGTCTATGGGCTTTTTGGTTTTATCTGGACTCGTTCTCACTTGGACCCCCGATCTGGATGGGTCGCTGATCGGGGAATGACCCTCATTTTCTTTGGGTGGTTGGTTCTGGGATTCTCGGGGCTATTGGGGTTGAATCTTTCTAACTGGGGTCATTTGGGGGGATTGGGGGGTGGAGGGATTTATGCCTGTACCGTTACGGTGAAGAACCGTCTGCGTCGCACCCACAGATAAAGCTGAACTTCGGGAGTTTGAGAAATCCCCTAGGTGAGTCGCTTCGTTTACTCTAGGTCGACTTTCTTCTTGGCTTGGAAAGCGTGTTGAGCATCCAGAGCTTCTTTTGTCAGACCATCCCCATCCACCCATCTGTCAGCGACTTCCTCTTGGATTTGGGGAAGGGTGGTGTATTCCATTTGATCAGGAGGTAATCGGTGGGGTTCAAAGGGACCGTGGTGACGCATGTAATCGGCGACTTTGCCCGCGGTCTTTCTTGCTTGATCAAAGCCGGGGTCTCTAAAGATATCCAAGGGACCAACCAACTGACCATCTGCGATTTGGTATCCCGCACAAATCACTCGGGGGGGACCATCGAATCGACTGGGGTTGGATTCCTCAACCGAACCGGGCATTGGTGGACCGATATGTGAGCCCCTCATCCCCCCGGGCACGAGATGAGGAAAGGCAAAAGGATTCGTGGCTTCTCCTCCCGCAGGAATGCCTGGTTGGCACCAAATAATCATGGCGGGGTCGTCTTTCCCCACATACTTACCCGCCATCAGAGAGAGTTTGTCAGTAGACATAACAGCTGTGATAGCACCGTCAGCCCGCCTCCGAATCCGTTTGATGACATACGTTTCAACCGCACCGATAAAAGCTAAGATGCGGTAACTCTCTTCGGGGGCATTGAGCGAGATCATCTTGTTCTTTTTGACATCAAGTATTTCAAACGAGAATCCACCCGCCATCGCTTGGTCAATAACCAACCCGGGCGAGTTGAAAGGATCGGCAAAAATGCGGTATGCAGGAAGATTCCATGCCCCGGGGCTTGTCTTGTCTGCTAAGAAAACGAGCATGGGCTCGCTGGGGCGTTCTTCAAACTCCATTTCAGCGACTCCAGGACCGGCTCCTCGGACATTCCCCGAAAAAGACTCTGCAAGAAGGTCTTGTCCCGCTCCATAAAGATGGAGCCTTTCAGCTTCTTTGGTGCACGCTTCAAATGTCTCCCAAGCCAAGCGATGGATATCTTCATTCTCTTCACCCTTGTGGTGGGTCATCACCAAACCGATATCATCCCCCACCCATTGGACACGGTAGTCAGCAAGCAAGCCGCTCTTCTTGGCGCTTTCAAGAGCGTCTTCGGCACAATGAACTAGATCATGATGAATGGAACTATGACCCACCATTCCGCCCACATCCGCCTTGATAACACTTAGGGTTGTTTTCATGCAAAAGCCTCCAAACCGCTGCTCTTAGCGATTCTATAGGAAACTCCACGGAGTGGAATCGGAGATTCGGTGCTTGACAACGCGATTCTTTTCGTATAATGGTCAGGTTTACAGCTATGGAGGCTCTATGAATAGACACTTTCCCAATCATCCTTGGATTCGACATGCCCTTTGGGTGATCGCTTTCTTGCTTCCCGCCTGTGGTGGCGGGGGGGGTAAGAGCCCCGTCAAACCGATTACGTTTGGCACCACGGCATTGCCCTCTGCACAGATGGACGAAGAGTACGAATCAGGGGGATTTCAGTTGACTGCTACTGGGGGAAAGGGTACGCTGACTTGGACTTTGTTGAGTGCAAACCCCAGTATGCCGACGGGAATGGTCTTCCAAGCGAATGAAGCAAAGTTGACCGGTACGCCTACTGAAGGCGGGCACTTTGAGTTGAAGTTCCGTGTCCGGGACGAAGGTGGAAAGAATGCCGAGATTCTCTTGGGTTTGGATATCAATCAAAGCCCTACGATACTCGTTCCCCCTTTCGCCTTTGAAGTGGTGGATGGCGAAGTCGTTGCCGTTACGAATGTAGATTCCGGCACGCCGATTGTTTTGCGTGTTGACTTCAGAGAGCTTGATACGGATGATGATCTGGAAGTCCTTTGGGACCAAGTTGTGCCTTTAGCGTGTGTTTCATCAGGTTTTTGTTCCGACATTGCTTTTGCGACAGAAGCGCTTTGTACCTCAAATGGTGAGACTTGGACCGGGTTGGGTTCTTGTTCTGACACGGCGTTTTCTACTGAAGGAACATGTACCTCTGCTGGAGAGACTTGGTCAACTTGGCCCTTTGCAGGGCAACCAGCACCTACCGCCCTTCAAAATGAACTTGGGGAGCTTTCTGCAACGGATTTCCGGAGCGAGATTGTGTGGTATCCACCCGACCTAAATGTGGATGCAGATTGTCAAAAGGCTGATACTCCCGTCATTTTGGGCGTTACCGTCGTGGATGATAAGCAGGGGAGCGTGGTGGATAGTTTCAATATTCAGGTCAACTATGTGCCTGTCCAAGATCCCCCGCCTGTTGTGATGGGCGAGCCCGAGTTTGAGGACGAGCAAGGCACCCCTCGTAACGCTACGATTGTGGAACCGGGTGGAACTTTGCCTGGAGTCGGTTCATTTGATGCGTACGGGTTCGCATTGGATTTCAATGCGAACGACCAATGGGATTGCAAGCCCGAACTTGGGCTCTCTGATCCTTGCCAAGGACCAACACCACCGACACTTGATATTGACGACAACAACTGGGCTCTCTTTGCAGCACAGTTTACCGATCCATCTGTTCAAAGTTCTACGATTAGCCTCAAGAGTTGGACTGCGAAGAATCTGACGACTGATGTCGATGTGAGCAATTGGCTTGAAGTGGATGGTGTGGGGTCCATTGACTTTTCTACGACCAATTTACTCGTTGTCGGACAGAACGGTTTGGAGTGTGCCCCCGACGAGCAAGATCCTGTCTTTTGCGCGCGATTCCGTCCAGAACCTGTTGATGTGGTTGGAACATCCCATCAATACCAGATTGAGTTGACCGTTCAGGATATCTTTGGGAACGAAGCAAAGAACATTTGGGTCATCAATGTGAGAGAGGCTGCAGCAGCGAGTGGTGGGGGTGGGACGACATTCAATAACGATCCTCCTTCCATCCTGAATGGACCGGGGAATGACTTGTTATTTGTGGGTCAGACATTGGGTGATTCAACGACCCTTTCTGTTTCTGCCTTTGATGCGCAAGGTGATACATTGCGGTATTGGTGGGCTTTGGATGGAACAGATCCCTTAGCTACACCCCTTGCGTGTTTGAC
>JACKQG010001688.1_pt1 | contig 30006 bp, 22 predicted proteins | sample 8237621 | NCBI WGS metagenome assembly JACKQG01 (sample SAMN15677084, study PRJNA649215) | marine metagenome | biome: marine; feature: Black Sea; material: saline water; isolation source: suspended particulate matter (SPM) from the Black Sea western gyre | collected 2013-06-09/2013-06-10 | depth... | reverse complement strand
TGATGTCAAATACAAATCTAATCGTGGGTGGGTGGTAAATGGTTGTTCCGCATCCTCAAAATCAGGATTCATAATTCCCAGGTGACAACTGGTACATCTATCTACAGTGGGAACCGAAGCAAAATTCACATCATATTTAATGTCAGTAATTACATGTTGCTTCACCTTGTAATAAGGGTCCAAAAAGTCAATAATGGGTAGGTCACGAATAAAATCACCAATTTTATTTGCAGTGGACATACGCTGTCTATCAAGTTTATCTAATTTCTTAATTACTAAATTTACATCTTTAAGATATGCATTCATTTCATCTTGAGCAACTTTCACATCCATTTTCATATCTTTAATGGATTTTTCATTTGCCACCATGGTTGCTTCTTTTTCTTCTTTTACTAATTTTAGTTCATGAAGATATTTTTTCTGTGCAGTAAAATTTTCAGCTTGGTGATTTTCATAATGATCAGATTCATTGGCATGAACGTCTTCAGCCTCATAAAGATACTTTGCCGCATCAACTTGAGCCTTTTGCCCAAGGAACTCCATATTCGCTTTATAGTATTCACCTTTTATCTGAATCTGTAATTGCACTTGTGCATCTAATTCCGCCTGTTGGGATTCAAATGCTTTTACTTTTGAATTATATTTTTCTTCATATATTTCACGCTCAGCTTCGACTTCTGCAAGTGCAACTTCTAATGCAGCTTCAGCCATGCCAATTTCAAGATGACGATATTCTTTCTGATATGTTTTAAAGTCATCATCATTATCGTCGATAAACATCCACGTGATTGAGAGTAAAAATAAAATACTCATAATGGCGAACCATTTGTTGAGTAAATTTATATTCCAATATCTTTCGTCGTTAAAATAATCCACGTTTTAAATCCTTAAATATTGAAGAACCATTCAGGAATGGCAATAATATATTTCAAATTAAATAACCATCTTAAGTACATCTTAATGGGTAGAGACAACATTGAAAGCCCAAAGAACATTAAGCATGAATAACGAACGGGGCCATAAGCCTCATACATATTTTTCAATAAAGACTTTGCCAATATAAATGGAAGTATACCCAAGTAGATAAATACCGCAACAAACCCCATTGATTCACGTATTAACGCATTTGCAGGAAGGGCTTTGTTTAATCCAATCACCCAAATGTATTCGGATAGATTAATATTATTTAATGCTACAACCTTATGTGGATCCCACCACTCAAATGGACCAAAGAAGTTCCAGTTTGGCCCTCTAAAGAAAGTGCCAATCACAATGAGGAATATCCACAACGCCAACCAACCATACATAAAAATAAACATCCCCACACGACGTTCTTTAAATGAATAATAGCCGTCACCTTTTTTGTTGATATCCATATATGGAATAGCCATCATTCCGAAAATAATTAACATGGGGAATACAATACCGGCAATCCATGGGTCAAAGTAAACCAACATTTCTTGAAGCCCTAAGAAGTACCATGGAGCTTTTGATGGATTTGGAGTAGCTGCAGGATTTGCAGGTTCTTCTAATGGCGCACCCACCAAAATTGACCAAACAATGAGAAATACCATAAATACTAAAAGGGCAATAAATTCGATATAAACCAAATCTGGCCATACCAATACTTTATCATCGGGGTCATGATATTCAGTCGGTTTTTCACCACGATCTAATCGTTCATCATTGATGTAGGCTTGCTTCATTCCCCACCATAAGTAGAAGAACATTCCATAAATCATTAATATAATTGGAAAATTATCTGGCTTTGTTAAGGTGAGATTAAAGTTAGGATCATAATAGCCCACTACAAAGAAAAGGGTAATCAGTGTAAAAATTACATATCCACCCGTATTTGTCCAGATTTTATGAAATCCAAACTGACGGCTCTTTTTATCGAACCAATCTGTAGGTGGAAAAATAAATGGAAACAATAACGTTAACAATGTAAACGATATTGTAGGTGCTGATAAATAATCTATAAAATGTTTTATGGATTCCACGAATACTTCCTCTTATTAAAGTGGTCCTGAGATGCCGCCATCTTTCCGGATTCGCCAGAAATGGACAGCCATAAAAATCATTGCGATAAACGGCACTGCAATACAGTGGAGGACATAAAATCTAAGCAGAGTTGCTTCCCCTACAAATCGACCTCCCAAAAGGGCAAATCGAATATCAGACCCGGCATGAACTAAATTAATATCACCAATGGCAAGCAATGATGCTCCGGGACCTTCATGCCCAATAAATGGATGTGCCCGTGCCATATTCGTTCCCACAGTTACAGCCCAAATAGCAAGTTGATCCCAAGGGAGAAGATATCCTGTAAAGCTCATGAACATGGTTAGCGTCATCAACAACACACCCACACCCCAATTAAATTCACGAGGGGGTTTATAAGAACCAGTCATAAACACACGAAGCATGTGTAACCATACCGTCAGAATCATGGCATGGGCACCCCACCGGTGAATCTCACGCATAATTCCCAATGGAACTTGCTCTGTTAAGTCAATAATATCGGTGTAAGCATACTCTACCGTAGGCCGATAATAGAACATAAGTAGAATACCGGTAATTGTAAGCACTACGAATAGGAAAAATGACAGCCCACCCATACACCATGTGTAACCAATTTTTACAGCATGACGAGGTAATCGTGCTGGATGCAAATGAAGGAATACATTTCCCAACACGGCATACATCCGTTGACGACGGCTTTTAGGTACACCAGAACGGAAGATAGACTTCCAAACTTGAGATTCACCCAATTGTTCTAATAAAGATGGTTTTTTTTCTTTTTCACTCATTAATCAAAATCCCTATTTAGACCTTTAGGAAAGATTCTTCTCTTTCCCACTCGCCTTTTTCAAATTTAAATAATTTGGTTTTATCAACCACAATTTGTCCATCAGCTGCCAAGTATATCATAAATCTTTCAAGGGGACGTGGCGCTGGACCTTCAAAATTCATTCCTGAAAATCTAAAGCCACTACCATGGCATGGGCATTTAAACTTCTGCTCAGCTGCGAGCCAATTTGGAGTACAGCCTAAATGGGTACATACAGTTGAAAGTGCATAAATGCTTTCTTCATTTCTTACTACCCAAATATTATATTTTTTCTTAAACCGAATATCTACATTCCCAGGTACAAATTCTTCAGGATAACCAATTTTAAAACTCTGTGGCGGTTCAAATAAAACATTGGGGAAAAGGAAGCGAATCATAACCGTAAAGAAACCACCAGTTGCGGCTGCGAATGCTAACCATCCAATAGTTAGCCAATTCAAAAATCCTTTTCTATCCATGGCTGTTTGATTACCATCCGCACCGATAGATGCATTTGGAATAAATTTTTCTGGTTTAGCCATTACTTAACTCCATATTATACACGCTTTCTAATGTTTTCAACGCAGCATTTCGAATTTCCATATTTGGATCTTCTTTTGCTAATGTAAGTAAATTTGATTTAAACTGCTCTCCACCCAATTGACTTGTCACTTGAATAGCCACTAAAATGGCCTTTTCAGTTTCCCAGCTATCAATTTCTTTAAAATTCTTGTAATATGCTCGACTGAGCAAACTATTAATAATGACTGAACCTGAGCTATCACCCATTTTTGCCAACGCAATTGCTGCATCCCAACGAATGTTTGCCTCTTCATCATCCAATAAACTTTTCAAAAGGGGCAGAGATGACTTATCTCCAATTTGACCAAGCGATATTGCTGAGGCTAATCGTAATACTTGAACATCTGATGAAGTAGCCATAACCGATAATTGAGCAATTGAAGGCTTATATTGTATGAGTCCAAGCGCCTGAATCGCTGCCGTAATAATCTCGGGATTTTCATCATTCAAAGCTGTCATAAGGGATTCACCATACGCATCATCACCTGTACGACCCATTGCCAATGCTAAATACATGCGTACTTTAGGATCATCATTTAATGACTGCTCGAATGCACTTATTATACTATTTTTAAATTGGTCGTCTAATGGAACTTTATTAGGATCAGATAAAATTTTAGATAACTCATAGGCGGACTGCCATCGCTTTGATGCTGAGCCAATTTTAATTTGAGTAAGATACTCTTGGGGATTTCCAGATTCGAAGGTGACAAATCGAACCACCATGAAGAACAAAACCCCAATAACCGTAATCATTAGGGGAATAAGAAAAAAGGAGTAAAAAAGTACATATACTCTACTCTGTTCTTCTGGTGTTGTTAATTTTTGTTCTGAATCTGTCATTTATCGTTTATTTGGAGGTAATCCACAGCCCGAAATTTAAAGTAAAATCACTTCTCATTCAAACGTGAATTCTATGATTTTTATTTACTTTTTTTCATCCTGAGATTGTTTTAATAAAAAATCTGTAATTTTATTTAGTTTTCGTACTTCTTTTTTCAATTTAAAAACTTCACCTAATGCAACCATGGAAAAGACCACTAATAAAATCATATAATAATTCATCATTTCCATTAATGTGAATCCTCATTTTTCAATGCATCGTTTGATTGCTGTTTTTCAGCTTCATCTTTAATTGAATACCCCAATAATACTGGGAAAATAAATAGAATCAGCATGGAAATAATCATTCCAACACAAATCCAAAGCAAGTTATCCATAAGCCATGTAAACGTGAGCCATTCAAAATAAATGCTTTCATTGGTCATACAGCACACTCCATTTCATCAAACCACTTTTCAAATGTAGATCGCAGCTCAATCAGTAATTCTAAACTATCTGATACTATTCTAAATTGTTCGGCCTTGCCTTTAGACTTATAGGTGGAAACCACTTTTTCTTGGCGCGAAATAAATATGTTTAATTTCTTGAATTCAATCTTATTTAAGTGGATGAGAATACTTTCAATGGAGGAGTTCACATCTACATTTTCTATCATCATCGTTTCTTCTTTCAACTCACCAGAAGGCCCAAATCGATTTGAAACGTAAGTGGCTTCAATTTGATTGCTTTCATTTTTCTTGGCGTTAAGAAAAAATTTTGGATGATGCATTTCAGCTTTTTTCACTAGCCCCACCAACCTACAATCATATAATATAAACCCAGTAAAATGGTGCATGACAGCATGGACAAATTCTGAACTTCTTTAAACTTTCGTTCTTTTTCTATTTTTAAAGACAATGCTTGATTTACTGTGATTTTTCCTTCTTCACCATCAATGGTAGTATCATTTTCTAATGATTGAGACATTACTGTTGAATGTGGTTTCCACGAGTTCATTCTTTCTGAGAAGGCTACTCCAGAATAAATCCCTGAAATTATAACGTCTAAAAGTTGATTATCCAATTCATCAATTTTTGTGGAATTTAAATCTGTAGAAATGAGTGCATCTCGCTCAAAAAGAAGATGTTCAAAATTTGTATGTATTTCGCGAATGTCTATTTTTTTACTCATAAGAATTTGGATAATTATAGGTTGAGTCTTTTACGATGGAGCCATCTTCATAATACCATACCCAATGCCCCACCAATTTACCTTTATAATATTCACCTGAAGATTTCAACTGTCCGTTGGGATAATAGCCCTCCCAAAAACCATGGGCTTCATTATCAACATAAGTCCCTGAAACTCGAATATCTCCATTTGGATAAAACAATCTATACTCCCGCTCATTTGTATTACAGGAGAATAAAAACAAAATTAATAAAAATTTAATAAATTTCAGAATGGGTATCATTTCCATCTAAATCATACCACACCCATTGACCGGTACGTTCATTGTTAGCGTATTTGCCTTGGAATTTTATCTGACCATTGGCATACAACTGCTTCCATTTTCCATCCAAAAGCCCATCATTGTAAGTTTCAACTCTCTCCAACTGACCATTTTCATCTAACCAAGACCACACCCCTTCTTGATAATTATTTGAATATTGTCCACTTGTTTTCACTTCACCATTTTCATGATAACGAACAAACATTCCATCAAGATTTCCATTATTGTAGAATGATGCTGACTTAACTTGTCCACTTAAATAATACTCAACAAATTGGCCATTTGATTTAATACTTCCTTGGTCTTCCATGTGATGTACATGGTGATGTTCATCATACCACACCCAAATACCTGTGGCTTCATCGTTGAAAAAATAACGTTCTGTTTCTAAATGATTATGGCGATTATAGTAAGACCATTTTCCATTCTTCTTCTCGTCAATATAGTGGCCTTCCTTTTTCAGCGCACCATTTCCAAAATGCTCAGTAAATTTTTCTGTAGAAAAGTGTTTATTACCAGATGTCCATCGACTTACTAAATTTTGTTGATCATAGGTTTCAACAGCAATCTCGCCTCCATTTTCTGAGTAGAAAACTTTCTTAATTAAACGGCCACCTTCAGTGACTTCAATGGCTTTTTTTTGTCCATGCTCATAGGTTTCTGATATTGAATATTGTGACTCCTGCGAACAGGATGTGATTAAAAAAGCGCCTATTAAAAGTATAATTATTTTTTTCATGTCTCTTGGATATTTAATTATGAATAATAAATTGGGGAAATTCCCCCATCAAACAAGGTGGGAAATTTACATCTGAATCATTGAGTGTATAAAAGAGAATTTACACCTTAATTAAATGTATGGAAAAACTTAGACTATTTTCTTAATGAAATCAAATTTACCTCTCCAAGGTGCAAATCGCACAAAACGGGTAAAATCAATAGACATAGATTTCTTGAAAATACTTTTATAATGAGAAAATGTTTTAAATGAATATTCTCCATGATAATCACCAATACCACTATGGCCCACACCTCCAAAGGGTAAATTAGGATTTGCATATTGAGTCATGGTATCATTCACACATGCACCTCCAAAAGAGATATTCTGCAATAAATCATCTGCCAATTTTTTGCTTTTGGTAAAGATATAGAGGGCCAATGGCTTCTCTCGAGACGTGATGACCGTTTTCGCTTCATCAATATTTTCTATTGAAAGAATGGGTAAAAGGGGTCCAAAAATTTCCTCATCCATTATGGGATGATTGGGACTATCTAATTCAATAAATGTGGGGGAAATATATCGTTTACCTTTATTTGAATGTGCACCAAATACTACATTCTTTTCATCAATCAGCGAACAGATTCTATCAAAATGGCCATCACTTATTATTCGAGGGTATTCATCATTATCTTCTGGATTTTCGCCATACATTTGAGTCACATTTTTTTTCAATGCTTGAATTAAATCATTCTTCACAGATTTATGGACTAAAATATAATCGGGGGCGGTGCAAGACTGACCACAATTCAAATATTTTCCAAATACAATACGCTTTGCCGTTTCATTAATATTTACGTTCTTATCTACCACGCATGGAGATTTTCCACCCAATTCTAAAGTTACGGGGGTGAGATTTTTAGCGGCCGCCTCATAATACACTTGGCCCACTTTTGTACTACCTGTAAAAAATATATAATCATATCGTTGCTTTAGTAATTCTGTAGCAACCTCTATTCCACCTTCAAGGGAAATTACATATTCAGGTGAAAAGCATTCTGAAATAATTTTGGTAATAATAATGGATGAAGCTGGCGCCAATTCTGATGGTTTGACGACGGCAGTATTCCCCGCTGAAATAGCACCAATTAATGGAGCAAAGGCTAAAGCAATTGGGTAATTCCATGGGCTCGCAATTAAGGTAATGCCATACGGCTCAGGCTGTCGATAACTGGATGCAACTGCTAATACAATTGGGGTGGGAACTCTTTTGGCCCTGGACCACTTCTTTGTATTTTTAATGGCCATATTTAATTCATCACGAATCAAAACGATTTCAGTCAGATAGGCCTCAGTTCGAGATTTCCCTAAATCTTTTGCCAATGCTAAAAGACATTCATCTTCATATTTGTCAAATGTAGCTTTCAACTGTTTCAATTGCTGAATCCGAAATTTCACATCTCGTGATTGACCCGAATTAAAGAATTGTCGTTGATTATTGATTAATGATGGAATGTTTATCATATATAAAATTAGCAATTATAATATTCAGAAAAATAAATAATAATAAATTATAATGGAACTTATATTAATTTACATAGTAAGTACTCACTATAAATATGAATTTGAAAGTATATATAAAATGAGAATGAAAAAAGAAGACCGAAAAGAACAAATTTTAAATAGTACATTAAAAATTATCGAACGAAAACCATTGGATGCTATTCGAACGGCTGAAATTGCTCTGGAGGCTGGAATTTCTGAAGGTGCTCTTTTTAAATACTTTTCTTCTAGAGATGATATTTTTAATCATATAATGGAACGATTTGACAAAAATAGTCAAATTAACTGTACAATTACCAATATTGACTCTGTAAATGAGCTTGGTGATTTTATCGATGAGTATTTAACAAATTTGATTTCAAGCACACCAAAACATATTGCTTACATAAGATTATTAATTCAAATTAGCATGAACCACCACCCGCTTTCTCAGCGAAAATATATTAACGCCATTGAAGAATTTTGGAATGTGGTAGAAGAAAAAATTGAATATGGAAAAATTAACTGGAGTTTAAATCTAAGTTTTGATACTCCAACTCAAATTCGTTTATTGCATTTTTCAATTCTTATGTTTTTAATAGAGCAAGAAGTATTTAACGCTAAAGAAATTGAAGAATTCAACATAACAGAAGTAAAAAATTTAGCAATTAACAATTTTTTAACATTACTTAAAACCAAAACAGGAGAATAATAAAATGCAGTTCTTAAATCAATATGGAAGTAACTCACACTGGCTTGTACGAGCATCATTAGCTGGTACATTCATATTCCATGGATATGGTAAAATACCTATGGCTGCTCAAATGTCAGAAATGATGGGGATGCCAATAGCCATGATATATATGCTAGCAATGATGGAAATAGTTGGCGGGGCACTTGTATTGTGGGGTGGAATTGGACCCGATTGGGCAACTCGTATAGCAGGTGGTATTTTTTCAGCAACGATGATGGGAGCAATTGGGATGGTACATTGGGGGCAATGGAGTTTTATGATTACTGAAACGCATCCAATGGGTGGCATGGAATTCCAAGTCCTCATCCTATCTATCTCACTTATGATGTTGACTCGAGGGAATTCACTCCCCAAAAGCTAGATAAACATCAAAAATCCTAATAAAAACCCCTTATAACTCATAAGGGGTTTTTATTTTTAGTTCATAATAATATAAATTACATCCGATAATTAAAATGAGATAAAAATGGATATTACAAAAAGAATCGAATCTCTTGAAAAAGAGATGATGGAAACCAAAAAAGAATTAGCCAAATTAAGAGGTGAGCAAACACATCCCCTCATTCAAGATTATACTTTTTTAAATAAATCCAATAAAACAGTACAGCTCTCAGAATTATTTGGCGGAAAAAATGAGCTCATCATGCCATTCAACATGGGCAAAAAATGCTCATACTGCACCTTATGGGCCGATGGTTATAATGGTTTCGTGAATCATTTAGAAGACCGTGCAGCATTTGTGGTAGTCTCCCCGGATTCGCCGGAAATACAACAAGAATTTGCCGCCTCACGGGACTGGAAATTTTCTATGGTAAGCTCTCAAAATATGGATTTCTATAAAGAAATGGATATGTTAGGGAAAGAAGGCGGTACATGGCCAGGCGTGGTTACCTTTATTAAAAATGAAAACGGCGAAATTTTCAGATATGCAAAAAGTTACTTTGGTCCTGGCGATAACTTTTGTGCCATGTGGGATTTTAATGATTTACTCCCTATTCAAGATGAAACGTGGGCACCAAAATATACTTACAAATAATTACAAGTATGGATTTTCACCTATTTAAAAAATTACTGTAAATTTAGATTAGAAAAAAATTAGAGGTGGTATGAATTATAATTTGAGTAAAATATTTTTTATTTTCATTGGGGTGTCATTGGCATTTCCACAATCATTTCACATCAAACCATATTTACAAAATGCCTCAACTTCATCTATGGTTATCATGTGGGAAACTACCAGCGGATTTGAGTCTTTAGTTGAATGGGGTCCCACTCAGGCCTTAGGTCAAACCACCTACGGAACTGCCGAAACAGGGTACTTTACCTCTTACATCCACACGGTTGAGCTTACAAATTTAAACTCAAATACGCATTATTATTATAAAGTTCACACCGGTAATTTGGAATCTGAAATATTTGATTTTAAAACACCAGCTGAAGCAAATTTAGAATTGTCCACACGTTTGGTTGTGGTGAGTGATGCGCAACGAGATTATAGTAATGTAAATAAATTTCAAGAAGTTACCCAAGATGGTATCATCAATTTTGTTACCGAAGATTTAAGTGGAACCATTGTTGAAGATATCAACATGCTTTTAGTCGCAGGTGATTTGGTTGATAATGGATATTCTTATTTTGAATGGGTTGATCATTTTTTTGCCCCAGCAGAGCTACTATTAAATCATGTGCCATTATATCCTGTATATGGAAATCACGAAAATGATACTGAATATTTTACCATGTATTTCAATTTGCCTGATAATGGTTCACCTGGATATGCCGAACATTGGTGGTGGAAAGACAACTCAAATGTTCGCATCATCGGTTTAGATTCAAATCCTGGCTACCAAATAGATACACAACTATTATGGTTAGAATCCGTGTTAGCCCAAGCATGTACAGAAGAACATATTGACTTTGTATTCGCCGAGCTGCATCACCCTCATCATTCTGAATTATGGATTGCCGGCAACACCGATTTTACAGGGGATGTAATTGAACGTTTAGAGCAATTTTCAACATCTTGCGGGAAACCCAGTATTCACTTTTTTGGACATACTCATGGCTATTCTCGTGGGCAATCGCAGGACCACCAACATGTAATGGTAAATGTGGCAACTGCTGGCGGCGCCATTGATAATTGGGGAGAATACGCTCAATATGATTACCCTGAATATACTGTTTCACAAGATGAATGGGGATTTGTAATGGTGGATATTGATGCTGGGGACGACCCTCAATTCACCATTAGAAGAGTGAGTCGTGGAAATGAGAATCACTTTAGAGATAATGAAATTCGTGATCAAGTTACCATTCGTTTGTGGAATACCCCTCCTGCCACACCCAATATAATTTCACCCACTGGAGCAAATCAAAATCCCGACAATCTCATTTTGAATGGTGGTCCATTCTCAGATTCTGATGGAGATGAACATGGATTTTCTCATTGGCAGGTTTCAGAAAGTTGTGATGATTTTAGCACCACTGTTGTAGATGAATTTGAATCCCATGAAAATTGGTATTTCAACGAAAATACGGAGGCAGGAAATAGCCTAACTTCTGCCACCGCAAATTATCTCTTAGAACATTCAGACTATTGCTGGCGAGTGCGCTATCGTGATAAGGGTTTGGTGTGGAGTAATTGGTCTGAACCCACTCCATTTAGTACAGGTGAGTCAGCATATTCTCCCAATCTGCTTAGTAATAGCGATGCAGAAAATGGTGTGTTGAGCTGGACTATTGAAACCGGAATTTTTGAATCCTTAGCATCCCTTGAATGCAATGGTACTGAGCCATATTCAGGCGACTATTATTTTTCTGTAGGTGGACTCTGTGAATCAGCGGACTATGCAGAAGTGTATCAAGATGCTCCCCTCAATGAATACTTTGATTGTATTGAAAACGGAGGTGCATCTGTGCGATTTTCTGGGTTCCTCTCCAACTGGGGTGGTGATGATCAACCTGAAATGCATCTTCTATTTTTAAATCAAAATGGTACCACCATTTTAGAGAGTGAATCTATGTCCACTTTAAATAGCTCATGGACAGAATTCGAACAATTCACAATAATTCCAGAAGGCACTGTGAGTATTCGCACCGTGCTTACAGGCACTCGCAATGCAGGCTCTGATAACGACAGTTATTTTGATGACCTCTCACTAAATATTTTCACATCCCCATTTTGCAATACTATTTTAGGTGATCTTAGTAATGATGGGTCGGTAAATATTTTAGATGTGATTCAATTGGTGAATATTATCATGGGGTCTGAACCTACTGAGTATCAACAATCCGTAGCCGACATGAATAGTGATGGCAACTATAATGTGTTAGATGTGGTCCTTATCGTAAATCTGATTTTGGGGACGTAGAATAAATAATTCACTACCCCTTCTAAATCCCAAAATTATTCGCAAATTCCAAGACCTATACATCTTAAATTTCACTCAATTAATTTCAGTATTTTTATATATTTAATAAACACTTAAGAGGAAACTCCATGACCAGAATTTTAATTCTCATCACCATTTTACTGGCATCCTGCAGTGAAGATATGACGCAGTCAAAAATTAAAGGCTGTACCACTCCAACCGCTTGTAATTATAATGCTGAGGCCACCATAAATGATGAATCATGCATTGAAGCACAAGGGTGCAACAATTGGTGTGAAGGTGATGAAACTACATTGCTGGAATTAGATTGCGCTGGTGAATGCGGTGGACAAATTGTGGAAGATGATTGTGGTGAATGTATGGATGGCGTTGGCGTAGATGCTACCCCTGAAGACGGATCTGAATCCACCTATACATGTGCCATGGCCTGTGATGGCAATTATTATAATGATGATACTGCCCCGTCAATAGATAGCTGTAATGTATGTGGCGGTGATAACTCAACTTGTCTGGACTGTGCCCAGGTGGCCAATGGAACCGCTATTTATGATAATTGTGGAAATTGTGTTCAACCCTCAGCGTCATGTACTCCCGACTGTGCAGGTATATGGGGAGGTGAAAGTACCATTGATAATTGTGGGATTTGTGGCGGAGATAACTCCACATGTACCGACTGTGCCGGTGTGATAAATGGATCTTCAGCTACTGATAATTGCGGTACTTGTGATGATGATGCCACCAATAATTGTACGCCCGATTGTGCTGGTGTATGGGGAGGTACACAATCAGATGATAATTGTGGTGTGTGTGGTGGCGACGATTCTACATGTACCGATTGCTATAATACTGTTGGAGGTGTAGCCTACATGGATGCTTGTGGTCAATGTGTTGGGGGAACCACTGAACTCGTTTCTACATGCAATGTAGATTGTAATAATGTTTCAATGGGTGATGCTATTGCTGATAATTGCGGTACTTGTGATAATGATCCAACCAATGATTGTGTTGCCGACTGTTCCGGTGAATGGGGTGGCGATGCCATAGAAGATGATTGCGGAATTTGCAATGGTGATAGCGCCACATGTACTGATTGTGCAGATGTTATAAACGGTTCATCCACCACCGATAATTGCGGCACTTGTGATAATGATCCAACCAATGATTGTGTTGCCGACTGTTCCGGTGAATGGGGTGGCGATGCCATAGAAGATGATTGCGGAATTTGCAATGGTGATAGCGCCACATGTACTGATTGTGCAGGGGATGTAAATGGTACATCCTCCACCGATAATTGCGGAAATTGCGATGATGATACCACCAACGATTGTACTGCCGACTGTGCAGGAGTTTGGGGTGGTACGGCATCTGCTGATAATTGTAGTACCTGTGACGATGATGCCAGTAATGATTGTACTGCTGATTGCCATGGTGTATATGGAGGTACAGCCCAAAATGATGAATGTGGTGTATGTGGAGGTGATGACTATAATCCTCATGGTTACCATTGTACCGACCTAAATGCCATACAAAATATAATTGATGACAATTCAATTATAAACATCAGTGATGAATTAAACCTTGGAACTCAAGTTTGGGAGAATGGCCGACTTACATCTTTAGAGATGGACTTTTCATCCCTAACGGTAATACCTGAAAGCATCACAAATATGAGCCAGCTTACATCCCTTAGCATCAATTATAATTCAATAACCGCTTTACCCACTGGCATTAGCAATATGATAAATTTGACCAGCCTAAAAGTAGGTAATAATACCCTTACCTCACTCCCTGATGGATTATGGAATTTATCATCCTTAGCTACCTTATATTTAAATAATAATTCACTCACTGAGATTCCTCAAACCGTAGATGGACTTTCTGCTATTGACGATTTAAATTTGTCAAATAATCAATTGGAAAGCCTTCCTGCAAGCATTGGAAATTTGAGCCTTATCACCACCTTAAATGTGTCTAATAATGCCATTAGTGGATTGCCCGATGAACTGTGGACATTGAGCAGCTTAACTAATCTCAATTTAGATGGCAATAATCTTTCATCACTTTCTGAAAATGTATGTGATATTTACAATAGCACATTAACCACTTTAAATGTAGATAATAATTGTATTCTCGATTCAACTCCCACCTGTCTATCTGGTTATGATTGGTCATCTCAAAATGCTGAAAATTGTGGTGAATAAGTTAAAAAAATAATTTTTGTCAGAAAATGAGTAATACACTTAAAATTAACGAAATTTATAAAAGCATACAGGGTGAATCCACACATATGGGGCGCCCCTGTATTTTTGTACGCCTTACCTACTGCAACCTACGATGTACCTATTGCGATACTGAATATGCCTTCTATGAAGGGAAAAATAAAAGTATCCATGCCATCATGGAAGAAATTAAATCTATGAACTGTAATTTGGTGGAGGTTACTGGCGGAGAGCCCCTTTTCCAACCTGAATGTATTCAACTCCTAAATCAATTAGTAGATGAAAACTTTGAAGTGATGTTAGAAACTGGCGGTTCACTTTCCATTTCAGATGTACCCAAATCGGTAATTAAAATTGTAGATTTCAAATGTCCATCCAGTGGAATGATGAAGAAAAATTTATGGTCAATTGTTGATGATATTCAACCGCATGATGAAATCAAATTTGTCATTGGATCACGAGAAGATTTTGATTGGGCAAATGAGCGAATTATTGAACATTCTTTAGCTGAAAAATGTACCCTTCTCTTCTCTCCTGTGTTTGGTGAAATAGAACCCAAAATAATTGTAGATTGGATTGTTGAAGAAAATACACCTGTACGATTTCAACTTCAATCCCATAAGTTTATATGGGAACCTGAAAAAAAGGGTGTGTAATCGCAATGATGAATGAACAATTATTATTAAATCAAAGTATTTGCCTTTCATGACCAAGGCGGTAATTCTTGTATCGGGTGGTATGGATAGCTGCGTTACAGCCGCAATGGCAAAGGATGATGGATATGAACTTTGTTTTCTTCATTTAAACTATGGTCAGCGTACAGAAAACCGAGAGCTCAAGGCATTCCACAATATTGCTGAATTTTATGATGTTAAGGAGCGTTTAATTGTGGATATGACCCATTTAGCTCAAATTGGAGGTTCATGTTTAACAGACCCTAATATGGAAGTACCAACTGCCGATTTAGATAATAAAGAAATCCCCATTTCTTATGTACCATTTAGAAATGCAAATATATTATCAGCAGCTACCAGTTGGGCAGAAGTATTGGGCGCAAATGCCCTGTATATTGGCGCGGTTGAGGAGGACTCGTCAGGCTATCCTGATTGCCGTCGACGTTTCTATGATGCCTTCGAAAAAACGATTGAAGAAGGCACCAAACCAGATACGAATATTAAGATTATTACACCACTTATCGAATTGTCTAAAAAAGAAATTATTTTGGAGGGCAATGCTCTACGAGCACCAATCAATTTGTCATGGAGTTGCTATGATCGAGAAGATATTCCCTGTGGAAAATGTGACTCTTGTGCCCTACGAGCACGGGGATTTGATCAAGCGGGGTTAGAAGACCCCATACTTTAGTCTTGTAAAATTATTCCTACCAAGATAACAATATCTAAAATATTGATATCACCATCTCCATTTAAATCAGCAACAAGTAAATCTTCCTCACCTGCACTCCCATCTAAAATTATATTCACAATATTGACTATATCTAATACATTTATAACGCCATCATGATTCACATCACCTAAAATAATGTTGGCAGCATTATAACCAAAAATACTGATATTATCAATATAGATTCCATCATCAGTTACATGACCATCAGAAGAAATTTTAAATTGGATGTAAACTTGTTCTTCCCCAGCAAATTGAGCTAAAGAAATATTATCGGTAACCCAATCTGATTCACCATCATAGCCAAATTCACCAGAAGTTTGAATACCTTGCCCAGCACCACCTGACATAAAATTACCCTGTAAGGATGTCCAGTTTTGCCCATCGGTAGAACCTAATACTTGAGCCCAATCCCAAGCTTCTTCAATTGCCCATTTGGCAGTAATTTGTAAATATCCATCACCAACTTCAGAAAAATCTATGGGAGAATTTAATGTCATGTGACTGGTTCCCCAATCACCAACATAGTCACCTTGCGGGCTATCCGAAAATGCGTAATTACCCGCAAATTCATTTTGAGACAATCCCCATCCATCAGTACTCCAATTTGTCATACCATTCTCTGCATCATCAGAAAATAGCAAATCAGGCTGCCCCACTAATACATTATATGTCTCAGAAAAAATAAATCCAATATCATCATTTACCGAAATGGTTACCGGAAATATTGAGCCACCACTTGTATTTGACGGAATTGAAAATGACTTAGAATTTGAATAGATTCCCCAACTATTTAAGTCAGTAATAATAATTTCTTCATCTTCAAAAATAGAAGATTCAAGCTTTATGGCTACCGCGCCATTTGAATTGGCTAAGCCTTGATTTTTAATATTATAGTCAAAAGAATAAGACTCACCTTGTATGTAAAAATCTTCTTCAAAATCCATATTCACTTTATATTTTGAACCGACTGCCCACGCCACAAATTTATTAGGGTGCAAATTTTCTTCTGCCAACGGAAGAATTCTGTCTGATTCGGGCCAAAATCCATCTGACCATAATCCAATTTCAGGCGTATATGCATAAATTCCATGTTCACCATACATCCAATCGCAAGCCTCACCATTTACCGTATAGCCTACGGTTTCGATGCCTGTTCCCATCAAATAGTTGTTATACATAGTCATCTCATCACCAAATTCTCTAAACACTGATAAATCAGGCTCTGGGGGTAATAATCCTGCAATATACCCTAATGGATGTATAAGTAGATTTCCATAACTATGATAATTTAGCACAATTGGGAAATCATGGCTTTCTACAAAGTCACGAACTATTTGAGTTTCAGGTTCGGAGAATGGTTCAGTTCCACGATAGGTTTGTGAACAAGGGTCCGGACTTGAACCATTATTATCAAATGCCCATTGGTAACTATAATTTCGATTCAGATCAATGCCATCCCAATCATATTGATCATCATTTGATGAGCATGTCTCACGATGGTTTTTCCGTTGCATTCCCCCACCATTAGAATTGATTCCTTCATTATATACCAACCCATCTGGATTAACCATAGGTATAAACCACATTTCTCTATTGTTCAACAATGCAGTGGCCTCATCATCAATATTATAATTTTGGGCCAGCCAATACATATAATAAAATAAATTCATATAACTCATGGGCTCACGAGCATGATGAAGTCCTGTGTATAACACTTCAGGCTCATCTTCATCAACGTTTGGATTATCACTTAACTTCACGGCATAAATTGGACGCCCCTCATGAGACTCACCTAAATATTGTAATTCAGAAACCACATGGGGATAATCTTCACTTAACTCGATAAGATGCTCCACAACTTCATCATGGGTATAGTAACCACCCATAGAGCCATAGTCAAAATCTCGTGAAGAAATATTATATAATCGGGATGCGTAATAGGCCTCTAAATCTTCATGGATAATTTGGAAAGCTATGCCATCTTCTGATAATATGGAAGCAAGGTTTGCTGGAATAGCAAATTGAATAAATTCACCCTTCTTCTGTTTAACATGATCAAGATCAACTCCTAAGTCTTGCAAACGGTGAACCACCTCAACAGAAGTATTATTAACCCGAATTTCTTGATAGTTTTCTGCAAATAGAGATACAAAAAACAATAATAAAATGCCCACTTTTCTCATTAATTACCTGCCAATACTAAGTTTACAATTAGAACAATATCCAGAATATTAATATTGCCATCTGCATTTAAATCAGCCAGCTGAATTTGGGTGGCTGATAATTCAGTTGTACCTAAAATGCTATTCACCGTAATTACAATATCAAGTACATTTATGGTATCATCCATATTTACATCACCTGGTTGGAATGAACTATAAGCTAGATCAGGGATTCCCCGCGTTCTGCAATGAAGTGCATCTGTAGAATACCACGAACCAGTAAATGTTAAAATTTCATGATTTGGAAGGGCTTCTTCATATACTGCGACTGCATCATCATCCCACGAACTATTCATAATGGGTAAGAAAACTTTATTATTCAAAATTAATGAATTCGAATATGGTTGATCGTATGGCGTATATACTCTAAATATTTCCCACGGAGCACCCGTGTTTGTAGTGGTGGTTTCAAAATAATCAACAACTTCTTCAATCATACTATATTGGGCATGAGAAGTGGGTACTGAACGGAGTAACACTTTAGTGGGTGATAAATATTTTCCCCAACAATCAATATGGTCAATATATTCATTATTTGGATCGGCCACAACATGATACTCAGAAATCCCATAATAGTCTTCCATAATATTATCCACATAATTGCATGGTGCCAATGGAATACTCCATGAGTCATTGGTTCCACATTCATTATTTTCAGTATATGCAATTTGAGTGGATGCTGCAATCCCAAAACCATCAGTCATGTAATTACCCCCTGTATGAATTACATCAGCAGAATAATAAGGAACATCTAAATGATTCGCCACTTTTGAAGGGGCTTGATTATCATTTGGACGTGGACGATTATAGGTGAAATCAACAATTGCAAAGTCACCATTTCCATCAACAACCCACCACGGGCCGTAATCTCGAGTCCAATGAGAATCGGTTGATCCCGTTATAAATTCAACATGCTCCATATTCACATCCGCGTTGTTAAATGAATTATAGGCAGAATTTTGTAATCCAGAAGAAACTAAACAATAAACAATATCGTCTTCAGCTAACTCTTTTACCAATGAAGAGGAAATCCCCAAAGGATATCTAATAAGTACACCTTGCATGGGTTCATACTCAGCGATTGCCCTTACTGGCGCAGGAGGTGGATCTGTGCGATGGCCCATTTCTTGAATTAAATGGCGATTATTCCACTCTTCTTCAGTAAAGCCAATGGGGAGTTCAGCTGATAATAAGCTGATAAGAATAATTGTACTTATTAATCTAAATTGCATATTTACCTCATAAATAGGTTTTTAAAATCTACTATGAAACTACGTTTATCTACTATGAAACTGGGTATGTTATTCTGTAACAGAATGTATAAGGTTTTACGGATTAAGGCCTGATGAATGGAGGCATTCAACTACCGAAATTTGGGATAAATCACAACTAATATCAGTAATTAATTCAATTTCAACTGCTGCACTATCTAAATAATCAACTTCGTCACTATCTGAATTATTTAATCTGATAAAGGATTGTGCTCTTAAAAGTCTAATATCATCAACATTGATGTTTTCATCATATTCAAAATCATAATCATCAAATTTGTTTAATAAAGTATCTGAAAATGAAATAACCAGCTGAGAATAATTTAGAGCCTCACTCCATACAGAATTATCTGACCCATCAGAATAAAACTCCATGGCCTTATCTAAAGCTAAATAACCAGTATTAAAAACAATTCCTGCCATTACATTGGCATATAATAATGAATCTAAACTGCTCATATCTCCAGCTTCTAATCGTAGCTGCACACCTGCATCTGCTGATTCAAAATGATCGATGGCTTCAATCCGTAAATTTTCTCTTAATGTCCTATTATCAATACCGGGATTCACATTAGCTTTATAAATGGCAGTCCATCCCAATCCTGCATATGCATAATCATAATAATTTGTCTCACTCCCTTCATCAGCCAAAAGGGTGGCGGAAAACAATTCTTTAGCGCGATCATAATCTTGTTTCATGAATTCATTCCAACCCTCAAACACATAGAAAATACCTGAAAGTGGTGTGGTTTGCTCTTCTAACTCTTCACACGCAAATAGAAATAATATTAGAATGATGAATATCTTTTTCATTTCAAGAAAGTCACTTTTTTACTGGTTGTTTGATTCGCAAATTTTATTTGTACAAAGTAAATCCCCGATGATACCATTCCACCTGATTTATCAATTCCACTCCAAACCACAGAATGATATCCAGGATTAATGTTTCCATCCATTAAGTTTAGTACATGTTGGCCCCTAAGATTATAAATATCAATTATCACATTGTTTTCATCAGGAATGGCAAACTCAATAGTTGTAGATGGATTAAATGGATTGGGGTAAATATTGCCCAATGCAAATTTTTCAGGTAAGGGTTCAACAGCATCAGCATTATATACAACAGCATAATTCCCAGCACTCAAAATTGATGCCACGAAAGATTCACCATCAAATTGAGTACTTAATTCTTCAATATTGTCATCATTAATTTTAACAATTTGATATTTATATAATGGCTCATCATTAAAAACTTCTAATAATGTAAAACTCAATATTGCAGGTTTTAATAGTACCATTGAATTTGCAGTTATTTGATATTCTCTTGATACTATGTCTACCTTATTTTTAGATAATTCTTCATTTAAATCTGAAGCAGAAATTATTACTGGAGTATCAAACTGAACTGAATTCTCAGGGACATACATCTCTAAAATATTATCGGGTGATGCGACAATTCGTGCCAATTCAGGAATCAATATTTCATATTTTACCGTATCTAATGAACGTCCCAAATTTAATCGTTTATCACGTACTTGAAAATTATACTTCACCGTACCAGTATTAACAAATGTAGAGGAAATATGGTATAAGCTATCCCCCATTTTACTTGGGAATAAATTTTGTGTATATGCATCAAAGTCAATCCAAACACGAGCATCTGAATCAATAGTTTCTTCATTCGTAACAAAATATAAATCATAATATTCTGCATACAATTCACTTTGAAAAAATGCCATTTCAGCTGAAGGAAGTTCCAGATCAATTTTCCAATCTACATTACTTAATTCTAAACGTTCAGGATCCTTGTTCAGCCTATCTTTTGAATAATTCTGAGCCACTACTTTCCACGAATACTGAGTTACACCCGTAGTATCTAAATGCTCAGTGCTATATAATGAGTCAGAATCAAACAATCCTGTATAAACTGGAAATTCTGCAGTCATATCGACCTCAACAGATACTGAATCCACATCTACGAAGAATCGGCTATCCATGTCATCACTCAACACGAACGTTTTACTATTGTCACTTGGGGTAGCTTCTAATCGATAATACAGTCTAAATAGCGAATCAAAATTCCATGTTGCATAGGTGTCAACATCCAATGAATCATTTCGCTCCCAGGAGAACCTTAATAAGGAATCGGGCTGTACTGGAGGCGCAAATACTTGATATGGAAGGCGATAGAAAATGCCTGTGGTATCGCTATTTGCATCTACATCAAAATAAAATGTGGAGGTATCTTTTGCATACTCATATATGCGTGGGTGGATTTCAAATTCTATGGGAATATCATTGACTTGATGTACCCACACCGAAAAAGTGGTATCTGCGGATGTATCGGCACCGCCATATTCTACTCCGCCATCATCAGAAAGATTTACAGTAAATTCTGCTAATCCATTATAGTTTGGATTAATTGAATATTCAATTTTTCCTGATTCTCCATTTATTTGAGGAAATGTACTAAAAATAGTTGAATCAGATTTACTGGATGTAATATTAAAAGTCAGTACATCCTCAACTTCGTCTGCAGGACCTTTAATAATATCTGTGGTCCAGCCTGAAACTGATTTATTGAGACCATTATCATTCTCAAAGCCATCTTCATTAATTTCTAATTCAATATTTTCTCCTAATGAAAATGAAGGCGCATCATTAACTGCCTGAACAGAAATATTAAATGTTTGAGGCTCACTCTCATCCACACCATCATAATCAGTCCCCCCATCATCTTTTAATGTTAATGACACTTCTACCTCACCATTCAAGTCATCAGCAATTTGATAGGTTAAATTTCCAGTTATGCCATCAATTGTGGGAATTTGTGAATCTTTAAAAAAGGCATCATTATCTGTTGTAACAAGGAATGATAATCCTTGAGATACTTCGTCTATGGGACCTCTACTAATATCGGTAGCCCATGATATTGATATTTCACCATCATCTTCTAATATAGACTGATCATCCCCCTTAAGAAAGCTGGGGACATCATTTACAGAAGTAATATCCAAAACAAAACTTTGAGAGTATTCATTAACACCTTCGAGTTCAGTTCCACCATCATCGGTTGCAGTCACTGTAAATTGTACCGTTTCATATAGGTTGGCTATACTTTGAATGGTTACTTCACCAGTGACTGAATTTATTGATATATCTGCAGAAGTAATACTTTCAGGTGAAAGAAGATATTCAACCGTTTGTCCTGTTTCATCAACGGGGATTAATCCTGGTGAAACTAATACATGCTGAGTGGCGAAATCTTCGTACACTTCAACAGCCGTTATGACTTCATTAGACAAATTGGTTAATTCAAATATAGGTGCATCGTTTACAGGGTTTATTACAATTGATACAGATGCAGGTGTTGAAGAACTCTCGCCATCAGAAATAGTGTACGTAAATTGATCAATTAGAATATCATCTGTAATATTCATATTGATTTCATTTTTATTGGTATCAGGGATATATGTAAAAGAGCCATTAGTATTGGGCTCTAAAGCTCCAAAAGAAACATCTGAAGCAATACTAACGGTTAGCGAATCTCCATCTCTATCACAATCAGAGTCATAATCATTACCAAAGCGAACACATTCATCCCCTGGATTCCATCCTTTTAATAAACCTAACTCAAAATCAACTGTCAAGGTTAAATCTTCATTCACGCTATAGCTATCATCTACAGCAACAGGTGGAGTATTAAGAATTTCTAAAAATTCAGAATACTCTGTGGTGAAAAGACCTTCATGATCATCTCTTGGGCCATTATCGCTGGCAATAACTTTCACTCTCAAAAACTTATGGAAATCCTCTTGAGTTACCCAATATTCATTAAATACAGCGTCACTAATATATTCTATATTGGTACCATCAGTATCATCAGCGCGTTGCCATCTATACTCATATGTGATTTCGGATATACCACTAAATAAGGTGTCAAGATCATCTGACCATACCCCATCTGAAATACTTAGAAGTGAATCAATGTATGCATTTCCACCAATACTGGGTAATTCTATATTAATAGGAGGGTCGTTAATGGCATTCACTTTGTATGTAAAAATTTGTTCAAATATTTCAACACCATCATATTCTGTACCACTGCCGTCATTTGCAATAATAGTAAATACGGCTTCACCATTTCCATTTTCAACTGGGTTGATAGTTACATTTCCTGTAGCTGATTCAATAGACAAATTTGCAAAGAGAGCGCCATTTTCATTAATTGCCTCAAGGTTCGATAGTGAATATTGAACACTCTGATTTCCTTCATCATTGGGGGGAATTTCAGGCGTAACAATAATTTCAGCCACAGAAAAATCATCTTCGGCCAATTCACCCAGTTCACTTATTCCAAATGCAGGTGCATCATTTACAGGTAATACTTCAATTTCAAAAAATTGCTGACTGGTTTGATTGACGCCACCATTATCTGTTCCCCCATCATCTGATAGGGTAAAATAAACAAGAGAGGAACCATTAATGTTTTCATTAATTAAGTATGTGAGGGTTCCCGTTGCATCTATAGATGGTGTTTCAGCAAATAATGCCGCATTTGTCACATCAATTAAATTGAAGGTCAGTATCTGGGTGACTTCTGGATCTCCATCATCAATTTCCGTTATATAATTAGATATACTTTGAGAACCAGCATCCTCTAATATTTCTATTCCTTCCCCTACGCTCCACTGCGGAATATCATTCACTGGTGTAACATTTATTATCAAAGTAATTTCTGGACTAGTATTTGAATTGGGAGAAATTGATGACCCATCATCTATAAGGGCAATCACTACTTCTGCCACACCACTTTTATTGTCAGCGAGTACAAATGTTATTTTTCCACTATTGTCTACTGCGGGGAGCTGAGAAAAGAGAAGCGAATTATCATTACTTACAATTGAAAAAGACAATTCCTGTACCAATTCAGCGTCTCCATCATCAATATTTGTTGCCCATGAAAATTGTGTGTATTCTCCTGAATCTTCTAAAACAGTAATTGTATCTCCTGCTGTAAAAGACGGGCTATCATTAATGGGAATAATATTAATATTAAATTGACTGAGTTCTGTCTCATCCACACCTTCATTATCTAATCCACCATTATCTTTTAAAAAAATGGTTACATCCGAGTTTCCATTTAAATTATCAAACGCTGCGAATGATAAGGTTCCAGATACGGGGTCAACAGTAGGCTGAGCTTCAAATAAATCAGGATTCAATGCTGTCAATGTAAACTCTAATGCTTGCGTTATTTCGGGGTCTCCATCTGAAATATCACCTGCCCACCCAAACATTTCAACTGTTCCTAAATTTTCTGATGTTTCAACATTACCACCAGAGGTGTAAATAGGAATATCGTTAACGGGACTTACCGTAATTGAAACAAGTGCATTCTCATTCCCATACAGTGCACCATCATAAATTTTATATTCAAATTGATCAACACCATTAAAGTTTTCATTTGGCGTATATACAAATGAACCATTTAAATTTAAATTAACTTCTCCATTTTGAGGATATGTAACTATTTCCGCACTGATGGCATCATCATCTGGATCTAAATCATTAACTAATATTCCGGGCGCATCTTCTGTTAATACATTATCTTCATAAATATTATAGCCTATATTTTGTGGAATTGGCGCAGAATTATTTACATAATGAAAATCTGAAAATGCAATGGTAGATTGTTGAGATGGCAATCCTACTCCATCATCAGTTGCAGTAACTTCAATTCTAATATATTTTTGTGCATCAATATTCTTTATTTCGTATGTCTCGGCATTTTCTTCAATAATGTCAATCCAATTTTCTGCTAATAGTTCACATTGGCCACTGTCTCCACATGAATTCCCTGCTGTGAAATTTCCATCATCATCATTACAGTCATTAACATATGTTCCATCTGTACAATTAATTGAATTTCGTTGCCATTGATAAGAAAAAGTTATATTTGCAGCTGTTAAACTAATATCGGTATCAATCTTATCGTTCCAGCTACCCGGCGATGCAGTTATTTCAGTACCTACAACTGAAATTTGGGGAGGTGCATCTTCTCCATTATTTAATTGATTTACAGGTGGATCATTAATGGCATTTAAATACACCCCCATCTTAACTTCATGTTGAAGTATATCTCCTGTACCTGTATTTCCTAAATCACTTAATTGAACTGTAATCGTATCTTCACCATTATAATGAGAGTTTCCCAGAAAAGAGAATCCATTCAAAGCTGTATTTATATCAGAAATAACTCCAGAAAATGTCATCTCAGAATCAAGGGTTCCATCACCTAACACAAATGTTAAATCACTAATTGTATATAAGGATAGTTGACCACTCTCAGCTGAAATTGTAACTTGAACCTCATTTGTAGTCTCTATAGCATCTACATCACTTACGCTTAATCCATATATTGAAAATTCGTTATCTTCATCATCACTTTGAGCCCCGGGAGAACTGATTTCCGGAGCATCATTTACACCTGAAATCGTAACAATAAATTCACCAGAGTCAATCAGTATACCTCCACTACCATTTCCACCAATATCACTTATTGAAATTTCTACAGTAACCTCACCATTATAATTTTCCTCAGGAGTAAAAGTAATAGTTGTAGTTGCATTCAGAATATCAGTCATCGTTCCTGTAAATGATAACTGACTATCATTTTCACCATCACCAGAAATAAATGTGAGGCCATCAAGCCCTGCCAAAGATATGAATGAATTTACCACATTAATATCCATTTTCATCTCACTATCTGCAATATCGATATCACTAAACATTATACCACTAATAGAAATGGGTGTATCTTCTTCGGTATATTTATTCGTAGGAATAGTTAAGTTTGGCGCATCATTTACACCATTAACTGTGATATTAACAGTTGCTTGTGCTGTCCCCCCCGCACCATCAGATAGCTCATATACAAAGGAATCAGTTCCAAAAAAATCATCATTTGGTGTATATGTGTATGCACCGTCTGATGCCAATGTTAGGATTCCATTCTGAACATTGGTAATGGGTATATTATTAACAGTTAATGCATAGTGATTATCTGGTGAACTTCCATTTGAACTATCTAAATCAGAATCATTTGTTAAAACATTTTCAGTAAGCATTGTATCTTCATCTGTTGTGCCAATATCTTCAACGGCAACAGGATCATCGTTTACTGCATTAACGGTAATTGATAAATTCCCATTGACAGATAGTGGCCCTCCTGACCCCGTGCCACCTAAATCATTCGCTTCAACCAGAAGTTGCACATCACCATTAAAATGCTCATTCGGTATAAATGTAAGGGGGCTGATAGCATTCGAGACATCAGTTATTAATCCAGAAAAAATTAATGTTGCATCAGAATTTCCATCACCTAAACTAAAAGTCAACCCTTCAGTAGAACCCAAAGTTATTAAACCGTTATCTACTGAAAGCTGAATTTCCATGTCACTATCAGCAATATCCTCATCGGAAACAGATATACCTAATATGACAATCTCTGTATCTTCATACGTAGTCCTAGCAGAAGGAAAATTTAATTCGGGGGCATTATTAATCGGCTGAGTTAAAATACTAACTGTAGCCTGTGCAGTTAAGCCTTCACCATCAATTAGCTCATAAGTAAAACTATCATCGCCATTATAATTTTCAAATGGTTGATAGGTAAATACGCCTTCAGATGTTAATGATAAACTTCCATGCTGTACATTTTCAATTGGAGTTGTATTTATAGTTAATGAATAATGAGAAGATGGGGATGAACCATTTACTTCATCTAAATCTATATCATTTTGTAAAACATTGTCCGTTAATTCTGTTCCTTCTGCGAGGGAGAAACTGTCATCTACCCCTTCAGGAGAATCATTTATTGGATTTACAGTAATCATGAATGTTTGACTATCCGTTTGACTTCCACCACTCCCATAAGCACCTAAATCATTTACCTCTGCAGAGAGAACTACATCTCCATTAAAATGTTCATTGGGTATAAACGTAATCGAATTTAGTAAATTATTTACCGCTGTTTTTGTACCAGAAAATGACATTTGTTCATCTTCAAAACCATCCCCATAATCAAAGGTAATATTTTCAGTTTCAGATAATGTCATAACTCCATTTTCTACTGATAATTCCACTTCCATTGAATAATCTGCAATATCCACATCCTCAACAGAAAAACCAGTCACTAAGACTTGTGCATCTTCATCCACTGTAGTGGTAGCAGGAATAGTAAAAATAGGGGGATCATTTATGGCATTAACAGAAATAGATATGGTATGAGAATCGGTTAACTCTGTTGGATCTGTGCCGTCAGGAATTCCAATATTCCCTTCATCATTTACAGATATACTTATTTCACCATCTGGACCAAAATAATCTGGAGATGGATGAAATGTTAATACAGAAACAGAATTATTAAAATTTTGTGGATTTGCAGTAAAAGATAAAGTTGCATCACTTGTGCCATCACAATTACAGCCATCTTCAAAAATCAGACCTAATGTATTACTTAAAGAAATAGTACCATTCTCAGCACTAAAATTATACTGCAAACGATCATCATTAATTATGCCATCAATATCTGCATCGGAAACACTTACTCCAGTAATACCAATATCGGTTCCCTCTTCTGTAGCAGAATTGTCAGGTCCAATCAATATGGGTGGATCATTAACTCCAATTACATCCACTATTAAGTAGGCTGTTTCACTTAGATTATTATATAAATCACCTGCATAGATAAAACCATCATTTACCCGTATTGGGAGACTAATCTCACCATAAAATTCTGAATCTGGAGTAATCGTGGAATTATCGAGACTATAATTATCGCCGGAATCAATTTCAATTGTAAAGTCAAGATCATTATCAACATCTGTAATGGATATAAAATTATTTGAAATAAGTTCTGACAATGTAATTTCCAATGTTCCGCCTTCATTTAGAGATGGCTTTACAGTTGAACTCACATTAATTATTGGAGGTTGATTATCATTATAAACCGTAATGTTGATAGGCTCTGATGTTGAATTTGTTCCATCTATAACCTGAAATGGATCTGTCACTTGCAATAAACAAGCTACCGTTTCTGTTGCTAAATTTGTATCTACAGTTGGTGCCGAAAATGAGGCATTTATACTTGTTTCACTGGTAACGGTAATGGGATTTCCATTTTGAGTACAGAGCCACAGATAATTAACATCATCTTCAGTCGTTGATGTACTTCCATTTAAATCATTATCATCATCTTCTACAAATCCATAAAGCATAACACTTTGATTTTCAATACTATTCTGATTTATTCCAATCTCCGAATCATTTATTGCAGCAATCGTTACTGCCGGAATTTCATTCACCTCAATCATGGTGAGAGTAAGATTGAGATTATCAAAACTACCATATGGATCTGTGGCCTTAAGTTGATAAGTGTAATCACCAGCAGTAACATTTTGTAAAGGCGATAAACTATTTCCTTCCATATCACTCCAGGTTAATGACAATTGTTCTTCTGAACCATCACTCAAAATATCAGGGTCACTAAATTCAACTTGATCAAAAAATTGGCTCATTAAATTAACTGACGTTGAATTACCTGGAATGCCATTATTGTTAGCAATACTTACAGTATCTAGTACGCTAATGGCTGTTAGTGTTGGAGGTTGATTTGGCTCCGTAATTGATACGTGAACTGTATCCATTTCTGAAAATGAACCAAATGCAATTTTTAGTACAATATCATGTTCACCCACACACATATTGGTAATATCATTTGACATGGCACAATCTAATGAAACGGTTGGATTTGGCCCAGTTGCCAGTAGATTATCCATATCATCAATTGAATACCATTTCATTTGGTTTTGAAACCATACTGCTAACGCTGGGATAGATAAATTGGCATTTTCATCTGGGTATGTACTTGTTCCATCAAATTGTACTTCGCCGCCAGGCGAACCATCATGAGGAAAGTCCTGACTGAAATCTGTTCCAGCATTAACCACAATATTATGTCCAATGATACTAATATTATCGATCCAAACTGCATCAATTGATGAACTAGCACTACTACAAGTTCCTCCATCACTTTCATAGCATGTTAAGTCACAACCATATTGTTGCTCCAAACAATCTGGAGTATTATCTGTCGCCCACCCAGCTGTGCAACAATCACCATCGCCTGAACAATCACTAAGTTGTCCTCCTCCACAGGTACCTGGGTCTGAATACTTTGCATATTCCCACTTAAATTCATAATTGCCTGGTGTTAAAGCAAAGGTAGTATCAGCCCAATCTTGAACACCACTCCATTGACCTCTAATACTTCCATTTACATAAAACTTTAAGTAATCATATACATCTTCAGATTCCAACTTATAAGAAAATTTTATACTCCCAGGTAAATAGGGGATTTCTGCAGATGTACTTATTGAAGATGTTTGGTTATGGGTGATTACTCCCGATCGTGCTGAATAGGTGCCATCTGAAGCCTGAGTATCTATACTCCAATTTGCATCACCACCTTGCGCCCAGGAAAGTACATCAGGTATTCCGTTAAAATTATTATTTTCAAAACTTTCATGTATGGTCCATTCTTCTGCAATTAGTACTGAAATTGCTGAAAAACTTACAATTAGAAGTCGAAAAAGGATACTATTTTTAAATCTTGAGTTCAAGACCAGTTGTTTTCCCCAAATATATTATACATAAATGTCTGAAAAT
>JACKQG010001687.1_pt1 | contig 30012 bp, 29 predicted proteins | sample 8237621 | NCBI WGS metagenome assembly JACKQG01 (sample SAMN15677084, study PRJNA649215) | marine metagenome | biome: marine; feature: Black Sea; material: saline water; isolation source: suspended particulate matter (SPM) from the Black Sea western gyre | collected 2013-06-09/2013-06-10 | depth... | reverse complement strand
AGCCTCAAGCTGTTGTTCGACGTTTACCACGTGCAGATCATGCACGGCGACATCATCCGCAACATCGGCAAGCTCAAGGAGTACATCGGCCATTACCACACCGCCGGCAACCCGGGCCGCGCCGAACTCGACGACACGCAGGAGATCAACTACCCGGCCGTGATGCGCGCCATTCTCGCCACCGGCTTCGAAGGCTTCGTCGCGCAGGAGTTCATCCCCAACTGGGACGACAAGGAGGCTGCCCTCCGCCACGCCGCCGAGGTGTGCGACGTGTAGCGGGAGGGGCAAGTTCCACCTTGCCCCATCGTATGTTTCGTTTGGGACGAGGTGGAACTCGTCCCTCCCGTGAGTTCCGTCCTTTCACTCATGGCGGGTTTTCTTTAGCCTTCGCCGCGCATGCGGTTTATCCGTGACATTCATGCCGGGAAGGAGGCCGCGGGGAAACCAACCCTCTCGTTTGAGTTTTTTCCGTTCAAGACACCGGAGGGCGAGGCCACGTTTTTCGGCAAGACGTTGCCGTCGCTGATGACGGCCAAGCCGGACTACGCCTCAGTCACCTACGGCGCCGGCGGCACCACCCGCGAAAAGACGCTCGAGATCGTGGAGTGCATCCAGAACGACTTTGGCCTCACCACCATGGCGCACCTGACTTGCGTCCGGCACACGCGGGCGGAGATCGGCGGCATCCTCGATGAGGCGGCCAAGCGCGGCATCCGGAACATCCTTGCCCTGCGCGGCGACCCGCCACCCGGGGAGAACTGGGCGCAGACCGAGGGCGGGTTCGAATACGCCTCGGAACTGGTGACGTACCTCCGCGAGCGCGGCGGTTTTGGCGTTGGCGTCGCCGGTTTCCCGGAGGGACACATGGATTGCGCCGGGGGGCGCGAGGCCGACTGGCGGCATCTTGTCGGCAAAGTCAACCGCGGTGCCGACCTGGTCATCACGCAGATGTTTTTCGACAACGCCGACTACTTCCGGCTTGCCGGGTTTCTTCGGGAGCAAGGCGTCACCGCGCCGCTTTTTCCCGGCATCATCCCCGTGTCCAGCGCCGGGCAGATCAGGAAATTCAGCGCGATGTGCGGGGCGACGGTGCCGGAGGCGTTCGCCTCGCGGCTCGATGCGCTGGGAGACGACGCCGAGGCCGTCCGCGACTGCGGCATCGATTACGCCACGGCCCAATGCCGCGAACTGCTCGACCGCGGCGCGCCCGGCCTCCATTTTTACACGCTCAACAAAAGCCAATCGGTGCTCCGCATTCTGGACAACCTTGGTCTGGGGTGATCTGTTTTCGACGATGAGCCGCCGGTTGAGCCAGCTTCTCTGCGCCGTGGCCGTCGCTTGGCCAAGCGCTGGGTTGGCGGTTGACGGGGCCGATCCGCCGTGGCGCGATGGGTTGGCGGTCACGTTCAAGCCAGCCAAGGGAGGCGCTGCCGACACGACGGTGCGGCCGAACTTCATGCTGTACGTCCCGCGCGCCCAAGCGCCGACGCCGTTTGTCGCGCCGGGCGGGTTCACCGCCGAGTGGGAGGGGGCCATTCAACTCGACCTGCGCGACCGCTTTGTGTTCCAGGCCGAGTTGAACGGCAGCCTCAAGCTGGAACTCAACGGAGCCGTCGTGCTTGAGGCAACCTCCGACGGGGGAACGACCGAGCCGACCCAGCGCATCCGGCTCAACTCCAGAAGCAACACGCTTAAGGCGATTTATACATCGCCAGAAAAGGGGGATGCCTTTTTCCGGCTGTACTGGGCCACGCCCGACTTCGCCAACGAGCCGATCCCGCCCCGGTTTTTGAAGCACACACCGAGCGAACGGCTGGCCCGGGGCGCGGCGTTGCGGCGCGGCCGCCAACTCGCCGCCGGGCATCGCTGCTTCAACTGTCACGCTGTAGGTGCCAACGGGCGCGGCATGCCGGAATTGGCGATGGACGCCCCGGCACTCGACGGCATCGGCTCGCGGCGCGACGCCGGCTGGATGGCCGACTGGATTCTCAACCCGGCGCGGCTCCGGTCGCAGGCCACCATGCCGGTGATGCTGCATGGCGTGACCGCCAAGGCGGACGTGCGGGCGATCGCCTCGTTCCTCAGTTTGCTCAAGGCCGGCGAAGCCGTCCCCGGCACAACCCCCGATGCGGAAACGGCGGAGACGGGAAAAAAGTTGTTCACGCAGCTCAACTGCGCCGCCTGCCACACGACGGCGGGCCAAGCGCCAGCGCCGGGCAAGGTCGCGCTGGGCCAGGTGCGGTGGAAGTTTGGCCAGGCCGGTTCGCTGGCGGCGTTCCTGAAAAATCCGCAGGCGCATTATCGCTGGAACCGCATGCCCAACTTTGCCCTCAAGCCGGAGGAGGCCGCCGCGCTGGCGGCGCATCTTTTTCAGTCGGCCGGCTTGGCCAAGCGTGACCCGTTGCCAACCGACCCGGCCACCGTTTCCAAGGGCCGCGAGCTGGTACAGTCCACCGGCTGCCTGAATTGCCACGCGCTCAAGCTCGACAACCAATTCAGCGCACCGCCCATCGCCGACTTGGCCAACGGCTGTCTCGCCGACACGCCGGCCCGCGCGCCAAGGTATGCCTTCGGCGAGAGCGATCGCGCGGCGCTGCAGTTGTTCCTGCGCGACGGCACGGCGTCGCTTGGCCAAGCGAGCCTGGCGGAGTTCGCGCTGCGCCAATCGGCCGGCTTGCATTGTGCGAGCTGCCACGGGCAGGTGGCGCTGATCCCGCCCCTCAACGTGCTCGGCGGAAAACTGAAACCGGAGTGGAGCGGGAGACTGTTGAACGGCTCGTTGTCCAAGCGACAACGGCCCTGGCTGACGGCGCGCATGCCGGCGTTCCCCGCGCAGGCGGACGGCTTGGCCAAGGGCCTGGCCCTGCTCCACGGCCATCCGCCGGTGACGCCGCCCGATCTGCCGGTCGATGCGGGGAAGTCGGCGATCGGCCGAAAATTGGTCTCGGCCAACGGCGGTTTTTTCTGCTTCAGTTGCCACGGGATCGGCAAGCTGGAGCCGGCGCAGGTGTTTGACGCGCAAGGCATCAACCTCGCAACGGTCGGTGACCGATTGTTGCCGGAATATTTTCGGCGATGGATGCGCAGCCCGCTCCGAATCGACCCGCAAACCAAGATGCCGTCCTATTTCAATCAGGGCCGAAGCGCCCTTTTTGACGTGCTGGACGGTGATGCGGATCGGCAGATCGAGGCCCTTTTCCACTATATTTTGCAGGGCAACGGGATGATCCCGCCGGAAGCGCCGGGAAAGTAGACTTTTTTCTAAAGAAACGGCTCGCATTGCCGAGTTATACGTTGGAGCGAATCGAAGGGATTTGTATTCCTGCTCCGCCGGTTGATTCAAAAACCGGTTAACTGATTTCCGCCCAGCGGTTTATCGGTCTTCGACACACGGAGGTGTCACACCCAAAATGGCGCATTTTGCGTCCGCAGTCATGCGTGTGTCGAACGAACATTCTGGCGATGGAAACCGGCTGCCTCCGTTCTGCGGGACGGTGGATTGGGCTTGGGCGGAGGCTCAGGCCGAGGCCGAGTTTGCCGTCCAGCGTGTCCGGTTGCGCCACCGCCTCCAGGACCGCGACTACCCCTACCCGCGAGTGATCCAGCAACTGGCCAACTTAATCACCGGCAATTTCGATTGATTTTCCAGTCGCTGCGCCTTATCCCCGGTGCGGCTTCAGATGAGTTTACAAGGGAAAACAGCATTGGTGACCGGCGGTGCCCGGGGGATTGGCCTTGCGACTGTCCAGCGCCTGTTGAAAGAGGGCGCGCAGTGCGTGATTTGGGATCGCGACCAAAAGGCCACCGACGAGGCCAAGGCCAAGCTCGACGGACTCGGAGAAATCACCAGCGACACGGTGGAGTTGGCCAAGCCGGAATCGGTTGAGGCGGCGGCCGGTCAAGCGCTTGGCCGGCACGGGCAGATCGACATCCTCGTCAACAACGCCGGCATCGCCGGCGTCAACAAGATGCTATGGGAATGCACCCCGCAGGAGTGGCGCGACGTGATGGACATCGACCTGTACGGCGTCTTCCTCTGCTGCCGCGCATTCGTGCCGGGGATGCTCGAGGCGGGGTGGGGCCGCATCGTCAACGTCGCCTCGATCGCCGGCAAAGAGGGCAACCCGACCGCATCCCACTACAGTGCCGCCAAGGCCGGCGTGATTGGCCTGACCAAGTCGCTGGGCAAGGAGTTGGCCGACACGAACATCCGGGTGAACTGCATCACGCCGGCGGTGATCGAGACGGAGATTCTCGAGCAATGCACGCAGGCGCACATCGACTACATGGTGTCAAAAATCCCGATGGGGCGCGTGGGCCAGGCGGACGAGGTGGCGGCGCTGATCGCCTGGCTGTCGTCGGACGAGGTGTCGTTCAGCACCGGGGCCGTGTTTGACATCTCCGGCGGCCGGGCAACGTATTAAAGTCGAATGCGCGTCTAACGCGCTTGGCCAATCTCCCTCTCCTAGCGGGAGAGGGCTGGGGAGAGGGAGAACGCGTGACTGTTTCAAGATTCATCCGAAGGGTTTCACCCTCATCCGGCCTGCGGCCACCTTCTCCCTGATAGAAGAGGGAGAAGGAATAAAGCCGATCACGCTTGGCCAAGCGGGAGCAGAAATCCGGCGCTACGATTTCTTGCTTTTGTAGCTGGCGACCACGCGTTCGCTCAGGGCGGTGTCTGGGTCCTCGGCAAACGACTCGTCCAGTTCGAACTCCGTCGTTCCCGTGTTGCCGGAGATCAGCTTCAGGCCGAAATGCAGATCGCGGAAGTGGGCCTTGCAAAAATCGTACACCGAGAGGGACGACTCCCCGGCCAGGTTGGCCAGCCGTTTGCGGGCATCCGTCGTGAAGGTGATGGTCAGCTCGTGCTGCTCGGTGAACGCGTCGGCGAACTGTTTCAGCGTCTCGTCCACTTCGGCCGCCTCCTGTTCGGGCGCGTTCTCCAGCAGCGTTTGCAGCACGGTCTTCGGATCATCGACCAGTGCGTCATCGACGGCGAACTCCCGCACGCGCGAACTGGGCAGCTCGAACTTCAGGTCGCGGAACACTTTTTCGCAGACGGTCATCAGGCCGCGCGCGCCGGTCTGCTCGTCGATCGCCAGCTCGGCGATGCGCCGCAGTCCGCCATCCTCGAAGCGGGCGTTGATGCCGTAGGCGGCGAACGACTGCTTGTACTGACGGATGATGCTCCCCTCGCTGCTCTTTAAAATCTGCTCGAGGTCATCGACCGAGAGCGGGTGGCAGACGACGCGCACCGGCAGCCGCCCGATGAACTCCGGCTCGAAGCCGAACTTGATGAAGTCGGGCGTCTTCGCGTGCTCCAGAATCCGGCCGCCCTCCACTTCCTCCTGCGAGGCGGCGGCAAAGCCGATGGCCGACTCCTTCAGTCGCCGCCCGACGATCTTGTCGAGGTGGGCGAACGCCCCGCTGACGACGAACAGGATGTGGCGCGTGTTGATCGTGTCGCCCTCTTTCTTGGCGCCACGCATGCCCTCCATCATCGCCTGGATCTGGCCGGCCATGTCGTGCTGCGAACGCGCCGGCACCTCGGTTTCCTCCATCAGCTTGAGCAGCGTGGTCTGCACCCCTTGGCCGCTCACGTCGCGGCTTCCGTGCTGCTCCGAGGCCGAGGCGATCTTGTCGATCTCGTCGATGTAAATGATGCCGTAGCGGGCGCGCTCGACGTCGCCGTCGGCTTGCCGGACGAGGTCGCGGACGAGATCCTCGACATCGCCGCCGACGTAGCCGGTCTCGGAGAACTTGGTCGCGTCGGCCTTGACGAACGGCACGCCGATCAATTCGGCGATGCTGCGGATGAGGTACGTCTTGCCGACGCCGGTCGGGCCGATGAGCATCACGTTTTGCTTCGTGTAATGGCCCTGTTCCTCCCCGTCGAAGGCCTGCCGCACGGCGTTGTAATGGTCGCACAACGCCACGCTCAGCACCTTCTTGGCCTCCTCCTGCTGGATGACAAATCGGTCGAGGTGCGCCTTGACGTCGCGCGGCTTGTACGCGAACTCGAACACGTCCCGCTCCGGTTCCGGCTCCGGCTCGGTGTCCGTCCCGGACGGCGCGGCCCCGGCGAAGCCGGGGGCGCCAAACCCTTTGAACTGCTTTTGCAGGAACTCCTGCATTTGTTTCTGGAATTCCTCGGGTGATGTGGGGCCGCTCATTGTTTTATTCTCCAGCGTCGTTTCAATCGCTGGCAAAAAATATTAGCACACGCCGGGCCGATTTGAAGGAAAATGACAAACCGGACGGGAGCCGTTACATTGGCCGGGCCAAGCGCCTGGCCAAGCGATGCCGGAATTTTACGACACACACGCCCATTTGGACTTCCCCGATTTCCGTGGGGAGGAGGATGCCGTGGTGCGGCGCGCTGCCGAGGCCGGCATCTCGCGCATCGTCACCATCGGTACGGAGCGGGAGAGCAGCCTGCGGGCGATCGGCCTGGCCAAGCGCTTCGACGGCGTGTTCGCTGCCGTGGGGTGGCATCCCAACGACTGCCTCGCCGCGCCGGACGATGTGACTGCTGATCTCGAGCGCTTGGCCAAGCAGCCCAAGGTGGTGGCCATCGGCGAGATCGGAATCGACCATTATCGGCTGCCGAGCACACGCGGCGGATCGGCGGCGGAGGATGAGGCGTTCAAGGCCCGGCAGGTCACGCTGTTCCGGCAGCAACTCGAGGTGGCGGCCGCGCTTGGCCTGAACGTGGTCGTGCACCAGCGGGCGGCGTTCGAACCGTGCCTCGAGGTGTTCGAGCCGTTCGCGGACCGGGTTCGGGGGGTGTTCCACTGTTTCGTGAACGACCCGGCGGCGGCCCGGCGGGTGATCGAGCTGGGGTCACTGGTCAGTTTTACCGGCATTTGCACCTACAAGAACGCGGCCGACGTGCGGGAAACCTTGGCCTCGGTGCCGCTGGACAAGTTGATGCTGGAGACCGACGCGCCGTTCCTCGCGCCGGTGCCGTACCGTGGCAAACGGTGCGAGCCGGCCCATGTGCGCGAGATCAGCCAAACGGCCGCCGAGAGGCTGGGGGTTGGCTTGGAGGCGCTCTCCGAGGCGACCTGTGTGACCGCCCGGGCCTTTTTCAGGGGGCTGGAATAGCCGATTTTTCCGCAAAAAACCGCGTGATTTTTCGGCGAACGGGGGTTAGGTTTCGCCGCCATGTGGATTTATCTGCTCATCGGCCTGATTTTCCTGATCCTCGCGCTTGAATGTTATTTCAAGGGCGGAATCAACGCCTTGGTTACTTTGATGGGGGTGATCGTGGCGGTGAACCTTTCCGGCTGGTTCGGTTCGATGGCGTTCCAGTGGATGGGCGACAAGTGGTGGCCGATCGATGCGCACCCGTTCTGGAACCGCGCCGTGCCGGTGGTGGCCGGCTTCATCACTCTCGTGGTGCTTTTCTCAATCCTCGGCACGGTGGCGAGCATCATGGTGCGCAAACGCCTCGAGGCCCAATGGGAGGAGTACCGGCTGGAGAACTACAAGGGCATGAACCGCAAGTTCGGGCTGAGTGTCGGCCTGATCACGGCGAGCGTTTACTCGGTGATGGCGCTGACACTCATTTACCAGCTGGGCAACTTCACGGTGCCGTTCAAGCACGACGACGATCCGTGGGCGCTGAAGACATTGAGCGAGGCGCGTGAGCAACTCGATGACACGCCGTTCGTCAAGCTGGCGGCCGCCTACGACAACACGCCGGAACTGCACTACGAGGTTCGCGACACCCTGGTGCTGTTGCTGAACAACCGTGCCACAACCCTCGAGGAGCATATGCGCGCCTACCCGGGCTTTTACGCGCTGGCCGAAACCAGCGAGATCAAGTCCCTGCTGGGGCTGGGGGAGAGCGAAGAGGAGGAAGAGGAGGATCCCTATTTGGATCAGGAAACGAGCGACGGCGGGGACTCGTCCGACGAATCCCTTTATGTCATGTGGAAAAAACAGGCGGGGAATCTGTCATTCCCCAAGCTGCTTGGCAATAGCGAGGTGGTTTCCGCTGTCAACCGGCGGTATGAGGAGCTGAGGGCGATCGAGCCGAATTCCGAGGAGGAGAAAAAACTCCTGGCGTTCATGAAGGATATCCGGGCGTTCTTCGACACCGGCGAGTCGGAGCTTTACGGCAGGGATGCCATCGTTGGCCGGTGGCAGTTCGCCCCAAACGTTTCCCTTCGTGAGAACAAAAAAACCCGCACGACTATTTCAGTGGATGAAATGAGAGGCATCCAGTCGACGGTGGGCAAGATGCGGCGGGTGACGCTGCAGGTCTGGCCGGAGGCGGATCGGAACCAGATCCGCGTCAACGGCCTGTCCGTTGCCGGTGCCTACGACCAGGTTCTAAAGAAACTGCGTGAAGCGTATCAAGGGGCCATCGATAATGGGGATGTCGATGACGATTCCTTTGGCTATGGACCGGGAAACGGTGGGGGATTCAGCCAGCCAGTCGGGTTTGAGGAGACATACGGGACCGATGGAGGGGAGGATGGAAGCCAGGCCAAAGATCAAGAGGTGATACGGATGCTGAGCTGGATCATGAACAAGGATCCCGGCTGGTTGAACCGGCAGTTGAGCCAAAGTATGCGTAAGGGAGAAAGTATGCGGATCGGCTCCGGCAAATGGGAGGGCTCCGGCATCCGTTATCAGGTCAACGTCAAGCCGGACAAGGTTGACTTAAGCAAGGAAGCTGAGTTTCTCAGCGGCGCGATGAGAACCGGCTGGCCTCTTCGATCCGGCAAGCTGAAGTCCACCATCGTCAAGGGCCGGCTGCATATCCAGTCCGGCCGGGATGTGTTTGTCTTCACGCGCTATTAAACGCGCAACTCGGAAGATTTACTGAAAGCAGCCGGGCGACTGGCTGCTTTTTATTTGGGAGTGTGGACCGTGTTGGAGGAGGCCTTGGCCGGCCGGGTGGCCAGCCCCGCGCCGGGGTTCATCAGGATGCGCGGTGGCTCAGCCTTGCTCTTAGTCAGCGGCAGACTGCTGCCGGCCAGTGCGTCCAGCCCTTGGCCAAGCGGCTCCGGGTTGGCCTCGGCTTGGCCAAGCGGCTCCAGCCCGGTCTCAGCCAGATGGGAGCCTTCGTTGAGGCCGTACCAGACGCCCACGCCGATGAGCATGGCGAAGATCGCCGCCGCCGCCCGGAAGGGATCCACCTGGTCGTTGAGCCGTTCCCAAAGCGTTGGCCTGGGCGCCGGCTCCTCGAGGCGTGTCAGCACCCGGTCGGAGAACCGGTCGAAGAAACCGTCCTCCGGCTTTTCCTTTTTCTTGGAAGCCAGCAGTTTCTGCAACTTGTCAAACTCGGTTGGATCGGGGTCGGTCACGGTTTCAGGTAGTCGGAGAGGTGCGCCTGCAGTTGCTTGCGGGCGTAATGCAGCCGGGTGCGGACGGTGTTGGTGTTGCAGTCCATGATTTCGCCGATTTGCTCGTGCGGCAGTCCCTGCACGTCGTGCAGCGTGACCACGAGCCTGTGGTTTGGAGACAACTTCTGCATGGCGGCGTTCAAGATTCCCTGAAGTTCATGCCGGTCGATGTCCCGCTGCGGGGTGTCCTTGGAGACGAGACCGAGCAGTTCCTCGCCGCTGTCCCAATCTTCGTCCATCTGGTTGATGCTCAGGATCACGCGCCGTCGCTTTGAGCGGATAAAGTTGATCGTGTTATTGACGGCGATCCGGTAGAGCCAGGTGAAGAACGCGGAGTCGCCCTTGAAATTCTGGATCTTGCGGAACGCCTTGATGAAGGTTTCCTGCGCCAGATCGGCGGCATCCTCGTGATTCGAGGTCATGTGGTAGATGGTGGCGTAAATGCGCTCCTGATACTGCTGGACGAGCGCGTCGCAAGCCTCCATGTCGCCTTCGCGGGCGCGGCTCACGTGCTCCTGCTCATTCCATTCCGGCATGGTCTCGCCACCTTTGGCCGGGGAAACGATGGAAGGGGTTTCCAGCATCTGGGTTGACCCGGTATTCAACCAACACCCAGCCCCGCCGATTGTTGCGCCAGAAAGCGGGTCAGCTCCAGCAGGGCGTCGCGTTGGCCGGAATCCCCGACCGCGCCCAGCGCGTCGCGGGCGTCGGCAAGGCACGACTCCAGCCTGGACTGGGATTGTTCCAATGTATTGAACTCCGACAGCCAGCCGCGCAGGATGTTCAATTGATCGGAGTCCCAGCGCCCGATCATCTGGCCAAGCTGCTCCGTGATCTCCGGCCCGGCCTGTTCGCACAGCAGGATCACCGGCAGCGTCGCCTTGCCACTGGCGATGTCGGTGCCGAGCGACTTGCCGGCCTCGGCCTCGGAGCCGAACAGGTCGAGGCAGTCGTCGTAAAGCTGATAGGCCGTGCCCAGCGCCATGCCGTACTCGCGCAGCGCCCGCGTCTCGCGCGGATTGCCCCCGGCCAGCGAGCCGCCCAGCTCGCAGGCGAGCGCAAACAACTCGCCGGTCTTCATCCGGAGCATCTTGAAATAGTCCGCCTGGCCAATCGCGAGATTGCCCTGATGGTTGTTTTGAAGAATCTCCCCGGAGCAGACCGTGCGCGTGGCGGTGGAGACGGCACGGCAGACATCCGTGGCCGGGAACTCCGCCGCCAGCCTCAGCGCGTTCGCAAACAGGCAGTCGCCGACGAGCACCGCCGTGGTGTTGTCCCACTGGCGGGCGAGTGTCGGGCGGCTGCGCCGCAACTCGGCACCGTCCATGATGTCGTCGTGCAGCAGCGTGGCCAGGTGCACCATCTCGATGATGACCGCCGCCTTGACCGTGGCGTCATTCCAGCCACCGACGCTGTTTGCCGCCAGGCCGGTCAGCGCGGCACGAAGCTGTTTTCCCTGGTTGGCCAGCGCGTACTCGGCAACCGGCGCGATCTCGGGGTCAAACGCCGCGACCTGACCGGCCAACTGCTGCTGCACCCCGTTCAGGAACGGCATCACCGTTACGGCAATCTCCTGCCAATCGGCGGGGGTCTCCTGAGCGGTGGGGGCGTCCGGAAGCGGGGTCGACTGGGTTCCGGTTGCTAACATCCGCACAAAAGTTACCGGTTGGCCAAGGCCAAGTCAATCGCCGCCCGCTTGGCCAAGCCGGCGGTAATGGACGATGTCGAAGTCGGCCGACTCGCGGAGCGTCTCCCCGCCGTCGAACATCGGCTCGTACTCCGGGAAAAAGGCGTCGCCCTCGACCTCCCGCTTTACCAGGGAGAGGAACAGGTCAGAACATTGGCCAAGCGCTTGGGCGTAAACCTGCGCGCCGCCGCAGATGAAAATCGTCCGGCCGTCGAGATCGTCCGCTTGGCCAATCGCGTCGAGACTGCCGACCGTGCGGACGCCGGGGATCGGTTCGGCGCGGCGCGTCAGCACGACCGTTTCGCGGCCCGGCAGCGGGCGGCCGATCGACTCGAACGTCCTGCGCCCCATCACCAGCACGTGCCCCATTGTCGTCTGCTTGAACCACGCGAAGTCGTCCGGCAAATGCCACGGGATCGTGTTGCCGGAGCCGATCACCCGGTTCAGCGACATCGCCGCGATGGCCTTGAAGGGCAGGGGGGGCATCACTCAAACGGCGATCGGCGCCTTGATCGACGGATGCGGATCGTAGTCCCGCAACTCGAAATCGTCGTAACGGAACGAGTGGATGTCGTCCACGTCCGGGTTGATCACCATCCGCGGCAATGCCCTCGGTTCCCGCTCCAGTTGCAGCCTGGCCTGATCGAGATGATTCGAGTACAGGTGCAGGTCGCCGAACGTGTGGATGAACTCGCCCGGCTTGAGGCCGCACACCTGCGCCACCATCATCAGCAACAGCGAGTACGACGCGATGTTGAACGGCACGCCGAGAAACAGGTCGGCGCTGCGCTGGTACAGTTGGCAGCTCAGCACGCCGTCGCACACGTTGAACTGCACCAGCGCATGGCACGGCGTCAGCGCCATCTGGTCCAGCTCACCGGCATTCCACGCGCTGATGATGTGCCGCCGACTGTTCGGGTTGTTTTGCAGCCCGTCGATCAGCCGGTCGACTTGGTTGACCGAGCCGCCCTCCGGCGTGCGCCAGTCGCACCACTGCGCGCCGTACACCCGGCCAAGGTCTCCATTCTCGTCCGCCCACTCGTCCCAGATCGTCACCCCGTTCTCGTTGAGGTACTGGATGTTCGTGTCGCCTTTCAGGAACCACAGCAGCTCGTGGATGATCGAGCGCAGGTGCAACTTCTTCGTCGTGAGCACCGGGAAGGTGTCGCCCACCGGAAACCGGGCCTGCGCCCCGAACACCGACAGCGTCCCCGTGCCGGTCCGGTCGCCCTTCGCCCTGCCGTCATTCAAAACCAGCCGCAAAAGATCGAGATACTGAACCATGCCCGTGCGGAATGTAACCACCCCCGCCCACCCGGTCGAGAACGGGCGTCACCCAAGGGTGCCGAGCACGGCTTGGGCGGCCCGGGGGGCGGCACCGGATGGGCCAAGCTGGGTGGCGACCCGGCCGAGGCCGTCGAGGATGCGGGTGCGTTCGCCCCTGTCCTGCAGCAGCCGCAGGCTGGCCTCGGCGAGGTTGTCGGCGTTGGCGGCCGACTGGATGAACTCGGGGAACAGCTCCTCGTCGGCAAGCAGGTTGGGCATCGCGAGGTACGGCACCTTCAGCAACGCCCGCCCCAGCGCGTGGGTCAGCGGGCTGGTTTTGTACAGCACGACGGTGGGCACGCGGAACCAGGCGCACTCCATCGTGACGGTGCCGGAGGAGGCGATGGCGAGGCTGGCCTGGCCAAGCGCCTTGGCCAAGCCGCCGACCTGCAGGTCGATCTCGGTGCCGGTCGGGATGTGCCGACTGGCCAAGTCGAGCATCTCGTCGCTGGGCAGCACCAGGCAGAGGCGTGTCTTGATTTTTTCCGAGAAGATCACCGCCGCCTCGAGCATTACCGGCAGGTGCTTGTCGATCTCGCGACGCCGGCTGCCGGGCAACAGCAGCACGGTGGGCTGCTCGGTGAACAGGTCCGGGTCGAGCGGCACTGTTTTTTCATCCGGCTTGGCCAAGGGGAAACGATCGACGAGCGGATGGCCGACGAACTCGACCGCGAACCCCGGCACACGCTCCGCGTACCACGCCTTCTCGAACGGGAAGATGGAGAGCATGAGGTCGACGTCTTTTGCAATCTGGTGCACGCGGCCCCCCTTCCACGCCCAGAGCTGCGGCGACACGTAGCAGACGATCTTCGGCTGCCACTCCCCGAACGCGCCGCCGCCCTGCGCGTTGTAACGGCGGATCGCCTTGGCGAAGCGCAGGTTAAAGCCGGGATAGTCGATCAGCACGATGGCGTCCGGCTCGCGGCGGGTGGCCAGCTCGAACAGGTGCCGGAACAGGCGGCGGAACTTGAAATAGTTTTTCAGCACCTCCCAGATGCCGACGACGGCGTGCTCGCTCAGGTCGAACTCCGGTCGCAGCGAGGCGGCCTCCATCCTCGGGCCGCCGGCACCGATGAAGTCAATCTCGTCGCCGCCGGGCTGCCGGCGGATCGCCTCGATCAACTCCGCGCCGAGCGTGTCGCCGCTGGCCTCGCCGGCGATCATCAGGATGGTTTTGCGCCCGTCACTCATCCGCCTTCTCCAAATGCCGCCGCCGGCGCCGGCAACTCGCGGCCAATTTCCTCCAGCCGATAGCCGAAGCCGGGGCCAGTGAGCGTGCCCAAGCCGACCTGTCCGCCGCGTCGCCGGTAAATCTCCGGGTGGATCACCGCCTCGGCCGCAGACGCCTCGGGATAAAACTGCATGCTGTTCGTCTCGACGCCCATGATCGTGCCGACTTGCGCGGCCAATTGCACGTGCGGAATCTGCGCCAGCATCGGGTTCGTCAAATCCTGCACCATCAGCGTCATGCCGTGCGCCTTGGCCCAGCAGGCGCTGAGGACCGCGCCGGTCTGCGTCTTGCAGGTCTTGAGCGCGACACCGGTCCAGCCCAGTTCGCGGCCGAGACGGATCAGCTTCCAGTCGTGCGCGCTCTCGTCGAGGAACAGCGGCTTGCGGGCGGAGACGCTGTGCACGTCGATCCGGTTCGTCTCGAGCTCGTAGGGGAACGGCTGCTCGACGTAGAGGATCATCCCGTAAAGGCGCGGCTGCTCGGCGGCGAGCCGGTCGAGGATCTCGTTGACGTACGTGGGGTCGTTGACGGTGCAATTAAAATCGGCGGTCAGCCAGAGCACACCGTGCTCGATGCCGATCGCGCCGACCTTGGCCAAGCGGGCGTAGTCCCACTCGGCGTCGTTGCCGCGCAGCTTGACCTTGAGGCAGGTGAGGCCGTCGGTGCGTATCCAGTCGGTGAGCAGCACCGGGTGGCTGTCGTCCGGCTCGTCGCCGGTCAACTCACTTTCGTCGAGCGGATCGAGCCCGCCGACAAGGTGCCAAGCGGAGAGGGTCGTCGGCGGGTTGGTGACGAAAAACTCGGCGGGAAAGCGGCCGGCAAAATTGACGCCGGAGCCGTTGGCCGGCTCGAGAAATTGGCCAAGGTCGCGGCTGAGAAACTTGGGCGTGTACGTCTCGTAAGTCGGCCGGCCAAGCGCTTGGCCCAGCGCGTCGTGCAGGGCGAGGTCGAAGAGCGAGCAGCAGACGAGCGCGGCCAGCCACGGCATCGGCTCGCCGACGGGGCTGCCGGCGTTGAATTCGTCGAGCAGTTTGGGCAGTTCGGTTTGCTGGAAATCATGGCCCAGCTCCAGCGGGTGGCCCAGCGCGTCAAACGCCGCCCACGCCTTGGCCAAGCGGAGGCAGAACTGTTTCAGCGCGTCGTGGCGCGCCTCGAAGGGCAGGGCGCTTGGCCAAACCCACTGCACGCTCAGCGGCGTCTCGCCCCAGCCGGTGGCGGTGCCGCCGCTGGATAGGCGGACGGTGAGGCGCGCGCGGGCGCAGGTGACGTGGGTGAGCGTCTCGGGCCCGAACTTGAGCGGCACCCGCGTCTCGACCGGCAGGAAAAACAGCTCGGCGGCGGTGGCGCGGATGTCCGTCGGCTTGGGCATCAACGGCGGTTGCGGCCACCGGCCGGCTTGGGTTTGCTGGACTTGGCATCATCTTTATCCTTTGTTTTATCCCGCCAGAGGATCCGCCAGAGGCCGCCCTGGTTTAGCTTGGAACTGACCTCGACGAGGTTGCTCGATAGGGTTGAAAGGTTGGCGGCCAACTCCTCGTCGCTGAACAGTTTGCCGGCAAGGCCTTTTCCCTGCTCGGCGGCGGCGACGAGGTTGCGCAGCGACTCGGTGGTTTGGCGGATGTTGTCGAGCGACTCGTCGATGACCACGCGGTTGGTGGCGACGAGTTGCTGCATGTTGCCGCCGGCGTCCTTGAGCTGCTGGGAGAATGCGACAACGTTGTTGACGGCGTCCCGGATGGGCGGCGTGTTGGTGGTGATGAGGCGGTCGACGCTGGCGATGGTGTCGGTGGCCTTGGCGGAAATTTCGCGCAGATTACTCAGGCCGGCGGCGAGGTTGGTGAGGGTCTGCTCGTCGAGCAGCTTGCTGTCTATGCGCTCCACGATGTTGGTGATCTGCGAGGCCACGACCTTGAGTTCGTCGATAAGATCGGTCGCTGAACGTGCCGTGCGGACGAGGTCGAACGATTCCTGGCAGGCGACGGTCTCGCCGTCCTTGAGCGGGGGGAGCTTGTTCGCGCCGGGGATGACGCCGATGTATTTGTCGCCGAGGAACCCGGCGGTCTCGATGAAGAATTTGGCGTCGGCGCGGATTTCGTACTCGGCCTTGATCTTCACGTCGAGGGTGACGACACCGGTGTCGGTGTCGAGATGGATCGCGCTGACTTTGCCGACCGGCACGCCGGCCATCATGACGACGGAGTTGCGCTTGAGGCCATCGACATTTTTAGTCGTGAGATGCAGCAGGGTGGTCTCAGTGAAGGGGTTGGTGCCCTTGGAGAAGTTGATGACCAGCGCGGCGGTCAACACCAGTGCGATGGCCAGGAACAGACCGACTTTCCATTCTGTTTTTGCTTTCATTTTAGAACTCCAAATCCTTGGGGTCGGCAATGCCGTTGACAAACTTGTGAACGACCGGGTCGGTGGAGTTGAAGATCTCCTCCGGCGTGCCGTTGGCGTGGATGCGGCCGTGGTGCAGCATCATCACGCGGTTGCCCACGCGGCGCATGCTGCGTGTGTCGTGTGTGACGACGATCGAGGTGCAGTTGAGCTGGTCGCGCATTTTCACGACCAGCTGGTCGATGCTGTCGGCTACGACCGGATCCAGCCCGGTGGTCGGCTCGTCGTAAAGGATGATCTCCGGCTTGTAGACAATGGCCCGGGCCAGGCCGACGCGTTTCTTCATTCCACCGGAGAGCTCGGCCGGTTTCTTGGCCTGGGTGCCGCCGAGGTCGACCAACTCGAGGGCGTCGGCGACGGTCTCGCGGATTTGCGACGGGGACATCGTTTGCTCGCGCTCGAGCAGGAAGCCGACATTTTCCTCGACGGTCAGTGAGTCGAACAACGCCGCGCCCTGGAAGAGCATTCCGAACTTGCGGCGCACCGTGACGAGTTCGCGCTCGGAAAGGTCGGCGATGCCTTGGCCGTCGATTTTCACGTCGCCGGCGTCCGGCTGGACGAGGCCAATAATGTGCCGGAGCAGCACGCTCTTACCGCACCCGCTGCCGCCGATGATGACCACCGATTCGCCCTCGTCGATCTGCAGGTCCACCCCGCACAGCACCTGCTGCTGCCCGAAACTCTTGTGCAGTTGGCAGACCTCAATCATCCTTGGTAAATGAGGAGTTTGTTCAGGATGAGCGTCACGAAAAAGTTGGACACGAGGATGGTGATGGAGGCGACGACGACGGCCTCGGTGGTTGCCCTGCCAACGCCCTCGGCACCTTGGCCGCAGTGCATCCCTTTGTGGCAGGCGACGGTGGCGATGATGCCGGCAAAAATAAACGCCTTGATCAGCCCCATCCAGATGTCCACCGACCAAGTGTAAAAGACCATGTTGCTCCAGAGGAAAACCGGGTCCAGCCCGAGCAGAAACACCGCCACCACCATCCCGGAAACCAGGCTAATGGCGATGGCCTCGGCGGTGAGCAGCGGAAGGGAGATGAACATGGCCAGCAGTCTCGGAGCGACGAGGTAGTCGACCGGGCTGGTGGCGAGGGTGCGCAGGGCGTCAATCTGCTCGGTCACTTTCATCGTGCCGAGCTGGGCGGCCATCGCGGCGCCGACGCGGCCGGCGATCATCAGGCTCGTCAGCACCGCGCCGAGTTCGCGGGCCATGGCCACGCTGACCACCGACATGACGGCGCTGTCCATCTTCACCTTGTGGAACTGGATGTAAAACTGGGCGCACATCACCATGCCGGTGAACGCGCCGGTGAGCAGGACCACGGACTGGGACTTGACGCCGATGAAGTGGATCTGCTCCACAAGGTCCCGGACGCGGAACTGCTTGGTGGCAATGGAGCGCAGCGTCTCCAGGAACAGGACAGTCACCCGGCCCAAGCTGGCGAGCGCATCCTTGAGTGGGTTGTCAGCGGAACGGCCCATGAACAGTCAGGCGCGTTGTATCAATCCGGCCGGGCGGTGGCGAGTCCGCAATCCCTCCGCCGCTTGGCCAAGCGGGGCGGGAAATGAAGCGGGCGCTTGGCTTAGCTCGAGACCTTGGAGTCTTCGCCCTTGGCCTTGGCCTTGGTCTGGGTGAAGACCAGCTTGTCGTCCTTGGCGGAGATGGCGATGGTCTCGCCCTCGCGTAGGTCGCCGCGGATGATCTCCTCGGCCATCGGGTCCTCGAGGTATTTCTCGACGGCCCGGCGCATGGGGCGCGCGCCGTAGGTGGGGTCGTGGCCCTTGTCGAGCAGCAGGTCGCGCGCGGCTTCATCCAGATTGAAGTGGATGTCGCGTTGGGTCAGGCGTTCCTCGACCTTGGCCAGCTCGAGCTCGAGAATTTCCGTAAGATCCTCGCGGGTCAGTGAACGGAACACGACGATGTCGTCGAAGCGGTTGAGAAACTCGGGCCGGAACACCTTCTTGGCCTCCTCGGTCAGGTTTTCCTTCATCCGCTCGTAGTCCTGCACGTCGTCAGGGGCGGTAAAGCCCATGGTGGCTCCCTTTTTGAGGCGCTCAGCGCCGACGTTGGAGGTGAGCAGGATGATCGTGTTGCGGAAGTCCACCTGCCGGCCGAAGCTGTCGGTCAGCTTGCCCTCCTCGAGAATCTGGAGGAGCATGTTCATGACGTCGGGGTGGGCCTTCTCGACTTCGTCGAACAGCACGACGGAGTACGGGTTGCGGCGCACCTTCTCGGTCAATTGGCCGCCTTCCTCATAGCCGACGTAGCCCGGGGGCGAGCCGACGAGTCGCGACACGTTGAACTTCTCCATGTACTCCGACATGTCGAGCTGCACGAGCGACTTGCTGTCGCCAAACATGTTCACGGCGAGGCTCTTGGCCAGGAGCGTCTTGCCGACCCCGGTCGGGCCGAGCATCATGAAGGCGCCGATCGGTCGGGCGGGATCCTTGAGGTCGGCGCGGCTGCGGCGCAGCGCCTTGCAGAGCGTCTCGACGGCCGAGGCCTGGCCAATGACGATCTTGGAGATTTCCTTCTCCATCGAGAGCAGTTTCTGCACGTCGCCCTGTTCCATCCGCTTGAGCGGGATGCCGGTCCACTTGGCCACGACGTACATGATGTCGTCCTCGTCCACCTTAACGCGGGCGTCCTCGTTGTGTTTCTTCCACTCGTCGAGAGTGCTCTCCAGTTTTTCCTTGGCCTTTTTTTCCTCGTCGCGCATGGAGGCGGCCTCCTCGAATTTCTGGTCCTTAATGGCCTGTTCCTTCCTGGCGCGGGTTTCCTCAATCGCGGACTCGAGATTCTTGACCTCGGGCGGGCGGGTCATGGCCTTGATCCGCGCGCGCGCGCCGGCCTCGTCCATGATGTCGATCGCCTTGTCCGGCAGGAAACGCCCGGTGATGTAACGGTCGGACAGCTTGACGGCGGACGCGACGGCGTCGTCGGTCAGGTCCATCTTGTGGTGATCCTCGTAACGCGGGCGCAGGCCTTTGAGGATGTCGATGGCATCCTCGATGGAAGGCGGCTCGACTTTGACCGACTGGAAGCGGCGCTCGAGGGCGGCGTCCTTCTCGATATATTTGCGGTATTCGTTGAGGGTGGTGGCACCGACGCACTGCATCTCGCCCCGGCTCAGCGCCGGCTTGATGATGTTGGAGGCGTCCATCGTGCCCTCGGCGGAGCCGGCCCCGACAATGGTGTGCAACTCGTCGATGAACAGGATGACGTTCTTCGCCCGGCGAATCTCGTCCATCACCGCCTTGATGCGCTCCTCGAACTGGCCGCGGTACTTGGTGCCGGCGACCATCAGCGCGAGGTCGAGTGTGATGACGCGCTTTTCGCGCAAAATTTCCGGGACGTTGCCCTTGGCCACTTCCTGCGCCAGCCCCTCGACGATTGCGGTCTTGCCGACGCCGGCCTCGCCGAGCAGCACCGGGTTGTTCTTGGTGCGGCGGCAGAGCACCTGGATGACGCGCTCGATCTCGTCGGCGCGGCCGATGACCGGGTCCATCTCGCCCTTCTTGGCGATCTCGGTGAGGTCGCGGCCGAACGCCTTGAGCGCCGGGGTCTTGACCTGTTTCTTGTTGCCGCCGGACTCCTCTTCCCCCACGCCGGCGGCGACGCCGTCGTCGCCCTCGAAGTTCGGGTCCAACTCGTGCAGGATTTCCTGTCGGCACTGGTCGATGTCGATGTCGAGATTCTTCAGCACGCGCGCGGCGACGCCCTCGCCCTCGCGCAACAGGCCGAGCAGGATGTGCTCGGTGCCGACGTAGGTGTGGTGCAGCGCCTTGGCCTCCTTCTTCGAAAGCTCGAGCACTTTCTTGACGCGCGGCGTGTACGGGATGTTGCCGGCCAGTTTCTGATCCGGGCCGGTGCCGACCTGTTTCTCGACCTCGAGCCGCACGGTCTCCAGGTCGAGGCCCATTTTTTGGAGCACGTTGACGGCAACGCCTTGGCCAAGGTTGATCAGGCCCAGCAATAGGTGCTCGGTGCCCACGAAACTGTGGTTGAACCGGTCGGCTTCCTTCCGCGCCAGCGCCAGCACTTGCTGGGCGCGCGGGGTGAAATTGTTCATTGACTCGTCACTCATACCAAAAACCCTTGCCACCGTGACGCCCCCGGGGAGCTTTGTCCAGCTTGGGGATGGCCGCGGTCGCGCTTGGCCAAGCGCTTGGTTTAGCCGCCATTCTCCTTGGATTTCCCCGGTTCCGGCGTGGCCGGACGGTCCACTTTCATAAGCTGATCCCGCAGGAGGTTGGCCCGGAGGATGTCCCGCTTCTCGGCGGAGAGCTTGCCCGCCTGGGCATCCTGCAGGTGTGCCGGCTGGGTGATGATGAACAGTTCCTCGGTCACCGCCGCCCGGCTGCCGGGGAAGAGCCCCAGGTCGATGCCAAGCCGGAAGAGGGAGAGCAGGTTCATCGTCTCCTTGGAGGAGATGCTGTGGGAGTTGGCCAGGATGCCGTAGGCGCGGCCGATGTGGTTGTAAACCATCTTCGGCTTGTTCTCGAGGAGCTTGGCCCGGGCGTTCTCCTCGTGGTCGATGATCTGCAGGAGCACCTTGTTGAGCCGCTCGACGATGTCCGACTCCGTCTCGCCGAGGGTCATCTGGTTCGAGACTTGAAAGACGTTGCCCAGCGCCTCGGTGCCCTCGCCGTGCAGGCCGCGCACGGCCAGACCCAGTTTGTTGACCGCCTGGATAATCTGGTTGATCTGCTCGCTCAACACCAGCCCGGGCAGGTGCAGCATCGCGCTCACGCGGATACCGGTCCCCAGATTGGTGGGGCAGGCGGTCAGGTAGCCGCGCCGCTTGCAGAAGGCGAAGTCGAGGGCGGACTCCAGCGCGGTGTCGAGCCGGTCGATCGCCTGCCAGGCGCTGTCGACCTGCAGCCCGGGCAGCAGAGCCTGCATGCGGAGGTGGTCCTCCTCGTTGATCATCACGCAGAGGGCCTCGTCGTGGCTGAGCACCATGCCGCTGCCGGCTGCCTTGGCGGCGTGCTCGCGGCTGATGAAGTGGCGCTCGACGAGGATCTGCTTGTCCAGCGTGGACAAATCCTCCATGCCGGTGTGAAAGCCGTCCCGCATCGGCTCCACCTCCATCACATTGTCGCGGATGTGCGCGAACGTCTCGGTGCGAACCGATTTTTTCGCCCAGCCCGGGAACGGGGTGTCGGCCAGGTTGCGGGCCAGGCGCACGCGGCTGGAGAGGACGATCTTGTTGGAAGGCCCCTCGCGACCGGCCGCCTCCGCCGGCTTGGACAGGATGTCTTGAATCTTCATCGCTCAGGTCACCTTGGGCTCGGAGAAATCCGACTTGACCCGGGAGATCTCATCGCGCAACCGCGCCGCCTTCTCGTAATCCTCCTTGGCCACCGCCTTGTCGAGCTTGGCCTGCAGGGAGTGGAGCCGGTCGACGTACACCTTCGTCTGCTGCCAGACCGCCGGTGCCTTGCCGGTGTGGCGTGTGCCCTTGTGCATGCTCTTGAGCAGCCCCTCCACCCCCTCGTCGAAATGATCGTAACATGCCGGGCAGCCGAGCCGGCCGGTCTTCTTGAAATCGGTCTGGCTGAAGCCGCACCGGGGGCACTTCTCCTTCGTCGAGTCGGACTCCTCCATCTCCTGCGAGGCACCGAGCCCCAGCAACAGGTCAGCCAGCGAGAAGCCGGCCGGGTCGTCCACGCCCTTGGCCTTCGAGCAATCCTCGCACAGGTCGATCTTCTTGGTCTTGCCCTCGACCATTTGGGTCAGGTGAACCGTCGCTTCCTTTTCCTTGCAAATATCGCAGAGCATTCGTCGGACAATTTTGGCCGTCATCGCACGGGGAAAGGCGTTTTGACCGTGCAACAACGGGAAAAAACATAGCACGAAACCTGCCAGAACAAAAGGCTGAAGCCGGCCTGTTCCCCTCAAGACACTCTGGCCAAGCGCTTGGCCAAGCGGCGCGGCGGGCCGGGTCAGCGCCGGGCGATCGGCTCGCCGGAGACCTTGGTCAGCTCCTGGTACGCCTTGACCACCTTTTTGGTGACCGGCCCCGGCTTGCCGTTGCCGATGACCCGCTGGTCAATCTTCACCACCGGCACGATCTCCGCTCCGGTGCCGGTGAGGAAACATTCGTCGGCACAGTAAAGGTCGTGCCGCGTCATGTTCGGCTCGGAGGTGGGCAGGCCAAGCTCGGCCAGCAGGTCGATCGCCGTGCTGCGCGTGATCCCGTGCAGCGCACCGGACGAGAGCGGCGGCGTGAGCATCTGCCCGTCCTTGAGGATGAAAATATTGTCGCCGGTGCATTCCGCCACATATCCCTCCGCATTGAGCATGATCGCCTCTTCGTAGCCGGCGGTGTTCGCCTCGATCTTGGCCAGGATGTTGTTGAGGTAGTTGAGCGACTTGATCGCCGGGTTGACTGCGTTGTGGTGGTTGCGCGTGGTCGCCACCGTCACGATTTCCATGCCCTTCTTGTACAGGCTCGGCGGGTAGAGCTGAATCTTGCCGGCGATGATGATCACCTGCGGGTCGGCGCAGCGGTTGGGGTTCAGGCCCAGCGTGCCGCGGCCGCGCGTGACGACCAAGCGGATGTAACCGTTGGTGAGCTTGTTGCGGCGGCACGTCTCAACCGTGGCCTCCATCAACTCCGCATGCGTCATCGGCAGATCAAGTAGGATCGACTTGGCCGAATAAAACAACCGGTCGATGTGCTCCTTCAATTTGAACACCCGGCCGTGGTACACGCGGATGCCCTCGAACACGCCGTCGCCATAAAGCAGCCCGTGATCGAACACCGACACCTTCGCGTTTTGCTCGCTGTAAAATCTGCCGTTAATGTAAACTTTCATTCCCAAAAGCGGCCGGAAACCTACGGGAACCCACCCCCGCTTGGCAAGGCGCACGGAAACCCCGCGCCCGGTTTTGCTTACATGCGCTTGGCCAAGCTAGTCATTACACCATATCGGGTAGCGTCAAAGCCTGTTCCGGTCGTGTCAACGCCTGTCCCGGTCGTGTCAACGCTTGTCCCGGTCGTGTCAACGCTTGTCCCGGTCGTGTCAACGCTTGTCCCGGTAGCGTCAACGTCTGTCCCGGTATCGGGATTGCCTTGACCGGTAGCGTCAACGCCTTGTCTGGTCGTAGGATGGACTCTTCCGATTGTGGAATTTCTCTCTCTGGTCGCGGGAACGCCTCGTCCAAACTTCAGCGAACTTGGATGCTCCGATTCCACGCCAGAGGCGTGACAGCCATTAGTCGGTGGTTGAGCGCAGCGACACCACCGGTTGGGTCACGGAAAAAGAATTGCACTCTGAAGGAGTGCCAGAACACAACCTATCGTTCCCATCATAAAAGGAGCGGCAGAGGGATAAAATATGGCAGATTCAAAACACAACACGCGATGAGAAGCCCGACAGACCAGATTGATCACTTTTTCCGCCCGTTTTTGATCCGTTGCGATCGAGGATATCCTGTATGACACCCTCCGTTAATTCTTGGCCGCTTAACGCGGGAAAGCCCTCTGCACTCCCTAATGATTCCTTAACTTATTGAAACCGCCAGTGACGGGGTCGTGACGGGGTCGGTTCTTGTTATTGACGAGTAACGCCATCGACAAAATCACTCACCACATTGATCTTTGAACGCGATATTTGACAACCCGGAACCATTAACCAACACTCCCTAATGATTCCTTAGCTTGTTGAAACCGCCGAACGTTTGACCGCACCAAATCTTGAGCACGACGATTTCCTGTTGTTCACAGGGGAGTGTCCGCAGGGCAGCCATGGCCACTTCGTTGAATTCCCGCTCGCCGAGCGGATTGGCCGTGGCACTCGTTTCCGGCAACTGATCGGAGAACGCTTTTTGCTGGTGGAATCTGTGGATGTCTTTCCGGGCAAAGTCGATCGCCGTCTCGCGGATTTTCTTAAAAACCAACGGCAAATCGGGTGGCGAGGAGCAACGCCTTCTGGCGGGCTTCCATGCCCGAACCAATGCTTCTTGGAGAATGTCTTCGGCATCGTTCTCGTTCCGCGCCTGTTGCTGGGCAAACAGCAGCAGCTTGGCTCCGTGATCGGCGAGCCATTGGTGCCATTGCTGTTGCCCGGTATCGTCAGCCACGAAGTGATATCAACTCTGTTTCATATAGCGTCGCTCGACTGATTTTTTGTCTAATTAATTTTGCCTTGGCCGATAATTCTGATGGAACAGGCAGGCCAAGCGCTGTGGGGTGCTTGACATGATCTCCGGCAAGACTACTGTTTTTCCGCTGTGTACGAAAGAGAATTGATTTTTGAGGTTACCGAAGATGAACTGGAGGGTGGGTACACCGCCCGTGCCTTGGGTCATTCTATTTTTACCGAGGCGGACACGATTGATGAACTCCGGGCCAACGTCCGCGAGGCGACAGACGCGTTTTTTGACGAGTCGATGGAGGCACCCAAGGTGATCCGGTTGCACTTCGTCCGCGACGAGTTGTTGGCGCGATGAAACTGCCCCGGGACGTTTCCGGGCAGCGCTTGGCCAAGGCGCTCCGCAAACTCGGCTACGAGTTCACCCGCCAGCGAGGCTCACATATGCGGCACACCACTGAGCAAAACGGCCAACACCATATTGCCATCCCAGATCATGATTCACTGCGTATCGGGACATTGAGAGAAATCATGAAAGATGTGGCGGCGCATCACTCAATGACCGTGCCGGAGTTAGCGGCGAAGCTCGCACTGTAGATACGGATTTAGTGTCTGTGTAAACCGGTGAATGAAACCCGCCGGGTTTTGCTTTCATGCGCTTGGCCAAGCGGCTACGGTTGGCGTACCGTTTCCGTGGACACGCCACAACACACCCGCCGCCTGGCTGCCATCGTTTTCACCGACATCGTCGGCTTCTCCAAGCTGACGGAGGGCGACGAGGTCACGGCGCTCGAGCTGCTCGCCATGCAGAAGCAGATCGTCCAGCCGCTGGTGCAGGAGTCCGGCGGCCAATGGCTCAAGGAGATGGGCGACGGGCTGCTGCTGAGTTTCCCCAGCTCTTACGACGCGGTGCGGTGTGCGATCCGTATTCAGAAAGCGGTTGATGGAATCAATCACCTCGTGCTGCGCATCGGGATTCATCAGGGCGATGTGGTGCAGACGGAGACTGACGTGCTCGGCAGCGGTGTGAACATCGCCTCGCGCGTTGAGTCGGTCGCGCCACCGGGCGGCGTTGCGGTGTCTGACAAGGTGCAACGCGACATCGCGCATCACGCCGATTTGTTCACGCAGAGCATCGGCTTCCCCAAGCTCAAAGGGATTGGCGACGGGTTCGAGGTTTTTTGCGTCACCAACGACGGGCTGCCTGTGGGGCGGAGTCACGGCAAGGTGGAGGATTCCGATCGCTTGGCCAAGCGCAAGTCGCCGGTGCTGTTCGTCGCCGCGGCGGCGGCGATTGTGCTGGCGGTTGTGGCGGCGTTTTATTTCAAGCCAAGCGGTAGCGTGGAGTTGAGCGCCATCCCGTCGAAGTCGATTGCCGTGCTGCCGTTTGACAATTTTGCCAAGGGCGAGGCGGACGATAATTTTGCCAACGGTCTGACCGAGGTGATTACGGCGACGCTCTCGAAGATAGGCGCATTGAAGGTGATCAGCCGCACGTCGGTCATGGCATTCAAGGGTGACAACCGGCCGACGTCGCCGGAGATCGCCGGCAAGCTCAACGTCGCCCACGTGCTCGAAGGCTCGGTGCAGCGGGCCGGGGAGCAGGTGAGGATCGTCGTGCAGTTGATCGATGCGCGGGAGGATCGTCATCTTTGGTCGGAGACATTTGACGGGAAGTTCAGCGAGTTGTTCGACGTGCAAACGCGCGTGGCGACGAACATCGCCGGCTATCTCGAGGCCACTTTGACGCAGCAGGAGCAGGCCCGGATCGCCCGCAAGCCGACGCAAAACATGGCGGCGTACGACCATTACCTCGTGCTGCTCCAGCGCGGCATCGTGCACATCGCCAAGCGGGAACTCGATACCAACCTCGCCCTCGCGGAGAAGGTGGTTCAGCTGGATGAAAACTTCGCGGAAGCCCACGCGATCATCGCGTTGTGTCACTTGGGCTACTACTGGTCGGGGATCGACCAAACGGATGCGCGGTTGGCCTTGGCCAAGGCGAGCGTTGAACGGGCCATCAAGCTGGCGCCCGAGGCTGCGATGGTGCACACGGCCAAGGGCTACCTGCATTACTGGGGTCTCGGCGAGTTCGACAAGGCGCTGGTGGAGTTTGGGCTGGCCCGCGATATGGAGCCGAGCGCCTCGCAGCACATTGAGGACATCGCCTGGGTGCAGCGGGCCAAGGGCGACCTTCCGCTGGCGTTCGCCAGCATGGACAAAGCGCTGGAACTGAATCCGCAGTCGGACCTGATCCTGCGCGAGATGGGGTTTACCCACATCGTCGCCACGAATTTCGACCGCGCCATCGAGATTTTGGATCGCGCCATTCTCCTCAACGACTCGGCCGATTACTACGGCCTAAAGATCGACGCCATCTGGGCGCGCGACGGCACCCCGGGAACCGCCCTGTCATTCCTGAAGAAGGCGCAGGGGATTGTCGGCCGGGACAAGTACCTGATCCACGAGCACCGCTTCGAGTTGGCGCGGGGCAACTACAGCGCGTCGCTCAAGGCGGTCGAGTCCATCAAGCAGGATCCCTTTCTTTCCCAAAGCCGCGTGATCCCCAAGGCCCTCGCGCGGGCGTTCGTTTATAAGCGGATGGGCGAGCAGGAAAAAATGCGGCCCGAACTCGAGTCGGCCCTCGGGATGCTCAAGCGCATGGCGAACGAAAACCCGATAGACCCCCGGGTGCAGATGAACATGGGCTTGGTTTACGCCATGCTGGGCGACGCGGAGCAGGCGCTCATGCGGGGACGTCAAGCCATGGCGCTTTATCCGCTCGCCAAAAATGCGGTCAACGCCCAACGGATTCACATTCAAATGGGCCTCATTTATCTGCAGCTTGGCCAAGCGGACCAATGCATCGAGCTGCTGCATGCCCTCAAAGACAAGCCGCTCGGCATGGAGATTGGCGAGTTGAAAACCGACGCCGCTTGGGATCCGGTGCGCGATCACGCCGCTTTCAAGTCGATCGTTGGTGAATAACTTGGCCTGTGCCTCACCAACGGCTTGGCCTAGCTTGTCCGCCGATGCCCGGCGCATTTCATCAACTGCTCGACGCCACCATTGGCCACCTCGAGTCGCTCAAGCAGCGGGGCGTGCGCTACGTCGACGCCTCGCCGGAGTCGCTGTCGCGCTTGGCCAAGCCAACTCCGCGAAAAACCGCCGCCGCCCCGCTTGGCCAAGCGGCGCCAACCATCATCGCGCAGCGCCCCGACGAGCCAAGCGTTTACGATTCGCCCAAGCGGTCCGCCGCCGATAAAGAATCCGCGATGGCCAAGCTGCGCGACGAGGCGCTAGCCTGCACAAAATGCGACCCCCTCGTGGCAACGCGGACACAGGTCGTCTTTGGTGTCGGCACCGTTCACGCCGACTTGATGCTCATCGGCGAGGCCCCGGGGCTGGACGAGGACAAAGAGGGCGAGCCGTTCGTCGGTGCCGCCGGCCAGTTGCTGACCAAGATTATCGAGGCCACCGGGCTGGATCGTGACAAGGTTTACATCGCCAACATTCTCAAGTGCCGCCCCGACACGCCCGGCAAGGTTTACGGCAACCGCAAGCCGCGTCCGGAGGAAATGGAAACCTGTTTCCCGTGGGTCAAGCGGCAGATCGAAATCATCCAACCCAAAGTGATCGTCGCGCTGGGTGGCACGGCCGTCGAGGGCTTGCTCGGCAAAATGCCGTCTGGCATCACCCGCCTGCGCGGCAACTGGCAGGCGCACCGGGGCGTGCCGGTGATGCCGACCTTCCATCCGTCCTATCTGCTGCGCAACCAGTCGTGGGTGGTCAAGCGCCACGTCTGGGAAGACATGATGCAGGTGATGGAGCGCTTAGACATGCCCATCAGCGAAAAACAACGAGGCTATTTCCAACGCAGGTAAACATTGATCGACCCTGACGTGTATGGGCACATCCAAAAGAAAATCGAAAAAAGAAAAAAATCCTGAGCCTGAGTTCGCCGATCTGGCGCTGAAGGCGATGATAAAAGCTCAAAAGACGGCCGCCCGTGAAAATGCCAGATACGGCCTCAAGTTAATCGTCGAAGAGTCGCGGTAAGCTGGAGTTTTCAGGACGTGCCCGCGAATGCCGGGAAATGCAGGGCAGGGGAAGCGGGTTCGTTACTCAGCCAGTTTGATGCGATAAAAGCGTTTTACGTCGTAGCTGCTTGAGTCGATGTAAAGTTGGCGGTTGGTGTGAAGGGTGACGACCTCCCGCAACTGCCAGTTGTTGTCGCCGGTGTGCATTTCATAAGCTTGATGCCGGTCAAACGGTAGCGGTCAACCGATCGCCGTACAAGGTCGATAAACGGGGTGCGCTTCCCAAAAAACAAACGCAGCCGGCGTCCTTTGGGGAGCAACCGGCTGCGGGTCATTACTTATTCAGTTTTTCAAAATCGGGCTTGCGCCCGTGTCTTTACAAGGAGAGGGACTCCTCGCTGATTCGATTGATCGAATCAAGTTGGGGGGCTTCGAAGCCGCCCCGGTCGGCCTTCGCCAGATCCAGGATCGTGTCCAGATCCTCCTCGACGGTCATCCGCCCCCAGCGGGTTTGGATCATCGTCTGGTCACCCACCGGTTCAACGGAGATGACCGTGTCGAGGTTGAACAGAACCCTGGAATCCTCCTCGGTGTAACCGGTCGGCGAAGCCTGTGTCAGTTTCACGAAGTGTGCCATTTTCTGTTTTTCTTTCTTCCGTGCTGGTTGAGATTCAACCAACAACGAGTGCATTAAGGCACAACCCGGCGCGCCGTTCAAGCGGAAATACTTTTGTGACGGTTTTGTGACCTTGGCCAAGCGCGAATGCGCAATGGACATGATTTCAATGGCCACGATTTTATTCCGCCCGGCCAAGCGCTTGGCGGTCGGGGCGGCTGCGAACAAACAGCCACCCGAACTGCGCCGCTTGGCCAAGCGAATAGATGATGTAGGCGAAGATTGCGCCGGCCAGCCAGTCCCCGTGCGCCCCCACGGTCAGCCCAGCAACGATGACGAGCAGGAATGCCATGACCGACTCGGTGACGCTGCGGGTGTTGTGTGAGTGCACGAGCAGTCCCTGGAAAAAACTGCTGCCGAAACCGAACGCGGCCAGCATCAAAGCCGCCCAGACGGCCTGCGAGGCAAGCTTGGCCAAGACCGGATTGAGTCCGCTCACGGTGCCGAACCAGCCGTTGGCCAACGGCGTGGCGACGATCAGCAGTTGCAGGCCAAACACGCCCAGCGCGGCCCAGCAGGCGAAGCGCCGCAAGGCTGCGTAGCCGCCGGGCCGCTCGACCAGCGCCACCACGACCTCGAGAAAGGCCAGGCTGACAGAGCGAAAAAGGAACGTGAAGCCGTTGAGCGCCGGGAGGATGGCCAGCGACTCGGTCGGCGACGGCATCCGGCTGATGCCGGCGGTGAGCATCGGCTGCGCAGCGAGACCGAGCAGCGGGCTCAGCGCGAGCGGCACGTAAAACGACAGGAACCGTCGGCGGTCGAGCGGCGGCTCGGCGGTTCGCTCCCCGGGCAGGACATCGCGGACGACCGGCCGCACGATCCACGCCGCGTACACCGCCTCGGCCACGACCCCGGCGGAGACGGCCGCCGTGGCGGCGATGATGCCCAGTTGCGGCAGGTCGACGCGCTTGGCCAAGGCGCAGCAGATGAGGAGCACCGTCACGTCGGCGGCCAGTCGGACAAGCGTTCCCCACGTGACCGCCCGGGAGCGGCCGAACCGGATCAACACGCCCTGGTTGAAGCGCCGGTGCGCGATGGCCCAGGGCCACGGCGGCATGACGATCATGCCCAGCCGGCTCGCCTCGTGGATGTCGCCCTCGACCCCCAGCAGGCCGCCGGCGGGCCACGCGCACAGCGTGGCGACGGCGACGCGCGCAAGCAGCACCGCCATCCCGCCGGCGGCTGGG
>JACKQG010001683.1_pt1 | contig 30027 bp, 28 predicted proteins | sample 8237621 | NCBI WGS metagenome assembly JACKQG01 (sample SAMN15677084, study PRJNA649215) | marine metagenome | biome: marine; feature: Black Sea; material: saline water; isolation source: suspended particulate matter (SPM) from the Black Sea western gyre | collected 2013-06-09/2013-06-10 | depth... | reverse complement strand
CTCAAAAGTGGACATACGTCTAATTATAGAGGCGCAGCTTTTTTGCCCTCTGAGTTTACCCTCGATGTGAGCTCACTTGCTTTACTGTCGGGGGACAATATAAAATATGAAATCTGATATATGAAATACCCAATACCTAATACACCGGACTTTACCCGAGTTTATCTCCCAAAACGAAACTCTACGAATTCTTACGTACGAATTTATAAGCAAATTATGCAAAACAAACCCAATTTTATGCGGTTTTCGCCTGAAAACGATGATTTCACGAAAAAACAAAGCCAAAACAAACCCAATTTAAGCCAATTCAAAGCCAATTCAAACCCAATTAAAGCCAAAACAAACCCAATCAAAGCCAATAATCGATATTCAATTAATATAGGGCACAGTTGAAGTTATGAGTTTAGAAGGTAAAATAAATGATTATGGAAAAATATTCACCAGACAAAAAATATGACTTAATGACAAAAGACCAGGTTCGCGCCGTCGATTCATGGGCGATAAATACACTTGGCATCCCCGGCGTAGTCTTAATGGAAAACGCCGGCCGAAGTTGCGCCGAGCTTATTAAAGAAAAATTAAAAGCCGTTACTGCCCCAAAGATCTGCATCTTCTGCGGTACGGGAAATAACGGCGGCGACGGATATGTAATCGCCCGCCACTTATTGAACAGTGGCTTTAAGGTTATCGTGGTGATATGTGGCGACCGCCAAAAGGTCAAAGGCGATGCGAAAATAAACCTCGATATTTTAGAGAAATTAGACCGGCCGATTGAACAGCTAAATCTCAAAGAAGATGATGTGCCCGCTCGGGTCAAAGCGTTTACAGCCGATGCCGATATGATTGTTGACGGCCTCTTTGGAACCGGTTTAAGCGGAACATTAAGGGATGATTATATACGATTGATAGAAGCCATAAATGCCTGTGATTGTCCGATTCTGGCGGTGGATATTCCATCAGGTCTGGATTGCGATAATGGCCGGCCTTTCGGTGCGGCTGTTAGAGCTACCTGTACTGTAACTTTTGTTGCAGTTAAAAAGGGCTTTGTATCACAATGCGCAGCTTCATACACTGGTGAGATATTTGTTGCCTCGATAGGGATCGAACCGGTTTCGTAGCTCCTGTTACGAACTTTGCAACGCAGCCTGTTCTTAAAAGGCGCCGGCCTTGCTTATCTGGCCTTTGTAGCCGATGAAATACAGGAATCTTTCATACCTGAATATTGGTATCCAAAGGGTCTGGGCCTGACTCTGAAGCTGGTTATAGTGGCTGAGCTGTTGCTGCAACGCCTCGTATCTTTGCATTGCTCCCGGATCCGCTTCCAGTTGTTCATAGGTTGGTTGCTGTTGCGGTACCTGCGGCTGATCGCCAAGAACCAGAAAATCTGTGTCAACTGAAATGTTGTCCACGACTTTGCCGCCCCATTTTTCGATAAGTGATTTTATTCTGCCGGTTGCATTTTCGTCAACGTTTCCGTCGTTATCAAGGTCAAAGTCGCCGGCAATAACAAACACATTTGTTTTGTCACTTTGCCAAATTAAATTTGCCGCAATGTCACCCAGTAATACGGGCTTTTTTGAATCTGATTTGGTAATACGAGCCGCACAGTATGTGTCCGCTACATCGAATACTTCGATTTCGGCCTTTCCTTTGCCGTCTTTCGGGACGGAGCCGCTTCTGTCATAAACCGTGAAGGTTAAGCCTCTGTAAACGCGCTGATCGGTGCCGATATTCAGATGGACTACCTGGGCCGAGTCGTCAATTAATATTATTTTGCCGTCAGCCCTGTGAGCCAGCGCTTCATGGTCCGGCGGCGGCATAATCTTCATGACCTCCTGCTGAGCACGTTTCATAATACCCTCAGTCTGTCTCAATTCCGCCTGAGTTTTCAAAAGTGTGCCTTCGGCTGTTTTCAGATCGGCGTTTGCATCATCCAATTGCTTCTGGAGATTTGCAATCCGCTCTGTAGTGCTCTGTTCTAAGCGGGCTTGAAGATCGGCGTAGTCGGCCTGCATCTTATTGACCAGCGCTTGTAGTTTGTTTTTCTCTTCTTCGATAATTTGTTCTTTATCGGAAGAGGCTTTTTTCGTAATCTCAACTTGCGCTATCTGGTTATTCAGGTCTTTTTGTAAAGCATCTTTTGCTTTTTTGGTGTTATTCAGTTCTGCGACTAAATCACTGATGATTTTCACGAGTCCTGTTGTATTAGGGTCTGCAATAGTGATATGTTGCTGAGCCAATTTGAGTGCATTTGCAACTTTTATATTGGCATCATTGACTTTCGCTTCGGCCGATGTCGTTTCCGGGTCTCCGCCTACGATGAGAGATGTCGTCCCGTCAAGATGCCCGACCATCGTACCGAGCCATGTTGTACTACTGCTTGCTTTGGTTCCGACTATCCTGCCCAATTCGTTAATTTCTCTGGTGTCGGCAAGACCATCAATCTTGTTTTGCATTTCTTCAAGTCTTGTGCGTTTATCCTCGGCTTCAACATAGTAAATAACCGCGATTGTGGTCGCCACAATAAAGAGCCCCACAAAGGTTATTAGTGTGTAGAGCATAGCATTGCTTTGCTTTCTCCTGCGTGCTGGCATAGTAAAACTCCTCACAAATACAGAAAAATCACCCTAAATAGCTTGTTTTCAGAACTTATTATAGCTCTCAGCGGCTTCTGAGTCAATAAAAAAAAATAACAAATAAGCCTTTTTGCTATAACATTGATGTTTGAACAATTGCCTGCCCGGTTCCAGCTTTGACCGTATCTTACCTCCTATAATCTTAAAGCCTCTCTAAAAGGCCTGATAATTGACTTATTTGGCGGATAATATGCTGTGCGGCGGCCCCGGCTTGACCGCAAACCGATGTGTGTAAGCGGGCCGGGCGGAGTATCTGGATGGTCACAAAATCTAATTTATTCGGCGCGATAAAATCCTTTTTTTCATTATCTGCGATATAAACCGTATTTTCCGGCCTGGCTTCTAAACTCTTTAATATTTTTTCAAACCCCACAGGGGACGGTTTCCAGAATTCCCTGCCAAGCTGTTCGGTATAGATTATGGACTTAAAATATTTTTCAATGCCTAAGGCCTGAACCTTCAATTGTTGCCCAGGCAAAAAGCCGTCTGTAAGCAGAGCCAATGTGTATTTTGTGCTTAGTTCACAAAGGGAGTCACGGCTGTCCTGCGGCAACGTAATTTTGGGTTTGTGCCGTCGATAAACCTCTATTAATTCTGAAATAAGCTCATCATCATAGCTTAGCTCAAGCTCATCCAGAGCTGCGTTGAAGGTCTCGGTACGATTGCCTGTATTGAATTGCTGCCAGAGAACCTCATAAATACGCTTCATATCGGCCCGAACCATGGTGGAATTGGCTGAAGCTGATTCATACCGGTTGGCAAGAAACTCGGCTGCGGCTGCGAAGCCGCTTTTGCAATACTCGATTTCATCGTAAAGTGTGTCGTCCAAATCAAAAATAACAGTTGTTATCATCTTATATCCCTGCAGTATTATTGCGTAAAATATACACTATCTACTATATGCTTATTACGGTATAATTTTACGCATTAACGGCTCAAATGTCGATAATTTTAAGTGAATAGTCTTTAGTGAGTGACTTTTTTCCTGCACACGAATGACTCGCTGAAATTCGGCAAGTAAATGTAAAAAGGCGAAGCTATGAAATTTTTGCAAATAATGCGTCCTCTGCACTGGACCAAAAATATGTTCTTGTTTGCAGCCCTTATATTCGGACATAAACTTAATGATCCTCTGGCTATCGGAAGGGCGATTGGTGGTTTTGCCTGCTTTTGTTTGGCAGCTTCGGCTGTTTATATCCTCAACGATATAATTGACCGTCAAAGGGACCGTCTCCATCCCGAAAAATGTAAAAGACCCATTGCCTCCGGCAGGGTGGTTATTGGTTCGGCCGTTGTAGTTGCTGTTCTGTGTGCTGCCGCGGCGTTTACTGCCGCCTTTCTACTTGATCCGTTATTTGCGGCTATCGTACTGATGTATATTATACTTATGGTTGTCTATTCGCTTTTGCTAAGAAGAATAATGATTCTCGATTGTGTGGTCATAGCGACTGGTTTTTGCCTGCGGGCAGTTGCAGGAGCTGTTGTAGTGGAAGTCTTTATCTCGCAATGGCTGATTATCTGCACGTTTGCTTTGTGTCTGTTTATGGCTTTTGGCAAGCGTCGCGGTGAAATAGCCCTGCTGCAGGAAGACAGCGAGTTATTTCGAAATACGCTGAGCGGCTATACGACCGAGCTTCTGGCTCATATGATCGATGTAACCAGCGGCCTGGCGGTGGTGTGTTTTCTGCTTTATGCTATGGACGACAGAACTTTACAGACTTTTGGTAATAATCATCTTGTCTATACTACCCCATTGGTTTTGTATTGCATTTTCCGTTTCAGCTCATTAATACAAACGGGAAAATACCTGGGTCCGGTGCAGCTTATTCTAAATGATTTGCCGTTTCAGATTGGTTTTGTAGTATGGGTTATTGCAAGTGTCGTAATTGTTTACGCCGACAAGCTCGGTATTTATTTTGGTGGCATTGTCCAATAACGACCTTTGGGTCATGATTAGGATTGATTATTAAATGGCTGAACAAAGATTACAGAAGGTTTTAGCGGCGGCAGGCGTTGATTCACGCAGAAAATGCGAAGAGTTGATACTTGAAGGAGTTGTCCGAGTAAATCGCAAGGTGGTAGATAAGCTGCCGGCTTTCGTTGACCCGGAAAAAGACGTCATAACCGTAAACAGCAGAAAGATTCGTGCTGCACGGAAAGTATATTTTATTTTGAATAAGCCTAAAGGCGTCATTTGTACCAACCGTGATCCTCAGGGCAGAAAAAAAGCGATAGATATTGTCCATACAAACGAGCGAATCTTTTGTGTCGGCAGACTCGATGCAGATACCACGGGTTTGATTATTCTGACGAACGACAGCGAATTGTCAAACAGGTTAACTCATCCCAGATACGGAATAGCCAAGACCTACGTTGTCAGGATTAAGGGGGAAATTAAACCCGAACAAATAGAAAAGTTAAAAAAAGGAATCTGGTTGTCGGAGGGCAAAACCTCCAGGGCATCGGTGAAAATATTACAACGCAGGCACATAGAATCTTCGATTGAAATTACTATTCGACAGGGCCTTAACCGCCAGGTGCGCAGAATGCTGGCGAAAATCGGTCTGCCTGTAAAATCACTGACGAGAACAAAAATCGGCAGGCTTGGAATACGAGGACTCGGCGTCGGCAAATCCAGAGAACTGACCAACACTGAAGTGGCTTATCTGAAAAAAGTCACCTCCGACTAATAACTCGATACACAAATGCCGATGGAAGATCAATCGCCCATTAAGATAAAAATCAGTGTTAATCTGAAAATGCGATTGAAGGTTTTGAATTAATGAGTAATAAACACCGAGCCAAAAAAAGGAAATCATTATCACATTCTCAAAGAGAAGTCCTGCATCATAAAACTCAAAGGCACTCACAGGATGACAAAAAGCAGGCCCGGCCAACAGCGATAACCGGCCGGCGTTTGTGGCTGTTTCGCATTATCGCTGTTACAGTATTTCCGGCTCTGCTGTTGTTGGTTGCCGAGTTGTCTTTGAGGACAGCCGGTTACGGTTTCTTCCCCCATGCGATAATGAAATGTCAGGTTGACGGCGAGGATGCCTACTGTGACAATGTCAAATTTGGCTGGCGCTTCTTTCCCCGAAACATTGCACGTGAATCTGAGTCGTTCGTTTTTCCTGCCAACAAGCCGGACAATACTTATCGGATTTTTATACTTGGTGCTTCCGCCGCTCAGGGCACGCCGGAACCGGCATTTAGTTTCGGGCGGATTCTGCAGGAAATGCTGCACGATAGATATCCGGGGGTAAACTTTGAAATTATCAACACCGCAATGACGGCCATCAATTCCCATGTCGTCTTAGAGATAGCAAAAGACTGCGCTCGCCACGACCCCGACCTGTTTATCGTATATCTCGGCAACAACGAGGTTACCGGGCCCTATGGAGCTGGGACCGTATATACTCTGCCTTTGGTTAATTTGTCTGTCATCCGTACCGGCATTGCCCTCAAAGCAACCAGGCTGGGACAGCTTTTAACCGGCCTGGCCGATTCGGTCGGTGCTGAAAAAAATACTCCCAGAGTTTGGCGCGGCCTGGAGATGTTTCTCGACAATCAGGTACGGGCCGATACTCCTCCATTGGAATCGGTTTACAGGAATTTCCAAAGAAACATAAAAGATATTGGGCAAATCGCCTTAAAAAGCCGCAGTAAAATAATTTTCTGTACCGTAGGCAGCAACTTAAAAGATAACCCGCCATTTGCTTCTCTGCATAGATCGGATTTGACCCCTACAGAGATGAAAAATTGGGATGATATTTACCGGCAAGGTGTCGAATTCGAATTAACAGGTGATTACGCCGATGCTATTGAACGCTATCTGGAAGCCGCAAAGATTGATGACCGTTACGCCGACCTGCAGTTTCGGCTGGGCCGCTGCTATTGGGTTGTCGCCGAATATGAAAAGGCCCGGACAAAATATATTCGAGCACGTGAGCTGGACACGCTTCGTTTCCGCGCTGATTCGCGGATTAATAATATTATTCGTGAGACAGCCAACGGCAGGGTAGCAGAATGTATTTATCTGACGGATACAACTGAGGTCTTTGAAAAAAACAGCCCCAACGCAATTCCGGGCTGGGAGTTGTTTTATGAGCATGTACATTTGAATTTCAAAGGTAATTATTTTCTCGCTAAAGCAGTGTTTGAACAATTGGAAAAGATACTTCCTCAGCAGCTGGCTCAACTTCGGCAGGCTGATAATCAACAAATATTGACCGAGGGCCAATGTGTTCAACGCCTGGCCTACACCGGTTGGGATAGATACCAGATTGCCGATAAGGTACTTAAAGACTTTATAAAAAAACCGCCGTTTACCAACCAGCTTTACCAGCAGGAGCGCATAAGACAAATGGAGCAAAATATCGAGGCCCTGAAAATTTACCTTGCTCCCGAAGCCCTTGAAAATTCCGCACTCCAGTATCGTCAGGCGATTCAGAAGTCACCTTCGGACTGGCGCCTGCATTGGAAATATGGGAAATTATTAACTGAAGGTTTTAAGGACTATCAGGCGGCGGCCGAGCAATTTCGGCTGGTGCGGCAGTTTTTGCCGCATTCTTATATAGTTTACACCGCATTAGGAGCGGCCTCACGCGGACTGGGGGATATCGATGAAGTTGTCGCTCAATATCAGGAGGCGATACGAGTTAAACCCACATGTATTGATGCGCATTACTATCTTGCATGGGCATACAATAAGCAGGGCAGAATTGATGAGTCTATAGAATATTATTACAAAACGCAGCGATTACAGCCGACTCACGTGCCGGCATATAACAATCTGGCTGAGATACTGTTCAGGCAGGGCAAAATTGACCAGAGTATTAAAGTATATCGTAAGGGCTTGCTTTTTGTCCCGAACAGCTCAATTCTGCATTGTAATCTGGGTATTCTGTTGGACAGGCAGGGTAATAGAGCTGAGGCCGTCAAAGAACTTAACACTGCTTTACAGATAGACCCGAACTCACCCAAAATACGTAAAGTACTGGAAGCTGTCCTGAAAAGAGGCAATTGACCTGACCTGAAAACATCACCATTTATTTTCAAAGTACTTTTAGCCTGCGTAATCGCAAAATCGATGGAATTTCGCAGAAATCCTTTGGAGAAAAAGGATTTTTGAGATAGAAAAGGCTTTTTTGCAATTATATAAGGTTTACCCTTGCATTTTTTATGTAATATCATATATTTACCGTTTCCGATGGGGTAAAATCCCGTCCTAAGTTAAAAATAAATAGAACAGGAGTGTATTTAATGTCGAGAGAGTGTTTCTTTACGGGCAAGCGAACCATATCGGGCAGAAGCATAGCCCGGCGTGGTAAGGCTAAATATCTTGGCGGTGTTGGTAAAAGAGTAACCAGCAGTACCAAAAGAAAGTTTAAGCCGAATATACAAAAGGTTCGAGCGGTTGTTAACGGCAAGGTTTGCAGAATTAAAGTTTCAGCCAAAGCCATTCGTATGGGTCTTGTGCAAAAGCCTCTAAAGCGGGATTACAAGCCCGCCGAAAAGGCCGCTGACTGACAAAGCATGTTATCAAGAATTTTCTTTATAGCGGGGCGGGTTCTGCCTCGCTTTTTTTCTTTTGGTGGGGATTGAAAATGGCAAAGAAAATCGACCAGAACCAAGTCATAAAAGTCGCAAAATTATCCCGGCTGGATTTAACCGAAGACGAGGTCCAGGAATTTACCGGGCAATTAAGCGCAATCCTTGACTATGTCGAAAAAATGAATGAGCTGGACACCGCCGGTGTTGAGCCGTTGGCGCATTGTTTGCCGGTCAGCAATGTTTTGCGCGAAGATTCCGCCAAAGAGTCGCTCGGCACAGAGAAGGTTTTGGCTAATGCACCCCAGAGGGATGATGAGTTTTTCAAAGTGCCGAAAATACTGGATGATGGTTCCGGTGCGTAAAAGAAAGTCTTAAAACGGATTTGGAGGTATTAGAACATGAAGGTGAATTATTTAATGTGTTCTTTGTTTATGTCTTTGTTTTTGATTGGTTGTGCACAGATGGAGAAAAAAATGAACTCAGTCCCGCCGGGCTCTCAGCAATCCCAGATGTTTGAAAAGAAAATAACAACAACTGTAAGCTGTAATTATTTGCTGTTTCTGCCGGAAGACTACGGGAAAAAACGGCAGAGCTGGCCTTTGATGGTATTTCTGCATGGTGCCGGTGAACGCGGCAGTGATTTGAACAAGGTAAAGGTGCACGGTCCGCCGAAGATAGTCAAAAACAGAAAGGATTTTCCTTTCATCGTGGTCTCTCCACAGTGTCCCGAAGGCGATTGGTGGACGGAGAAAGTTGAAGTGCTCATAAACCTTGTGGATGATATCGCGGCTCGGTATCAGGTCGATAAGAAAAGGATTTATCTGACGGGTTTGAGTATGGGCGGGTATGGCACCTGGGCCCTGGCCTCTGCTTATCCCGAACGCTTTGCCGCTATCGCGCCTATTTGCGGCGGTGGCAGCCGTATTATGTCCTTGAGACTCAAAGATATACCCATATGGGTTTTTCACGGAGCAAAAGACCAGGTGGTCCCGCTCGAAGAATCCGAAGAAATGGTCAATGCCATAAGAAAACGTGGCGGCGACGTCAAATTCACAATCTATCCCGATGCCGGCCATGATTCATGGACCGAGTCGTACAACAATCAGGAACTTTATGATTGGTTCCTTGAACATCGTAAAGAATAGCAAGAATAAATAATCTGATTTTCAACGATGGAAGAGCTAAGTGCAAAGGAATTGCGCGATAAAATCGCGGCCCGACAAATAAGCAGCCTCGAAGCGACTGAAGCTGTTTTTAAGCGTATAGATAAGCTTGAGCCGGTCATTGGTGCTTATATCAGCACTTATCATGACCTTGCGTTGGAAAAAGCCGCGGACGTCGACCGGCGAATAGCAGCAGGCCAGTCCGTAGGCCAGCTTGCTGGTGTCCCTGTTGCGCTAAAAGACAATATGTGCACTACTTTCGGAGCTACTACCTGCGCTTCGAGGATATTGGAAAATTTCCACGCACCCTACAACGCCACGGTTGTTGAAAAACTTCTGGCCGCCGATGCCGTAATAGTCGGCAAAGCAAATATGGACGAGTTTGCGATGGGTTCGAGCACGGAAAACTCCGGCCTTAAGCAGACAATCAATCCGTGGGACGCCTCCCGTGTGCCGGGTGGAAGCAGCGGCGGTTCCTGTGCGGCGGTAGCGGGGCGTTTGTGTTTTGCGGCACTCGGCTCGGATACAGGTGGTTCGATTCGCCAGCCTGCCAGTTTCTGTGGAGTCGTTGGCTTAAAGCCGACATACGGCTGTGTTTCTCGATACGGACTTGTCGCCTACGGTTCGAGCCTGGATCAAATCGGGCCTATAACGCAAACTGTTACTGATTCGGCTTTGATGATGAATGTAATAGCCGGCCACGATCCTGCCGACAGCACAAGCGTTGACGAAAATATTAGTCCTGTCTTTGATTATCTTGAAAAACTCTATGAGCCTCTGGATAAGCTTACAATTGCAATTGTTCCCCAATTCGCTGCCGGCGCCGACCGGCAGGTGCAAAAGGCCATCACCGAAGCGATTGACGTATATAAAAAGCTCGGAGCCGAAATCATAGAAGTAAATATGCCTCACCTGGATTACGCAATTGCCGCCTATTATCTCATTGCTACCGCTGAGGCATCGAGTAACCTGGCTCGATATGATGGCGTTCATTACGGTCATCGAAGCGAAAAAGCCGAAGATTATATCGAGGTCTATTCCAAATCCCGCGCCGAAGCGTTCGGCAAGGAAGTCAAAAGACGAATTATGCTCGGAACCTATGCCCTTTCGAGCGGTTATTACGATGCTTATTATTTGAAGGCGCTGAAGGTCAGAAATTTAATACGTGCCGATTTCACCGGCGTTTTCGAAAAATGCGATTGCATTATGATGCCGGTTTCCCCGACGACGGCTTTCAAAATCGGCGAAAAGGTCGATGACCCTCTGACGATGTATCTTTCCGATATTTATACTATAGCCGCCAATTTAGCCGGCATCCCGGGCATAAGTGTTCCTTGCGGTTTCGACGATAATAATCTGCCGATAGGCCTGCAGATACTTGCACCGGCCTTCGGAGAGGATAAGTTATTGCGGATAGCGAGAATGTTTGAAAACCAGACCGACTGGCACAAAAGAAAAGCGCCTGATATTAGTTAAAAAGAAAAAATGAGCAGTGACTTGCACTACAAGCTGATAGTTGGATTAGAAATTCACGTACAGCTTTGCACGAAAAGCAAAATGTTCTGCGGCTGTGCGGTCGAATTCGGCCAAAAGCCTAATAGCAGGGTATGTCCTGTGTGCCTTGGTATGCCCGGTGTCTTGCCGGTGATGAATAAGCAGGCGTTCGAATACGCCGTGCTTGTCGGGCTGGCCCTTAACTGCGAAATTGCTCAATTCACAAAGTGGGATAGAAAAAGCTATTACTACCCTGATTTACCGAAGAACTACCAGATAAGCCAGTATGATTTGCCGCTAAGTGCAAACGGCTATATTGAAATACCTCTTGAATCCGGCAAGACTAAAAACATCAGCATAATAAGAGCGCACCTCGAAGAGGATGCCGGCAAGAATCTGCACACGGCAGGTAATTTTTCTCAGGTGGATTTGAACAGGACCGGCACACCCCTGTTGGAGATTGTTACCGAACCGGATATGAACAGCGCCGCTGAAGTCCGGGCGCTGGCGGTTGAACTTCAGCGAATGGTCAGGTTCCTGGGAGTCTCTGAGGCCGATATGCAAAAAGGGCACATGCGATTTGAGCCTAATATCAATTTGATTATCACCAGAGACGGCACCGAATACAGAACTCCAATAGTCGAAATAAAAAACCTCAACAGCTTCCGGGCACTTGAAAGAAGTGTCGATTACGAACAGGCAAGGCAGCTTGATGAATTTCTGGAGAACGGTGTTGTAATGGGAATGGGTAATAAAACAACCCGCGGCTGGGATGATGAAAAAGAGATAACCGTACTGCAAAGAGAAAAAGAAGAGGCCCACGATTACCGATATTTTCCCGATCCCGACCTTGTACCGGTGAAAATGACTCCCCAATGGCTGTCGGAAATTCAGGGCCGCTTGTGTGAGCTGCCGATTAAAAGACAATTGCGCTACGTTGATCAGTACAAGCTCAGTGATTACGACGCGGGGGTATTAACTGCTGATCGCTCGACATCGGACCTGTTCGACGAAGCGGTCAAGGCCGGTGCCGAACCGAAACGGTTGTGTAATATAATAACTCAGACCGGCTTGAAAATTGCAAATGAAAAGGGGTGCAGTGCGGGCGATTTGGGGCTCAAAGCTCAAAGTGTTGCAAATTTGGCCGGAATGATTGAAGGTGGTACTATCAGTGCCGGCTCCGCAGGACAGATATTTGAGGCGATGGTCGAGACCGGCAAAGAGCCTGAAGTCCTGGCTGAAGAACTCAACCTGATTCAAAAAAGTGATGCAGGTGAGCTGGAAGCGATAGTTGACAAGGTCCTTGCGGATAATCCCAAGGCCGTTGATGATGTAACCGGCGGCGGCAAGAAAAGCAAAAAGGCACGGGGCTTTTTATTAGGTCAGGTTATGCAGAAATCGAAAGGCCAGGCGAATCCAAAAGTCGTTTCCGAGATTCTCGTGAAGAAACTTGGTTAAGATTCCATGACAGATAAACGGAGAAAAGAAAATGAATCCCGTTAGACATTCCTTGTGCTGACAGATGGGTATTTCTAATGGGGAAAAATTTTGGAAGGAGATATAAATGTCTAACGGGATGAAGATAGAAAAAAGCTGCAATGTAAACAAATGTGCAGTCGAAGTCGAGGGTGCCGAAGGTGTTGAAATAAGATGGCTTATTTCCAAAGACGATGGGGCGGAAAATTTCTCTATGCGGATGTTTGAAATACAGCCCGGCGGGCATACACCTTTACATACTCACCCTCACGAACATGAGGTCTTCGCAATTGAAGGTAGCGGAATCTTTGTTTACGAAGGAAAAGAGCACGAGTTTGGCGCCGAATATGTAATATTTGTTCCCGGTGGTAAGCAGCACCAGTTCAGGAATACCGGCGATTCCGTTTTGAGAATGCTTTGTCTTATTCCGGCGTCGGCAGGATAAGAAGGGGGGTAAGTCCAAAAGCCGCCGCCGTCCAGTAAAAAAATTCCAGATAACACTTAAAGCTCGACTGAGCAATATTATCACAAACGAAAGATGATGAAAGCAGATGCGAAATTAATTATTTGTTCAGCAGGCTTGTTCCTTTTGTCATTATCGAGATTTGCATACGCTGATGCAGATTGGACATATAAGAGCAGATATAGTGTATCTTTTCCGATTATTGATAGATGGGAAGGTGCTGTAATCTCAGAGTCGCGTTATAACGATGATATGAGCGACCATTATAGAATATCCCGCAGAATGGACCGTACTTAAAATTTCACCTTATGCTTCAGAAGAGATATTCTGCGATTTTGATGCCGGGCAGTTAAATGGATATCGGCTCGAAGCCGGATTTTCGATGCAGCTTCTGAAAAATTCGGAATTATGCATTGCCTATCAGTTTGGCAACGACAAAAAAAGCGATGACTGGACGGATACCAATTATCTTATTACATACTTAGAAATTTCTTTTTAACGGAAAATCGGTCCCAAAAAAGTCAATTATCTGTTAATATCTCTGGTTATTAGCCGACATAAGAAGTATTCTTACCTAAATTGGACTGTAGTGGTTTAGTCATATCAAAATGGAAAAGATTGTTAACGTCAGCACTGGACAAGTGAAGATTGGTAGAAAGGGTGAAATATTAAAATCTACCGCAATAGGCTCATGTGTTGTAATTGCGGCCTATGATTCCGGAAAAAAAATTGGCGTAATGGCACATGTCATGCTGCCGGGACGAGCGCCAAAGAACGGCTACGGCGAATCTACAAGATACGCCGCTGACGCTTTAGACCAGATGATAAGAATAATAACCGCTCAAGGAGCGAATTTGTGCGATCTTGGGATTTGCCTCGTGGGAGCGGGAAATATTCTGAAAAAAAAGGATGATACTATTTGTAAAGATAACATAGAATCAATTACACAGTTATTGAAAGAAAAGCATATTCCTGTAAGGGCCGCGGTTCTCGGAGGCACGGAAAGAAAAAGTATTTCTATGGATATTGAAAGCGGGAGTGTCTATTATACAGAAGGTGACAGAGAAGAAAAGATGCTATGGAAATCAACCCGCGGATATTGCGGATATTCAAGTACACGGTAGAAAGGTTCATCGATGTGGGACAAAACTGAAAGACAGGCAGAATCATACAAAATTTGGGCAATGGCCGTCCTTTTAACCTGTGTTTGCTTTTCACTTTACTACTTTCATGTGATACTTGGAATTGGCACTATCGTTACCCACATTTTCTATGTTCCGATTATAGTAGCATCTATCTGGTGGAAGAGAAAAGGTTTGGTCGTGGCCTTGTTTTCATCCGGGTTCCTCATTGTCAGTCATGTTTTCATCAGGCCGGATGTGGCTAATAATGATGATTATTTTCGGGCCTTAATGTTTATAGCTACCGCCTTAGTAATTGCCGAGTTCAGCAGGGGTATTGCCAAGGACCGTGAGGCGTTGCAAGCCGCCAACCGGCAGTTAAGAGCCGGTGAGCAGCAGTTAAGAGATAACAACCAGCAGTTAAAAGCCGGTGAGCAGCAGTTAAGAGCCGCCAACCAGCAGTTGAAGGCAAATGAAAAACAATTAATTAATGAGATCACCGAGCGCAAGAAGGCAGAGGAGACTATTAGGGAAGAGAGAGATAGGGCCCAGAAGTATCTCGATGTTGCAGCGGTAATATTCGTAATTCTCGATGTAAACGGGAGAGTAATCCTCGTTAATAATAGAGGTTGTGAGATTTTAAGATACGAAGAAAAAGATGTTATTGGTAAAAACTGGTTTGATAATTTTCTGCCGAAACGTATCAGAAAGGATGTAAAGAATGTCTTCAAAAAATTGATGGTGGGGGAAATAGAGGCTTTTGAATATTTTGAGAATTTCGTTCTTACTAAGGATGGGGATGAAAGAATAATTGCCTGGCACAATGTGCTATTAAGAAATGAACAGGGCAGCATTATCGGGATACTGAGTTCGGGAGAGGACATCACCAATAGAAAGGAAGCAGAGGAACAACTGCTTGACTATCATGAAAAGCTCAAATCTCTGACTTCGCAGTTGTTGATCATAGAAGAGCGTGAGAGGCACCGCCTTGCTACGGAGCTGCACGACCAAATCGGCCAGTCACTGGTTATGTCGAAAATGAAATTAGACTCACTGCGTCAATCAATATCTTCCGGCGAATCTGCTGATGTCCTGGGGGAAGTCTGCGATTGTCTCGGGGATGTTATTCGCGAGACGAGAACGTTGACATTTGACTTAAGCTCGCCTATACTGTATGAGCTTGGTTTTGAAACGGCTGTATCAGAGTGGCTTGATGAGCAAATCAGAGAAAAGCACGGAATACAAACTGAATTTCGAGATGATGGGCAGCCAAAACCGCTTAATAATGATATCAAAGCGCTCCTGTTTCGTAATGTTCGTGAGCTGCTCATAAACATTATCAAGCATGCGAACGCACGAAAAGTAAAAGTTTCTGTCAGCAAAGCTGGTGAACAGATATGCGTTATTGTTGAAGATGATGGAGTAGGTTTCGAACCTGCCAAAATAGGATCGAATACTGGTTTTGGAATTTTTAGCATTCGGGAACGATTGGAACAGTTGGACGGGCATCTTGAGATCGAATCCGAACCGGGCCGTGGCAGCAGGTTTACGATGACCGCACCGCTGAAAGTTGGAAAGAGTACCTAAGGAGTAGAAGTATGAGTATAAGTATCTTAATAGCTGAAGACCACGCAATTGTACGTGAAGGTTTGCGCTCGCTGATTGAGAAACAGCCCGATATGGAAATAGTCTGTGAGGCCGAAGATGGGCGCACTGCGGTTCAGCGTGTCCGCGAGTTTTTGCCCGATTTAGTCATTATGGATATTACCATGCCGAATCTAAACGGAGTTGAAGCTACACGCCAGATTATTAACGAGTTCCCTCAGGTAAAGGTAATTGCCCTGTCAATTCATTCGAACAGGCGATTTGTTGCTGATATGCTCGGGGCCGGTGCCACTGGCTATATATTGAAGGAATGCCTCTTCGACGAGCTTGTTCAGGCAATACAGGCTGTAGCCGCCGGTGAGAGCTACCTTAGTGCCAGAATTATGGGGATTGTGGTTGAGGACTACATAAAGCGTCTGACTACCGTTGCTGATTCACCGTTATCGTCCCTGACGAGCAGGGAACGCGAGGTGCTTCAGCTCATTGCCGAAGGCAATACCACCAAACAAATTGCATTAGAATTGCACGTAAGCACCAAAACTATCGAGGCTAACCGCCGCCAGATTATGGAAAAACTGGATGTTCACAGCATAGCCGAGCTTACCAAGTACGCCATACGAGAAGGACTCACATCCCTTGAGCACTGAGCGCCCTATATTGCAAAATTCGAAGTATTGTTATCTTAATCTGCAACTATTTTATCTTTTTGCCAATCCACAAATAGGGATTCCCCAGTCTAATATTAGGAATATCCTGCTTGTTCTTTTCGCCTATTTTGACGATTAAGTCTATAATAATAAAGGTTTTATCAATGGATTGACAGGCTGTTAAGTTAAGTAGTGTTGCGTTGGGGGATGCCGGCCTGTTGTCTCGGCTTAGCGCCGAAAAACATAGGGGTGAATAAATGGTTGCCTAAACACTGTTTTGGATTATCGACAGTAAGTGAAGTTGATAATCCGCTTCGCCGAGGATTTTAGGGCCAAAAGCTCAATTAGTTGCCAGATAAATGCTGAGTTTGCTGAGCACCTGCCGTGCGGTAGGGGGATGGGGGGCTGACGGTGTTTTTCACGTACCTGTTGATTCTTCAAATCTCCTAAATCAAACTCTTATCACATTCAAGTTGCTGTTTTCACACCCGGATGGAATGCAAAAAATCACTGCGAATTGCTTTGACACCTTTAGCCGATAGGGCTATCCTGATTGTTATAATGTTATTATTATATGGAAAATATAGAGCAAAAGATAATTATGAATCGTCGTGATTTTTTGAAAAGTTGTGCCGCAACGGCAAAAGGACTTGCACTGTCGAATTGCCTTTTTGCAGCCGCGGGCTGTATATCCTCTGACAGTTCTGCCCAGGGCAGTATAAGCCGAAAACCACCGAATATTGTTTTCATCTACATCGACGATATGGGCTGGCGTGACGTTGGCTTTATGGGCTCTCAGTATTACGAAACACCGAATATTGACAGGCTTGCGGGCCAGGCAATGGTCTTCAGAAATGCCTATGCTAATGCTCCTAACTGCGCTCCATCACGGGCCTGCTTACTGTCGGGCTGGTACGGTCCGAGGCATGGTGTTTACACCGTTGACACTGCAAGTCGAGGCCCATCGAAGCAAAGGAAGCTTATCCCTATAGAAAATACCACAGTCCTTGATTCAGAAATTGTAACCATTGCCGAGGCCATCAAGCCCGCCGGTTACATAAGTGCCAGTATTGGTAAATGGCATCTTGGTGATGATCCGCAGTTCGGTCCGATAGCTCAGGGCTTTGATGTCAACATTGCCGGCTACAGCGCAGACCATCCCGTAAAAGGTTATTTTGTCCCCTATAATAATCCCGAGCTTCCGGATGGTCCGCCGGGCGAATACCTCACCGATAGACTTACGGATGAGGCGTTGAAATTTATTGAAACCAACAAGGACAAACCCTTCTTTCTCTACCTGCCTCATTACGCCGTTCACACACCACTGCACGCCAAACAGGAGTTGATAGATAAATATAAGAAAAAAGCCGGCTCTAACGGGCAGAACAATCCGAAATACGCCGCTATGATTGAGAGCACCGACCTGGGTGTTGGGCGTATCGTTAACAAACTCGACGAGATGGGCCTTACTGACAACACCATTGTTTTCTTCTTTTCCGACAACGGCGGCGTTAAAGGTATAACTTCGAACCAGCCCCTGCGCGGAGGCAAGGGAATGCTCTACGAAGGCGGAATTCGTGAGCCGATGTTTATTCGCTGGCCCGGCGTCGTTAAGCCCGGAACTATCTCCGATACGCCGGTAATAGGCATTGATATGTATCCGACAATTCTCGAAATGACCGGTGTAAAAAAGCCCAAAGGAAAACTGTTGGATGGCAAAAGTATTGTACCGCTTCTCAAGGGACAAAAAAGTTTAAACCGCAAAGCTCTTTTTTGGCATTTCCCGGCCTACCTCCAGGGAAAAGCCGAAGGTGCCAGAGACCCGTATTTCAGAACTCGACCCGCTGCGGCCGTGCGAATGGGCGACTTCAAGCTCATCGAGTATTTTGAAGATGGCGCCCTGGAGCTTTACAACCTGAAGGAAGATATATCTGAACGGAACAATCTCGCCTGGAAAATGCCCGGAAAAACCGCCGAACTTCATAAATTGATGCTTGCATGGCGCAGAAAAATAAATGCGCCAGTCCCAACAAAACTCAATCCTGATTATAATCCATAGTCCGGCCCGAAAGATACAAGACCCTCCAAATGCTGTGAAATTTAAGAGAGTTTGGATTTTAAAATTTTGCTTTCTGTCCCCGCCAGCAGTCTTTTTATGTTTTCCCGGTGACGGATAATAACCATCAGTGGTATTGCGGTTGCAGCGACAAGTAAAGGCCACAGGCTGAAAAAATCCCAGCCCGGCTTAAGGATTATAGCTACAATCAAAACCACTGGGAAACTAACGGAACCGACTATGGACGCTAAGGACACATACCGCCATATCAAAACTACCACCGCCCATATTGCAATGGCAAACAATGCGCCGATTGTATAATAAGGCCAGAGCCCCAGCGCTATACCAAAACTAGTTGCGACACCTTTGCCGCCTTTGAATTTTAAATATATCGGAAAGATATGACCCGAGATAGCCGCACAACCCACCACCAGCCATAACAGCAGCATAACAACCCCCGCCGGTTCGGCAATGAACATTATAATCAGCATTGGGACCATACCTTTCAGCACATCGAGCGCAAAGCAAACATAGGCCCATTTCCTGCCGAGCGCCCTCGATACGTTGGTCGCCCCGATATTACCTGAGCCTATCGAACGCAGGTCCTTGCCGTGTGCCTTTGCAATGAGCAGTCCGAACGGTATCGAGCCGAGCAGATAAGCTCCTATAACGGCAGGTATGAATATTAAATACATTATTTTCCGCCTTTCCTCTGCAATATAGATTCATAAACAGACGCCATTTGTCTGGCGGCTCGACGGATGGAGATTTCTTCTTCTATCTTATCTTCAGCAATAGCTTGTGATGCTTTTTCGATATTATTTGTATCTGTGAAATAAACAATCGCCTCGGTTAATGCTGATATATCTTCGGGCTTGTCTATTACTTTACCGTGTCGGTTGTTCACAAATAAATCGGTAGCGCCGTTGAATCTCGTGGTTATCACAGGTTTACCCACCGCTAATGCTTCGAGAATATATCTGCTGGACGGGTCATAAAAAGTAGGCAAAACAGCAACATCGGTTACCGAAAGGGCGTTTTGAATATGCCTGACTTGACCTAAGAAAATAATCTTTTTGTGGATTTTAAGCCCTCTTGCAATTTGGCGGTATTTGTGTGCGTGGCCTTCACCGGCCACGATTAAATAACTTTTTCGTTCAGTATCATAACCTTCCGCTGCCGCCATTGCCTTTATTAAAATACCCAGTCCCTTTAATCTGAAATTATTTGCTGCGAACAGGAAAAGGATCGGATTGTCTGCTTCTTTAAGGCCTAATTTAGCTAATATCTGCGTGCGCAGCCTGTCGACTTGGTTTGTGTTAATATGTTTGTCTGTTTTTACGCCGTTGGGTATGACTACTATACGCTGCGCATTGGTGCCGTAGTGTTGCTTAAACTGCTCTGCGACATACTCCGAAAGTGCCGCTATTAAAGGCCCGTCCGGTCCAGATGCGAGCTTGCGCTCGGCACGAAGAAGTATGGACCGTCGAAAATTGGTAAAAGCTGTCAGCTTCTTATAAGATTCGAACACTTTGTTTTGATAGCTGGCCGCGTTACGCAAAATAGATTCGGCATAAGCCCCGCCCCGTGGTTGATATACATCGGCGAAGTCAAAAGGTAATACGCTGTGAATCAGTCGGTACTGATTTTCTGATAAATGTTTCTTTAGTGCTTCTGCGAAGGTAAAGAAACCGGTGCGCATACCCGGATTGTCCTGGCATAGAATATGAATATTCTTGGCTTCTGTTTGTCCTTTTGCCGCAAGTATGTGAACTTCAAAGCCGAGCCCCGACATCGCACTTGTCAGCTCGAAAACAGAACGTTCTGCTCCCCCAAGTGCCGTATTTGTCCTTTCGATAATAATCGCAATTTTCGTTTTCATCGCAGGATTATAAACCCATTCTTCTCAGCCTGCAAACGGTACTGCTCTGCCGTGCTTGATATCGTGCCGTGCCATCTGCTCTGCTTTATTTATTACTTTACGAATAACTGCCTTGTCTTTTCTTCTCAACCTGCTTTGACCGGCATACGTCATATAAAACCGCATCCGGTCAGTCTTCGAAAAATTCTTGCCCGGCGACGAATAATAAACCTGTGCTATATCCTTTATCTGAAATCGCCGCCGCATCAAAATCGGCTTAAAAACTCGTGCAAGGTCTATCAGATAAAATTTGCCGCTCTCGCCGTAGAATATGTGCGCCAGGTAAAGGTCTCGATGGCGGTAATTAGTCTCGTGAAATTTTTTTATAAAAGTTGCCGCCTGAACGATAAAATTTCTTCGCTGTTTCAGTTTTTCGTTTAAAGCCGGCCCGTCGAAGCAGTCCGGTAATTTCCGTTCCAGGGATTCGGCGTCTGGAACTTTTTCGCTGATTACGAAGCTCCTTGTCTCGAATAAAGCGTTGCGTTGTTCACCGTATGAGATAGCTTTTGGGGTATTGATGCCCGCTGCCGTCAGTTTATTGGCCGCGTCGAACTCATGAAAAGCCTCGCTTCTTCGGTTGTGATGTGACAGCCAGTTTTTAAGCTGGACTAAGACCGGGGGGCAGTCATAGCGTTTCATAAATACTGTAGTTGATGATGTTTGCTCAGGAATATTTATTTCAAACTGTAAGCGGGACCTGTAACTGGCAAGGTTGCTTTTAGTCAGATTTTTGGCCGCATCGAAAGAAAAAACATCTTCGATGCAAGTTAAGCCCGATTCGCTTAACGCCGTTTGATATTCTCTGTCTATGAAAAACGATGTTGAAGTTTCGATAAACTCTTTTTGGCTCAGCACAATTGCCTGTTTGCGATTATTTTCAAGCAGCTCTTTTGCGGCTTCACAAACCATCTCCATACTGATTGACTCCATACATAGATGTTCGCTCTTGTTACATTTTGGCTTACTGCACGGAGCGCAAAGAATGTTGCCGATAATCTGAATTTCATTTTCATAATTCGTATCTGTCCAGATTGGGTCGTTGGGCCCGAACAGGGTGACCACTTTTCTACCAAGAGCTATAGCTATATGTCGCGGCCCCGTATCGTTACTTATGACCAAATCCGCAATGGAAAAAAGCGTTTTCAATTCGCCCATACTTAACGGGGACTCGGCTAAGTTGATAAGTTTGTGCTTGCTTGAGCTGCAAATTTCTTTGGCTATTTGCCTCTCAACGCTCTCAGGTGCAACGGAGATGACTACGGTTGCGTTATATTTGGTAATCAGCCGCCCGGCCGTTTGTGCGAACTTGAGACTGCTCCAGCATTTGCTTGGACCAAAAGCTCCGCCCGGCACAATAATTACAAGCGGGCCCTGTGGATTTAAGACTTCCGGTAATTTGTTGCTGAGACCGTTTGTATCTTTTGGGTCGATAAGAAGCTCAAGTTTTCTCTCGGTATTCTTGCAGCCTAACCATAATGCAATTGCAAGGTAGTACTCGACCATAGAAGCAGGCTTGAATTTGCCCCTGCCCGCGCGGGCTGGTAGTCTCTGCGGATAAAGCTTCTCCGTCAGTAACAGACCTCGCCATTGGCGGGCATAACCCACACGCGAGGGTATTCCTGCCAAATAAATCGCCAACGCCGATGCAAATGAATTCTTGAAAAGGATTGCATATGTGAATTTATGGTCTTTAAGCTTTTTTGCGATTGAAAACGGATTGTTGTCGTTTAGCTCCAGCCATCTGTCGTTAAAGCGGCTTGGTGACAAAACACTGCGGACCATTTCCGTAGCTAAAAAAGTAATTTTGCAGGTTTTGAAATGCTTGCGAATGGCCCTCAAAGCCGGCGTACAAAGTATGGCGTCGCCCATTGGAGAAGGAAGCCAGACCAGAATTTCGTCTTCCGTAATTTGTGAATTCCGGCGAGGAGATTGTGATTCGGGATTTGATTTGCACATAGCTATTTTCGCCCGTGCATTATATAGAAAGTTAATGACATAAGCTGAAGAACCATAGCAAAGCCGAGCGCAGTGAAAACAGAGTTGTCCTGTCTATTTGGGCTTATCAGGAACCATATACTTATCAACAAACAAAACAGAACAATAATTTGTATAATACCGGCTATCAGTCTCATTATCGAAAACTCACCGAACATATCGGTTCGCTGCATATTTTTTAATTGTGTGTTAATGCTCTTTAGCAGTTGTTCTGTTCCTTCACCGGCAATTTCCTGTTCTAACTGTTTTGTCGGCTCTGCTTGAGTCTCTTCCGGCGTTTGTTCAAGCTTTTGCTCCTCGTCAGAAAAAAACGGTTCTACAACCTCTGGAGTCAATTCTGTGGCTTGCGAAACCGGTTCAACGGCTTCGGGAATTTGTTCGGCAACTTGCTCAACCGGTTCAGCGGCCTCGTAAACTTGTTCGGTCTCTTGCTCGACCGGTTCAACTTGTTCCTCAGGCTCCGTCTTAGTTTCTGCTTCGGCCTCAATCGACGAACGGTGATATTTTTTTACTATATTCACAACCTCCTTGATGTTTATGGCCTTATGGTCCGGCCTGGGATCGTTTGGTTTGAGCTGTCGTTGACGGGAAGGCAGGTCTATCAATATAGTTTTGCAGCCCGCCCGCAATCCGGCTTCTATATCGCTGCTGCTGTTGCCAACGCACCAGGATTGGTCGAGATCTAAATCCATCTCCTCGGCCGCTTTCAGCAGCATTCCCGGATTAGGCTTTCTTAACTCACTTTCTTGACGATATTTTTTTACGGCTCCCTCAGGATGATAGGGACAGTAATAAATCCCGTCTAAAAACGCGTTCTTTTCGGCTAATAGCTGCTCTAAACGCTTGTGAATTTCTCCGAGGACTTTCTCCGTAACAATGCCGCGGGCAACCGCCGATTGGTTGGTGACAACTACCAGCTTATACCCCAGGGCTTTAAGCTCGATAAGTGCCCTCGGCACCCCGGTTAGCAGATTGACCTGCTCCGGACTGCTGATATACCCCGGGTCTTCAATCAAAGTATCGTCACGGTCTAAAAATATCGCTTTATAAGACATATCTGTAATAATTTGTTCTTCAGTTTAACTTTTGGTAAAACGGCACTCCACAAGGTCGCAGATTATATGATAAGCAAGCTGATGGATTTCCTGGCTTCGCGCTGTTGATTCGTCTTCGGCACAAAAACAAATATCGGCAATTTGTTCCAGCTTGCTGTTAATCCTGCCCGTAAAGGCTATTACACAAGCACCTTTGTTCTTCGCCGACTCAGCGGCGGCAATAACGTTAGCCGAAGTTCCGCTGGTCGAAAATGCCCATAAGATGTCACCTTCTCTGACCAGCGCTTCGACCTGTCTTGAAAAGACCTTCTCATAAGAATAATCGTTGGCAATGCATGTAATAACCGAAGTGTCCGTTGAAAGCGCCACAGCCGGTAAAGCCTTTCGCTCCCTCTTGAATCTCCCCACAAACTCACCGGCTATATGTTGGGCGTCCGCTGCCGAGCCTCCGTTGCCGCAAAGATAAACCGTGCCGTTTTGTTCTAATGATCTTATTATCGCTTGCGAAATGGCGGCGACCGTTTCAATGCCGCTTTCCTGAAACTCCGCAGTCATCTTTTTATGAGTTTCGATGGTTTCTATAATCTGTTTTTTTATATCTTCGTCCATTACGATTTTGTTTCCAGTGACTTCATTTTCTCTATTGTTACTGTCGAGCTTTTGCCTTCTACAAGTGGTGCAAGAAGAACCTTGCCGCCGTAGGATTCTACGAATTCCCGGCCAACGACACCTTTCTGAGCCCAGTCCTGGCCCTTCACTAATATGTCCGGTTTTATCTTCTTGATTAAATTAAGCGGGTCCGGCTCATCGAAGACTGTGATATAATCAACTACTTCCAGTGCAGCTAAGATGGCGACCCTGTCATGCTGATTATTTATGGGCCGTTCAGGCCCCTTAATGGTCTTTACAGATTTGTCGCTGTTGAGCCCGACTACTACTACGTCACCCTGCGCCTTGCAAAATTCCAGATATTCGATATGTCCTCTGTGTATCACATCAAAACAGCCGTTCGTAAAGACTATAATACTTTTCCCCCTGCGATGCCATGTAAGTTCATCGAGCAAAAGATCAATCGACCGTACCTTGCCGCTTTTACCCTGACGGACAATCTCATCGGCAACTTCCTCGATAGTTACCGTTACAGTTCCGAATTTTTCCACTTCAATTCCACCTGTTATGTTGGATAACTGCACGGCGGTTTTATAATCGAAACCCGCCGCTAATGTTATTGAAAGCGTCGCCAGAACCATATCACCTGCTCCGGTAACATCATAAACACTGCGGCTCCTGGTCGGTATGATTTGATTTATATCTTTTGCCCTGAGATATGCGCCTTCTTTATCAAGTGTTATTACCACAGCATCGAGCTTAAACTTTCGTGCAAGCTCTTCTGCCGCCTTGTCTGCGCTTTGGGCATCTGTGATATCGAAACCGACCGCCGAGGAAGTCTCCTTACGGTTCGGCGTAATAACACTCGCACCCTGGTATTTGGAATAATCGCTTGTCAGTGAAGGATCAACCAGTACCTTTTTATCTGCTTTCCTGGCAGACTGTATCATTTGCTGGCAGACCGACGGACTCAGAAGACCCTTGTCATAATCCTGTAAACAAACAATATCAGCCGATGTTAATTTATCGTGATAAATCTGTAGAATTTCTTCATATTGCTCATCAGTCAGAGGTTCTCGTGGTTCATAGTCCATTCTGATTAGTTGCTGCTGATGAAGATGCTGGGCCAGACCTATGAGTCTTTGTTTGCTGATAGTGGGGTGGTTGACTGCTGTAATCAAACCGCTGATATCGGCCCCGATTTCTGTCAGCTTCTTTGTAAGGATTTTACCGTTCTGGTCGTTTCCGATAACACCCAGACAGTAAGGCTTTCCCCCCAAAGCCGCTATATCGGCCGCAACCGAGCCTGCCCCGCCGCAGCGATATTCACTCTTGGTAACTTTCAGTACAGGAACGGGCGCCTCCTGACTGATTCTTATCGCATCGCCGAAGATATAAACATCGAGCATAAAATCGCCCACAACTAAAACTTTCGGCGAGCCAAGATTTGTTACCGTTTTCAGTAGGTTTTCATACATAAAATATAAATCCTTGGTTAAAAGGTCCTAAACAATGTCATTCCAGGCCTCGCCTTCTTGTTCACAACAAAGCAGCGGGGCGTGGCATTCTCGTTTTTTCAACAATGACAAATCTTTCCTTCTTGGATGCTCTAATTACATTTTCGGCATTTTACCTGCTAACGTCTTTTCAATCAAGCCCCATAATTTCTCCTCCCCGGAAAGAAATCGTATCTCTATGCCTATATATGCCAGTGGAATCTCTTTGTTGGATGATACCGGTCGGGTGATTTTGTTCTGGTCTTTCTGAGTAGTCAGTATCAAATCCGCCTTCAGCCTTTCGGCCTGTTCGAAAATATCAGCTATACAAGCCTCTGTATAGTGATGATGGTCGTTAAAGATTATTGAACCTACAAGCTCAGCTCCCATAGTTTTAATTGTAGTCAAAAAGGAACCCGGATTTCCTATTCCGCAAAAGCCAAATATCTTTTTGCCCTTTAATTGTTCGAGACTGATTTCTTTATTGTCTGTTGATTTAACATAAGCAGGGGCATGTATCGACCTCGAAATTACCATATCAGGATTGATTAAACGCAGTTTTTTTTCAAGTTCGCTTAATTCATTTTCAGCGATTTGGTCGCACCGGGTAATAACAACTGCACTGGCCCGCTTCAGCGATGAAACAGGCTCTCGAAGCAGACCTGCCGGAAGCATCCTGCCGTAGCCAAAGGGCAGCGTAGCATCTATTGCGACAATATCCAGATCTCTCGCTAATCGCCGATGTTGAAATCCGTCGTCCATAATCAGCACTTTCGTGCCGAATTTAATGGCAGCTTCTTCCGCGCCTGCAACACGGTCTGGATTAACGATAACTTTCACCTCTGGACAGCTTTCGGAAAAAATTGCAGGCTCATCTGTCAATGTTTCAGTCTCTTGTGCACTTGTTTTATAGCCTCGCGTGAGAATCGCACATTGATGATCTGAAATTATCTTCTTGCACAGCCATATTACAAGCGGGGTCTTACCCGTTCCGCCTGTTGTTATATTGCCGAGGCTTATTACAACTGCATCTGCACTATGTGTTTTCAACCATCTTGCCGAATATAAAAAATTACGTAGGCCAATAGCAATCGAATAACCGACCGAGGCAAGTCCTAAAAGTAAACGCAATATCACTGCGCCAAAACCTGCCTTTTCACCCGAAATCAGTTTATGAAAATCGTCTTGGTTCATTGTTTAACCGGTATCTAACAAATAATTTACAGCAAATAATAGTAAATGGTCGATGGTAAATAGTAAAGTAAATCTTGATTTATGTCTTTGGGAGAGAATTGGAATATGCAAAGCAAGGTTCGTAAAAATGACATCTCTTGATTTAAGTTATATGCTTATGGTTGATGTACTAAAACATGCAGATATTGAGCTTGAATCAGAAGTTTTGATACTGATATATTTACAGGAAGGCCAGGTCAGATGATAACGCAGGATGATGTGATTTATTTCGTAATTACAGACAGGTTTTGCGATGCAGATAGCAGCAACAATACCTTAGTAGATACGAACGAGCCGAGAAGGTATCACGGCGGTGATTTTGCAGGCATAATTGAAAAAATACCGTATCTGAAAAATCTCGGCATCACGGCGTTATGGATAACCCCGGTCTATCTCAGCGTCGGTCGCGTCGGCGATAGCGATGGATATCATGGATACTGGGCACTGGATTTCAATAAGGTCGATCCGCATTTATACTCTAATGACCCCGCTTTGGCTCAGGGCAGTAAGGAATACTTGAAACGTCTCTCTGATAAATTGCACGAAAACGGCATAAAGCTCATTCTCGATATGGTTGTTAACCATACCGGCTATCATAATGAAACTTACAATCAGTATCCCGAAAAAGAAATAAAAGACGACTGGTTCAACAAAAGCAATGGTGATGATTTGATTAAAAGTCAGTTATGCGGCCTGCCTGATTTAAATCATAGCAAGCCGGATGTAGTTGATTATTTCATCAACAATATCACTGAATGGATTGAGCAGACCAGGATTGATGCGATTCGTATGGATACCGTTAAGCATGTTGAAGACACGTTCTGGTATCATTTTAAATCGTACGTCAAAGGCAAGCACAGAGATATAACGCTGATAGGGGAGGTACTGGAGTGGGATATCGATTCGATTTCAAGGTATCAAAAAGAGCACGATTTTGATACCCTCTTCGATTTTCCCCTATACGAGGCAGTCAAAAAAACCTTTATCTACAACCAAAGCATGACCTCCATCGCAAAGCCGAGGCTTTCGCAATACGAGCCTCGAGGGATACTGGATAAAGACAAGCTCTATACGAATGCCAACCGTCTGGTTACTCTTCTCGACAATCATGACCTTAGCAAAAGGTTTATGACCGAAACTTTAGATAGATGGGGACACTGGGACAGGCTCAGGGCCAATAAGATACTTAAACTTAGTTTGTCGTTTTTATTTACGACCCGGGGTATCCCTCAGATTTATTACGGCACAGAAATTGGAATGGAAGGATACGCCGATCCCGACAACAGACGTGATATGCGATGGGAAATATTTGGTCATGACTGCATACCGCTCGAACAATACAAGCTTGAGAAGGACATATTCGACCACACAAAAAAGCTTATCGATATTAGACGTCAGAACGAAGCCGTTCGATACGGCTATCTTTTCACACTGTTCGCGGATTACTTTGCCTATTGCTATATGAGAGAATTCAAAGGCAACACGATAATTGTTGCGATAAACAATGGCTTTGAGAACATGCCTTCTCCACTTGCGGTTGAGATTGATAAAAACACAAATATCCCTCAGCGTATCAAGGATAATCTCAAAGACAAAACGTTCTTCAATCTGCTCGATTCAGCAGACACGATTGCTGTCGAAAACGGCTCTCTAAATATTCAGATTCCCGGAAAAGAAGCAAAAATCTACAAGGCTTCATAAAAAAATGCCCTGTGATTTTAAGTTGTAATCTTTTCAATAATAGCATCTGCCATCTGGCTTGTGCCTACGGCGGTCGGGTCATCTCGGTTTGGCTTCATATCGTAAGTAACACTCTTACCCTCGGCTATCACCGCGGCGACGGCATTTTCGAGCTTGTCCGCCTCGGCCATTTTGCCCATATGTCTCAACATCAGAACGCCGCTGAGTATAAGTGCCGTCGGGTTGACCTTGTTCTGGCCTTTATATTTCGGAGCGCTGCCGTGTGTCGCCTCGAAGATAGCCCCTTTCTCGCCGATGTTTCCGCCCGGCGCAACTCCGAGACCGCCGACCAGACCCGCACATAAGTCACTGATTATATCGCCGTAAAGGTTCGGTAGCACGAGGACATCGTAAAGCTCCGGCTTTTGAATCAACTGCATGCACATATTATCGACAATCCGGTCCTCGAATTCGATATCGGAATTTTTCTTTGCAACTTCCCGGCTCACTTCGAGCCACAATCCATCCGTGAACTTCATAATATTGGCTTTATGCACGCTCGTTACCTTTTTACGCCCTAACTTGCGCGCGTAATCGAATGCGAATTGAACAATACGCTCGGAACCTTCAACTGAAATAGGCTTTATGGTTATACCAGAATTTCCCCTTACCTGTTTCTCGCTGTGCTTGTTGACCCATCTTATCAGCTCATCCGTATCATCTTTGCCCCGTTGAAACTCAACGCCGGCATAGCAGTCCTCGGTGTTTTCCCGCACAATCACAAGGTCGATATCGGAATATCTGCTGCGAACGCCTTCATAGCTTTTGCACGGCCTAAGGCACGCATATAAATCCAGCGTCTGACGAAGATGAACGTTTATACTCCGAAAACCCGTCCCGACCGGCGTGGTAATCGGGGCCTTAATCGCGGTACCGGTTTTCTTTATCGCCTCGATTGTTTCATCCGGCAGCGGGGTACCTGTCCGTTCCATTACATCAGTGCCGGCCTCTTTAATCAGCCAGTTGATATCCGCACCCGTTGCATCGATACATCTTCGAGTTGCTTCTGCTATTTCCGGGCCAATCCCGTCGCCCGTAACTAAAGTTACATCAGTCATATACATTGCTCCAAAAAAGTTATAAAAATCAGATATTATCTTTTAATGCCCAAAATGTCAATGATTGGCTTTGATTGGGTTTGAATTGGCTTTGTTTCGGCTTTAATTGGGTTTGAATTGGCTTTGTTTTGGCTTTAATTGGGTTTGAATTGGCTTTGTTTTTGAGCCCCGCCAGCGGGGCAAATTCTTCGTAATTGCTTGTTATGTCTATGGTTATATTCATTTTATCATTTCCCAAATTGGCTTTGTTTTGCATAATTTGTGTATCTGGAAATATGTTATAATAGCTGCCAGCGTACAGTGGAGAGCGGAGAGCGTATTGGGTATCGTGTATTTTATATCTCATATTTCATATCTCAGATTTCATATTTCAGATTATCCCCCGACAGTAAAGCAAGTGAGCTCACATCGAGGGTAAACTCTGAGGGCAGAAAAACCCCATTAGAGTATAAGGCACTCTAACGGGGCAAGACACTGCCTCTATAATTAGACGGGTGTGCAGTTTTGAGTCGATAATTTGGGCTTTTTTTGAGGCTGGATTCTTGTAACTCGATGTGGGAAAAGGAGATAAAAAATTTTTAAAATTTAGATTTTTGTTTTTAAGAGTGAGCGTTTTTGACTGATATTTTGCCACCGAGCACACCGAGAACATGGCGCGGCTTCGCTTCGCTCAGCCGCAACCAAAAAGGATAGCGTTTTAGCTATA
>JACKQG010001682.1_pt1 | contig 30034 bp, 24 predicted proteins | sample 8237621 | NCBI WGS metagenome assembly JACKQG01 (sample SAMN15677084, study PRJNA649215) | marine metagenome | biome: marine; feature: Black Sea; material: saline water; isolation source: suspended particulate matter (SPM) from the Black Sea western gyre | collected 2013-06-09/2013-06-10 | depth... | reverse complement strand
CGTTGAGGGAGTATTTATATTTTTCTTCAAAAAAAGAAAGACTTGGGACAAACTCTAAATCTTGATATAAATAAAAGCAAACCTGTTCTCCTCAATTCCACTATTCCCAATAGAGAACGTTTTGTTCAAATAATAATCTCTATCAAGTGTTTCTTTTAGTTGCTTAACATCGAGATAATCAATACTCTGCCAATCATAAACATTTGAGAACGCAACTATTGCATCATAATTTGGATTTAAATAATTGTCATCTTTATAAAAGTCAAAAACATTAAACCTACTAAGTTCATCTTTATAAACATCTCTAACACTTCTAGAGATATCATAATAAACTCTCTTATCACTATAATAATCAAACACATAACCATATATCTCTACCTTTGGACTCATTTTATACTTCAAATTATTGTAGTGCATGTAAACACCAATATTACTAATATTCAACTCATTAACATACTCTGCTGCTAATTTAATATTATTATCATAGAACTCATTCTTCAACAAAGGAATATAACCCATAACAACAGATAACGTTGATGAAAAAATAATCACAGAAACTACAAATGTTGCAATTGGTTTCTTTAACTTTGAAAGAACTACTGCTGCAGCAATAGCAACTGCAGGGAAAGCTGGCAACATATAGCGAACAGTGGTGTCATGTATGAATATGTAAGGAAAGAATATCCAGACAAACAAGAACAGGTAAGAAAGTTTTGGTTTTAGAATGAAAAAAATTAAGAACACTAAAAATAATAAAATTATTAGTGGTTGTATCTGGAAGAAATAACTCAAAGGATTAACATAATGAGGAGGATTACCTACAATGTTCGCTTGTGACAAATCAAGTTCTATCTGTTCTGAGAAAAAGTTAAGCTTTGAAAAAACAAAAACAAAAAGAACAACAAATATAACATAAAAGACAATAAACGTCTTCATGCTAAGATGCTTCAATTTGAAACCATTACCTCTCTTCACAATAATAAACAAGACAGGCAAAGAAAGAATCAAAAACAGGATTGCTGGTCTTTTTGAAGTAATAGCAAAAAGTAGTGTCAATACTGTCAGAGGATAATAATACACTTTCCTTTTATGAAGAAAAATATAGAAAGCTAAAAAAGCAAGCAAAACAAAGAAAACAGTCGGCACATCAACCATGAACATTGAACTCTGAGCAAGCATATTAGGCATAGAAATAACAAGGAAAGAAGAAATAAAAGCGACCTTCTTGCTGAACAATCTCTTAGCTAATAAAAAAGTCAATACAGGTATGAAAGAATATAAAATTGAAGTAATGAGATGAACAATCAATGGAGACTCTCTGAAGTAGCGAAAGGCTACACCAATAATGGGAAGTAAAGAGTGAAACCTGTACTTCATCAAAGCATCTGTTCCGAAACTCTTGAAATAAGTAAATAAACCATTGAGTTCAATATACTTTGCAACTCCAAAAAACTCAGCAACATCAGGATTAGGGTCAGGAGAAGACCACATCAAAGAAGAAAGTAAAAAAGAGATTATGAAAATAACAATTAAAAAATATTTATCTTTCAATTTGAATTTAATTCTGGAAATAAAAATTGAGATAATAAAAATAATAATTAGCAATGAAAAAAATAATTTCGTATTCAAGTAATTAACAATCCAAGCCCAAGAGTAAAGCATTGTCTCATCGACAACAGAGTTTTTAATTAAAATATAATAACTAATTAGGGTTATTATGGATATTAATAGGAAAACTATAAAATAACTCCATCTTAATTTTTTAAGAAATGGTTTTTTTGAGAGGACTTTCTTTTTTCTCATGCTATCTATATTAAAAATCATTATTTATTAAATCTTCGAAAAATTATTTCTTAAAGAATTTATACTTGTAAAGATGAACCAACTGCTTCAAATACTCTACTTCAACAACAAATCCTATCTTGCTCTCACCAAAAGATCTGTTAAGGAAAGTGAATGGAACCTCAACAACTCTTTTATAATTTCCAAGTACCAGAATCTCCAGGAGTATCTTGTAACCATAAGCCTCTAAAGACACATTCCTAATTATAGATTTCTTGAGAGCAAAGAAGCCAGACATTGCATCCTTCACAGGAGTTAAAGGCCTTGCAAGTCCTTGTGCACACCAAGAAACAAGCTTTCTGTGAAAAGGCCAACGCTCAGAACCACCACCTTTTACAAGCCTACTACCAATCACCATATCTGAATTTTCCAAAGCACCAATTAACTTAGGAAGAACATCTGGTGGATGACTCAAATCAGCGTCCATAACACACAATATACTACCCTTGGCAATCTTAAAGCCATCAATAACTGCAGAGGCAAGACCTCTTTTTTTCTTCCTTACAAGAATTTTAACATTGTGCTTCTTTGCTAATTTACTAGCAATCTTTACAGTTCCGTCAGAAGAATTATCATCGACAATAATAATCTCGTGCTTATAATGATTATTCAAAACATCGTGAATTTTTGGTATTAACAAACCAATGTTCGGAGCTTCGTTAAAAGTTGGAATAACAATTGATATCATACAAACCCCCTATGACTGTAAGGGAAATATTAATATAGTAAATAAATCTTTTGAAAAAACAATGGGGAAGAAAAATCTTAGAATAGCTATCTTTATACCTACTTACAATGCAGCAAGAACTCTATCTATAGTATTGGATAGAATTCCTAGCGAAATTAAAAATCGAGTTTCAGAAATATTTGTAGCTGATGATGCCAGTCAAGACAATACTTATTTAATTGGTATTGATTATAAGAAATTAAAAGGAGGAAAGAATCTTAAGATATATTATCATCAAAAGAACAAAGGCTATGGTGGAAACCAGAAGTGGGCATATAACTACTGTATAAACAAAGGTTATGATGTCGTTGTCATGCTTCATGGAGATGCACAGTATGCTCCTGAGATGATACCGCAGCTACTAAATCCATTTAAAAAAGAAACTACAGACATGGTTTTTGGCTCGAGGATGACTGGACACCCAATAAAAGACGGCATGCCTATACATAAATTTATAGGAAACAAAATACTTACATGGATCGAGAATAAAGTCTTGGGATTACAGTTATCAGAGTACCATTCAGGATACAGGGTTTATAGTTGTAAAGCACTTAAAAAAATCCCTTTTAAATTGTGTTCAGATGGTTTTCACTTTGACACAGAAATATTAATACAATTCAAAATTGCAAATTTAAGAATAAAGGAGATTCCAATACCTACATATTACGGAAAAGAAAAATGTCATGTCAATCTTATAAGTTATGCAGTAAACATAATAATTTCCTTAATGCAATACTACTTACACACAAAAGGAATAAAAATATACAAAAAATTTAGCTTGTAATGAGGTGATAAAATGGTTAGAAAACAAAGAAGATTCTATCTCTTAAGAGATTTATGGGGTTTCATGAAAGAGAACAAAAAATGGTGGCTTCTTCCTCTGATAATAATGTTGATATTAACAGGTTTGTTGATAATTTTAGGGCAAAGCACTCCTGTTAGTCCGTTTATTTATCCGTTAATATAAAGAATCTGCTAACATTAATTCACTAATTCTTCATAATAGATCTTTAATAAAATATATCTTCAAGGGAAACAAATATATAGTAATATAAATTTTTGATAAAAAGAGAGTTCATAACAAAATGTATTTATTAGGAATAATAGACAGTCAAAACGACTGCGGAGTATCCATTATTAAAGAAAATAAAATTGTTAGTGCTATCAATGAGGAAAGAGTTGTTAGAAAAAAGTTAATAGGAGGTTTTCCGCATAAATCTCTAAAACTAATTTTAGAACTTAATAAATTATCTCCTAAAGAAGTTGATAAAATCGTTGTTGCTGGCTTCTGCACACCTCCTGTGTTCACAAGACAATTCAGGTTTCTTCAGATGTCAGAGTATAATGTTAGAAAAAAGAAAAACAATAGAATAACAAAAGTTTTGTCAGATATCGCCCAAGGAAAATTAAAGATCCAAACATCAAAACCAGATTCCATCTTTGGAAGATTTGGAAAGCTATTATTAAAACCAGTTATAAAAAAAGATTTATCAAAAGAACTGAAAAACAAGGAAATCATTTTTATTGATCATCATTTATCTCATGTTGCGAGTGCATATTTCACCCAAGGTAAAAATAAAGTATTGGCAATAACTGCAGATGGTTGTGGGGATGGATTATCTTTCACAGTAAATATTTGCAATGATAGAAATATTAAAAGGACTCACGAAGTGAGAGCAAAACACTCATATGGATGGTTCTACGGCTTGATTACTATGGCTCTTGGCTTTCAATGGCATAAGCATGAAGGCAAAGTTACTGGACTTGCCGCAAGAGGAGACCCTAACAATGTGAAATTAAAATTTCCTTTCATATCAGAAAATGGTGACACTATTTACAAAGGAAGTCATATGCCAAACGACATAAAAAAGATGATTAAGCCTTACGCTATGGAAGACATTGCTGCTTGGATTCAAAAAGGGTTGGAAGAGCATGTGACAAAAACAGTTAGATACTGGGTTAGAAAAACAGGCATTAAAGATTTAGTTCTTGCAGGCGGCTTGTTTGCTAATGTCAAACTAAATCAACGAATACATGAACTACCAAACGTAAACGCGGTTTACATATTTCCACACATGGGTGATGGTGGCTTAGCACTAGGAGCAAACCTAGCATACCTAAAGCCAAAACCAAGAAAACTAGAAACAATATACCTAGGACCTTCTTATTCTGATAAAGAAATCAAAAAAGTACTTGATGAAGCAGGACTAAAATACAAAAAACACAAAAATATCGAAAAAGAAATAGCAAAACTACTAGCAAAAGGAAAAGTGATAGCACGTTTTAATGGAAGAATGGAATATGGACCAAGAGCTTTAGGCAATAGAAGCATTCTATATCAAACAACAGACCCAACAGTCAACAACTGGCTAAACAAAAAACTACAAAGAACAGAATTCATGCCATTCGCACCAGCAACACTATGGGAACACAAAAACAAATGCTACAAAAATATTGAGGGCGCGGAACACACAGCCAAATACATGACCATAACATTCAACACCACAAACAAAATGAAAAAACAGAGTCCTGGCGTTATTCACATAGACGGAACAGCAAGACCACAACTAGTAAACAAACAAGAAAACCAAAGCTTCCACAAAATAATCAAAGAATACCACAAAATAACAGGCATACCAAGCATCATAAACACAAGCTTCAACATGCACGAAGAACCAATAGTGATGACCCCAAACGATGCAATAAAAGCATACAAAGAAGGAAAATTGGATCACTTGGCAATAGGAAAGTATATAATATGAAAATAAACAAAATAAAAATAAGTTTATTTCTTACGTTAATAATTATACTAATAGTAAAATTTAATCAAAATTACTTACAAGAAAGAATTGGAACAATCTACTCTTTTTTATTCTTAACAATGTTAGTTATTTCTATAATATTATTTATACTCACATTTCAAGAATTAAAAAAGTACTGCTTAAAATTAAAAAAAAGAACAAAATTAATTTTACTAATTATTTTTTTAATAGGCTTTCTTTTAAGAGTTTTTTTTATGCCACACTACCATTTGTTCGCAGTTGACGATTTTTGGCTTATGGATCAGGGAAAAAACTTTTTATGGAAAGGAAGCCCAGAAGTTTGTAACTATAACAGTCTCGGAGAAGAAAAATGTGAAATGATTAAATCTGTTGGTTACCCGGTAGTTTTATCCATGTCGTTTTTTACTTTTGGAATTAACAATTACGTCGCTTTATATTTCACTTCCATTTTAGCAACCATCTCATTAATTTTATTCTTCTTTTTTGTCCATATAATCCTCAAAGACGAAAATATTGCATTATTCTCAACAGTTCTTTTATTGTTTGATAAAACAAATCTCTATATATCTTCGCATGTGGAAAACATTAATGGAGGAATATTCTTCCTTTTAGCATCTTTAATTTTCTTTATTATCTACTTTAAAAAGAAAGATATTAAGATTCATTTCCTCGCAATTTTTTTATTCCTAATAACAATCTTTATCAGAATTGAATATTTGTTGGCAGGGATAATAATTTTTATTTTATATCTGTTAAATTGCAGGAAAGATATAAAAAAGAACCACCTTATTTACCCCACTACATTAGGAGCAATAACAATTATTTTTTATTTACTCCAGATTCCTGTTATAAGTAAAATAGGTTATAACACCCTATTTAGTCTTACAAACCTTAAAGAGAATTTAATTGTCCAAACATTAAATTTACCTAATAATTATAATTTCTTTTTAATAGCACTATTAATTCTGGGACTAATTTACTCTTTTAAAGAACATACAAAAAAGGCCAGTCTAATATTAACATCATTAATAGTTTTTAGTTTATTCTACTTTACCTGGACACAAACAAATTTATACCGCGTCATGATGTTGGTTTTTCTTCACTTAATGATTTTTATATCTTTTGGATTCAAATATCTTGTTGTTTGTTTAAAAGAATTCAAATACTTCAAAACTTTAATTTACTTCATAATGATTACTTTATTAATAAATTTCTCAATTGACACAATTGCACTAAAAGAAGAAATTAAAAAAGAAGAAATTCTAGAATTAAACACTTTAATGCCAGAAATTATTGAAAAGCAGGTTTCTGAAGATTGCTTTATCATCCTTGAAAGACCAGTATTTTTAACAGCAACAACTAATTTAAAAGTCATTCCAACAATAGAGATTTATAGTCAACCTAACAAAATAAAGTTATTATTAAATAAGTCAGGGTGTGTGGTTTTCTATGAGAATAGCTTTTGCTATGAAGATTTAGATGAGGGCCCTGGAAGAACTGCTTTTCAAAGAAATAGTACAGGAAGATGTAAATATTTCCATAAAAATTATAAATTAAGTGAGTTTTTTGCATATAAGAAAAATAACTATACTTATAGGCTTTATAAAATCCTTTTAAATGATAATTAAACGAAGAAATTAAAAAAGAAAAAATTGGGGGTTTTAATTTGTGGCTGATGTAATTTTGTTATTCCCAAAATCTAGTTTTTTAGAGAAAGCAATGAAACACTTTTATTTACCTCTTGCCCTACTAAATAGTGTTATCTATGTTGAAAAAGAATATTCAGTTAAAATAATTGATCAGAGAACAGACAATAAATGGAAAAAAACTCTATTGAAAGAATTAAATCAGAATCCCTTGTGTGTTGGAATAACTTCTTTAACAGGCGAACAAATAAATTATGCATTAGAAATATCAAAACTAATCAAAGAAGAATCAAATGTCCCTACTGTTTGGGGTGGAGCTCATGCAAACATTTTACCACAGCAAACTCTTGAGAATCCTTATATTGATTTCATTATTCAAGGAGAAGGAGAAATTGCATTTTACGAATTAGTCAAAGCACTAGACAAAAAAACACCTTTAAAAAATGTAAGAGGCTTATGGTATAAAGAAAAAGGAAGGATAAAAAGCAATCCCCCACCAGATTTAATTGATCTGAATTCTTTGCCAAACCCCCCATATCATCTTGTAGATGTTGAAAAATATGTTTTAAGATTTGATAATCAACGAATGTTTATTTTAGAGACTGCTAGGGGTTGTCCAAACAGGTGTAGTTTTTGTTTTGTTCAAAATACCAACTCTCAGAGAAGATGGAGAGCCTTAACTCCTGAAAACACTGTAGAAAAAGTAAAACTTATTGCAGAAAAATTTAAAGTCAAAGGAGTTGAGTTTCAAGATTTAACATCTTTTGTTGACTTGAAAAGAATGAAAAATGTTTGTAAATTGTTAATAAAAGAAAAAGTAGATGTGTTCTGGAATACTTGTGGAAGAATAAATGATGTTCTAAGAATGGATTCAGAGTATTTAAGATTATTAGAAAAAGCTAATATGAGAAGATTTGCATTAGGGGTTGAATCAGGTTCAGATAGGATTCTTAAAATGGTTAAAAAAGGAATAACAACCCAACAAGTTTTAGATGCTTCTAAAAAACTTTCAAAAACCAGCATCCCACCAATATATTCTTTTATAGCAGGATTTCCAACAGAAACAGAAAGAGAACTAAGAATGACTGCAGATTTAGTTATGAGATTACTAAAAGAAAACCCTTTAGCAAAAACAACGATAATACATTGCTATAGACCCCTCCCAGGAAATGAGTTATTTGATGTTTCAGTAAAGCACGGACTTAAACCACCAAAATCTCTAGAAGAATGGAGTAAATACACAATGGATTGGATTAATCATCCTTGGCTTTCAAAAGATATGCAAAAGAAAATTAGTGCGCTAAACTTTTTATCATTATTCCTGGATAGAAAATATGAGGAAATAGATGATTCTCTTGTTCAACTATTTGCGAAGATATACAAGCCATTCGCAAGATATAGAGTTAGAAATTATAACTTCAATTTTATGATTGAACCATATTTTAAGAAAATTTATGTTAATTCAAGAAAGTAAGTTAAAAACAATAAAAACATAAGATGAAAAAATATATAAACATTCTTCGAATGTATAGAAATTACATCCAAAAAAAAGAATTCTGTTCGCAACCACCTATTAGACTTTGGGTAGAAATAACTAACTACTGTAACTTAGAGTGCGTTTTTTGTCCTTCAAATAAGATACCTACATATCAAAAAGGTTTTATGAGTATGGAAACATTTCAAACCATTGTTGATCAAATTTCCATTTTTGGAAGTGACATAGTTTTTCATATTGGCGGAGAACCAACCTTACATCCAAAGTTAGGAAAAATGATAAAATTAGCAAATGAAAAAGGCTTATTCACCCTGCTAAATACAAATGCTACATTATTATCAGAAGAGAAAATAAAAGAAATTCTTGATTCTGGATTAGATCAAATTGAATTGTCTTTAGACACATTCAAAAAAGATATCTACAATAAGCTAAGAAAAGGCGCAAAATATGATATCACTTTTGAAAATATCATTCGTTTTCTGGAAATAAGAGAAAAAATGAAGAAATCAAAAACTAAAGTTAAAATAAGACTGCTTGACCATTATTCTAATAAAAACGAAAAATGCCCACCAACTTTGAAAAAATTTACTAATGTTTTCGTATATACACATCCTTTACATAATGCAGCAGGAAATGTTAATATCTCTATTAAAGAAAACAAAAAAGATTATGCACCCTGCATACAGATTTGGGGAGGTTTTGGAATTAAATGGAATGGAAACGTTGTTCCTTGTTGTAGAGACTACTTTGGAGAATATGTTATTGGAAATATAAAAAAACAAGAATTATGGAAAATTTGGAATAGGAAAAAGATGAGAGAACTAAGAAAAAAAATAGCACATCAAAAAAACCAAGAAATAAAACTTTGTAGAAACTGTGATGTTTTGAAAGACAAAAAGATATTTGGAATTCCAAAAAAAACTTTAACTACTTTTTTTAAAGAACACATAAAATTTTGGTGAAAATAGTTTAAAAATATTTTCAGATTTTGATTATCACAACAATAAAACGGTAAAAATGCTAAATCAAAACATAAAGAATAAAATTAAAAAGTTTGAAAAAACAGATAAAGTTGCTTTTGTATTAATAATTCTGTTCTTTATTTTCTCCCTAATAACAGCAACAATTCTTTATTATAACTTTCACACAATATACGAAATAGGTCATCATGAACAAGCTATTTGGCAAACTATACATGGAAGATTTTTTTATCGCTCTTTTGACAGAAACAACTTATTTTCTTTACACAATCAGCCTATGCTTTTTATCTTACTCCCGATTTATTACTTGGTACCTAAAACAATTATTATTATACTAATTCAAAATTTAGGAATATGTGTAAGTGCTTTGTTTATTTATAAATTCGCAAAAGAAAAGGCGGGCAAAAAAGCAGGATTAGTTTTTTTATTTTTATATCTTTTATTCCCTGCTTTTTATTACAGTAATATTCGCTCCTTTTCACCTATTGGCCTAGTATTCCCTTTCATTGCAGGAAGTATTTTTTTTATGCATAAAAAACGATGGAAACATTTCTATATTTTTTTCGCTCTAACTCTTATATGCAAAGAAAACACTTCTCTTCTTTTAATACCTTTAAGTATATACATTTTCTTTAGGTACAGCAAAAAAGCTGGTTTGATTGCTGGCTGTATGGGTATTTTTTGGTTAATTTTATCATTTAAAATCTTGTTTCCTATTATGAATTTCGGTGAGGAATACTTGTTTATTAACAATTTATATAGTCATCTGGGAGAAAGCCCTATAGAAATTTCTAAGACTCTAATAAAAAATCCTTTATTACCATTTACTTATGGGAATGTCGCTCAGAAAATTACTTATTTTAAAGTTCTTTTTGGATACACTCTTCTTCTATCCTTAATTAACATAGAATTTCTAATAATCACCACCCCTATTTTTCTTCAAAACTTACTTAGTAATAGCCCCTATAAATTTAACTTTGTTTCACATTACAATTTCATTTTAATCCCGATAATTTTTTATGCTTCAATCGCCGGTTTCTGTCGATTAAGAAGACTAATCAAATATAGAACAAAAATATTTTTAATCTTTTTATTAATAAATAGTTTGATTTTTAACATAGTCTATGGTATTCTCCCCCTAGCGAAAGAAAACTGCTATCTTTTTGATACTGTTTACAAAGAAGGCAGATGCCCTCTTACTACTGACATTATTGGAAATAGTAAAAAAGAGAACTACCCTTATATAAGGGAGTTTTTAGGAATAATCCCAAAGAAAGCTTCAATAATGACGCAGAACCATGTTTTTGCTCATGTTTCTAACAGAAACAAAACTTATCTTTTTGATTATTCATATAACTGCAACTATGCAGAGTATATACTACTGGACAAATCTGGGCCCATGACAATTAATTTCAAGAACTATATAAATGAAAGCACAAGAAAATTAGGTTACGAAATTATAAAACAAAAAAAAGATGTTTTTTTATTTAAAAAAACATCTATAAAAGAAAAATGTGTTTAAACAAATCAAGGTTAAAAGAAAATAAATAACCTCGGCTAAAGCCGAGGTATTCCTGAGTCAAAAAAAGACTCAAGCAACGAAAGTTGAAAGCTTTCGTTGTTGGTAATAAGATGGAAGGTTGCTGAAATTGGTTTTCCAATTTCCTTGGCTATACTTGATGTAGTTTTGGATTACATCATAGGTAACATTGCCAACCGAACGGTAAAACTTACCTGGGCTCCAGAAATGGCCTTTACGAAAAGTTTCCTTAAGCCAAGGAAAATTCCTAAACAAAGCACCTGCTGTTTTTGCCTTTAAAACAGCAAAAACATAAGTCGGTGGTGTTGTTGGCGGAAAACCAATAAACAAGTGCACATGATTAGGCATGACCTTAAGCTCATAGATTTCCCAACCCTTTTCAAGGGAAATAAGGTTTATTACGCCTTCAACGCACTTTTTCAAGTGCAGCCTATTCAAAAAAGAATAAGCATATTTCACCTTCCAAACAAGGTGAAAGCAGTTTTGACCAACTGAATGGCTGTTATGTTTCAAACCTTTCATTTTTCGTTGCCTCCACGCAACGAAAGCTCATGCTACTCAAATGATGTAACATTGAGTCGCCAATTTCGCTACGCGAAGTTGTATGGGTGCTCTGCGCCCATAAATTTTTTTATAAAACGAGAAGGAGGGTCGCATTCCTCCCTGCTAAATTCAGGGTATCCTGCGACAAATATGTAATGAAACTTTTTAAAAAAATTCAAAAATCTTCAATCATTTTAATTACAATATTCGTTCTCCTAAGTTTAGTTAGCTCATTTTTTCCTGCTGGATGGAACTATGGTTTTAACCACTTAACACATTTCTCAATCTCAGTAAGAATAATTCTCTCTTTGATTGTTTTTCTTACTTTTTTCCCAAGAATAAACTCTTTTTTTGTTAACAAAATTAAAAGTTCTTTTAGTTCTTTTTTTAAAAAGTTTCCAAAAACAAACAAATATTTGTATTTTATTCTAATAAGTATTATTTTCTTTATTATTTTCTGGAATTTAAAATCTGTAAGATTATACGGTGATGCAACCGAAACAATAGAAAGACTCGATAAAGGAACATTTTTAATGACAAATGTTTTAACAGATTATGTTTACAAAGGAATTTCTAGTATTACTAGCATTTTTGATTTTAATTCTTACCTAATAATTGCTTTTGCTAGTTGCTTAGCAGGCGCTGTTTTCATATTTTTTATTTTATTAATTTCAGACGAACTTGGAAAAAAGCTTTTGGACAAAATATTTATTTTTAGTCTAGTTTCAACTATGGGCTCATTAGCTCTTTTTTTTGGCCATGTAGAAGTTTACTCTTTTCAAGCATTAGGAATTACAATTTACATTTACACTAGCATTCTTTATTTAAGAAACAAATGTTCGATTATTTGGCCCTCTTTTGTTTTATCATTGACCTTTCTTTGTCACATGTCCTCAGGCGTACTTTTACCTTCCTTATTAGCTTTACATTTTATAAAAAGAAAAGAAAGGAGTCTGAAAGAAAGTTTCTTGAAAAAATATTTTTTTAATAATAACTTATTTAAGCTCACAGCGTACTTTTTTATTCCAATAGTAATTTTGCTTTTCGCTGTTTATGCTTTAGAATGGAACTTTCAAATTCCTAAAGACCCTGTTACCAAATACGGCAGATTCGCTCAACCATGGGAAGGATTCTGGGGAGGATTCTACCCTTTACGTACAATAAAGCACCCTGACCCCCAACGTTTTACTCTTTTCTCAATAGGACACATGAACGAACAGTTTAATGAGCACATGTTGATCTCAGCTATAGGAATAATCCTGCTATTTATTATTTTTTTTAATAAAGAAATAAATATCAATTATAAAGAACCCTTAAACATTTTCTTTTTAACATTGATTTTATTTTATTTTTTATATACATTCGTAAGAGCTTTATCATTCGGTCCAAACGATTGGGATCATTTTGCTCCTATTAGCATAACATATACTTTATTTGGATCATATTTGTTTACGAAATATGAAACAAAAGAAAAAATAAAAGGATACGTATATTTAACACTTTTAGTAAGTTCCTTATTTCACCTATTGCCATGGATATTATTTAATGCGAATAGGCTATTTTGAGAATTTTAAAAAAATTAATAGAACACTTGTGAAAATGAAAGATTTAACAGTTATAGTCCCAACATATAATGAAGAATTAGCAATAAAGGAAACAATAAATAAAATCTGCAAATATCTCCCTTCTTCTCAAATCATAGTTGTAAATGATTACTCAAAGGACAGAACCTTAGATATATTAAAAAAAATAAAAAACAAAAATTTAACAATCATCAACCATAAAATTAACAAAGGCTATGGCTACACTATTAAAACAGGATTAAAACACACCAAAACAAAATATGTTGGTTTTCTAGATGCAGACTTAACATACCACCCAAAATACCTCCAAAAATTATTAAAGCTTATAAAAAAAGAGGATTTAGATTGTGCGTGGTGCGATAGATTCTCTGGGAAAAATAGAATGTCAACTTTTAGAAAGATTGGTAACAAATTAATCTCATTTGTTTTTTTACTTAATACAAAAAAATGGATTAATGACATAACTTGCGGAGAGAGGGTGTTCAAAATGAAATCTTTAAAGAATTTAGATCCATCAAGCCTGCCGAATGGATTGGATATGATAACAGCGCTAACAAAAAGAATTGTTTTTCGTGATTTAAAATATAGCTTAATTGAGTCCGATTACAACATAAGATACGGTGATTCAAAACTAAATGTTGTTACTGACTTTTTAAAAATGATAAAAAATATTTTAATGGAAAAATGAATTTTTCTTTTAAAAAAAAAATTTGGAAATCAAATAGAACTGCTTTATTGATACTCACTTTATTATCTCTTGTTTTTGTTTCTCCTATACTAAAAAACATAAATAATCTGGGAGCTGTAGATTGGGATTTGCATACAACCTTAGAGGCAGTTCCTTTGAAAACTATAAAAGATTATAAACAATTCCCTTTATGGAACCCATATCTCTGCGGGGGATTTCCTATGCTCGCAAATCCTCAATCGAACATCCCTTCTATTTTCTTCTTATTAATTCTCATTCTTGGATCTGTAATTGGATTAAAACTTCAAGTTTTATTTTTACTTGTAATAGGATTAATTGGTATGTTTTTTTTATCAAAAAAATTGTGTTTAAGCTTCCCTTTTAATTATTTGCCACCTGTTATTTTCTTGTTTAGCAGTAAATTTACTCTATACTCAACAATAGGCCTGACAAACAACATATATTTGGCTGTTTTTCCCTGGGTACTCTATTTTTATCTGAAAAGTTTTGAAAATAAAATAAATATTCTTTTTAGCGGCGTATTTCTAACATTAATGTTTTTTGGCGGTGATATATACCATGTAAGCTTTACAATATTATTTTTAGGAATTTATTCGGTGTTTGACGTTATCAAGAGAAAGAATTTAGAGCCTATAAAAATAATTGCCTTAATATTAGCATTTTTCTTTTTTTTAGGATCTATAAAGATATTGCCAATGACAAAAACCTATATTAACCAGGAAAGAATAGAAACAACTGATGAGTACACTTCTTGGGGGAGACTATTTGACTCTCTTTTAAACAGAGACCAAACAATATATTCTAAACATTCTTTGTATAAATCTTCTGAGAAAAACAAAGGAAAAATGTGGGATTGGTGGGAGTATGGAACTTATGTCGGAATAACTCCTTTAATATTATACTTAATTGGAGTGTTTATTTGTTGGAAGAAGAGATGGCCCTTAATTCTCACAGGATTAACATTTTTATTAATTAGTTTAGAAGAATTAATCCCAATGAATCTATATGATTTAATCCATAAACTTCCTATTTTTAATTCTCTTTACGTTTCTCCAAGATACCTTGTTTTATTTATCTTTTCATTGGCTATAATATCCAGTGAGGCATTAAATGAGCTGGAGAGAAAAGATTTCCTAAAACGTACTGTTTCTTATTTTCTGATAGTATTCATAATGTTAGATTTAATATTAGTTAATAGCAAAATATTTTCTGATGCTTTTCCTCAAGCACCTTTTGAAGTTGGAGAGAAAGAAGAATTTCGTCAGGTTAGAACAGGAGCTCCTTATAATCACAGTAACAGTAATATGTATTTAGAATTTCTTCAGAACAGAGGAATTATTAATTGTTTTCCTAATACTGTGCCAGTAAATGTTTTTGCGAGACCCACTATTTCTTCAGCATATAAAGGAGAGTACTATTTTGAAAATACAGAAGGAAGTTTAAAAACAAAGTATTGGTCTCCTAATAAGATAATAGTAGAAACAGAAGCAAAAAGTAATGGAAAACTAGTTATCAACCAAAATTATGAAAGAGGATGGAAAGCAATTGGATCAAACAAAAAAGAAGTAAGCCCTCATAATGGACTGATATCAACAGAAGTGGATCCTGAAGATAAAAGCATAACATTCTACTACCTACCAAAAAGCTTCATAAAAGGAAGCATAATAAGCCTTATTACAATAATAATTATATTCATAAGCTTAAAGAAACAGAACAAAAATAAGAAATGAAACTAAAAAAATCTTTAAAAGCAGTATTTATTATATTAATAATTTATTTAATTATATTAAAAATATCTTTCTACAAACTAACACAAATCTTTACTTCTATTCTACCACCTAACCTTTTTATAATTTTTTCAATTATTATGATTATTTTCATTTGTGAATTTAAACATTTAAAAAAACCATTTCTTAACATATCTAAAAAAACATGGATTTACCTTCTTATTATTTTTTTCGTAGGGGTTGTTTTAAGAACACTTATCATACCACATCATTTTGGTATGGTAATAGATGAACCAATCAATATAAACATAGCAACAAATATTTTGGAAAAGAATAATGCTGTTTCTTGTGAAAATTCTTTTCAGCCAGAAAGTTGTTCTTTTTCTTTTCAATCTGTTGGGTGGCCATTTTTTTTATCAATTTTCTTTTCTGCTTTTGGTCTTAAAACAGTCCTCACATTTTATCTTAACATATTAATCGGAAGTTTAACAGTGATTGGAATATTTTTATTTGCTTACGTACTTTTTCAAAATGAAAAAATCGCATTATTATCAGCCTTCTTGTTAAGCATTTACAGAACCCATATAATATGGTCTTCTAGCGCAAATGCTATAATATTCGGCTGTTTCTTGCTTTTAATAACAAGCACAATATTCTTCATATATCTAAAAGAAAAAAGAGAAAATATTCTCTTTCTTTTTTTAACAATGTTACTTTATCTTCTCTTTGTAAGAGCTGAAATGATAATAACATTGATTCCTTATGGAATACTTTTCTTGTTTGGGAAAAATAAGCATGTATTCAACAACAAAACACTTGTTTATATCTCAATAGTGTTGCTATTAAGTATTCTTTACCTAAGCCATTTCAGTTCTCTTTACTATACCCATACAACTGTATTAGAACCGAGGACAGAATTCAATTTTAACTCTTTTTTAACATTTTTAAGAACTGAACTATTCAATTTTTTTAACAACACATATTATAATCTTTCATTATTATTGTTGGCAGTAATCGGAATGTTTTATTGTTTTAAGAAATATAAGAAGAATTTTATATTTTTAATTTCTTGTTTTACTTTATTATTCATAACTTATACTTCCTATCAAAGTACTGGTAGACTCCGTTTTTTCATAAACATAATTGTAATATTAATAATTTTCAGTTCTCTTGGTACGTTTTGGGTCTTAGAAAAGACTAAACAAAAAAAGAAATATTTTACGTTAACAAAAGTAATAATTATAATTATACTAATTTATATTTCTATAATAGAGACAAATCAATTATACATAAACAAGTCATCTATTCCAAATGTTCTTCTTTTAAAAATCCCTACTTTAATAAACAAAAACACTAAAGAAGAATGTGTTATTATTTCAGAAGAACCATTATTAATATCAAGTACAAACACATTCAAAACAATTCCTATGATTGATTTTAGAAAGAACGAAAATGAAATTTTAAAAAATCTGAAAAAAGAAAAATGTGTTTTGTTTTTTAAGGAATATTATTGTGAAGCCAGAAAAAGTTGCGAAAATATTATCAAAAAGTACTCTGGAGAAATATTCTTAGAATACAAAAACGAGAATGAGGAATACACATTTTACAAACTTAATTTTCAAAAATAAAAATGTCAAAAAAAAACATAACAGTAGATATTGTCCTCCCAGTGTTTAATGAGGAACAAGTTATAATGGAAAACACAAAAATATTGTTAGACTTTTTAAAACATAATATGAAATGCAAATATGGTATAATAATAGCAAACAGCGGATCTAAAGATAAAACCTTAAAAAAAGTCAAAAAACTAGAGAAAAACAATAAATACATAAAAGTTATCAATCTCAAAAAAAGAGGGAAAGGAAGAGCAATAAAAAAAGCTTGGTTAAAAAGTAAAGCAGATATTCTTAGCTTTATGGATATAGATTTATCCACTAATCTAAAAAATTTTATTGATTTAATAGAACACATAAAAAAAGGATGTGATGTAGTAATAGGTTCAAGATTTCTTTCACAATCTGTTACTAAAAGAAGTATTAAAAGAGAACTAATATCAAAGAGTTATAATACTATTGTTCGATTATTTTTTAATACAAAAATAAAGGATTTACAATGTGGATTTAAAGCAATAAATAAAAAAATAAAAAAAAAGATATTGCCAAAAATAAAAAATGATAAGTGGTTTTTTGATACCGAATTATTAATTACTTGTGAAAGGAAAGGTTATAAAATAAAAGAAATTCCTGTTAATTGGATTGAAGACAAAAAAAGTAAATTAAAATTAAAAAACATCTTTCAAGATTTCCTATGGCCATTAATAAAACTCAAAATAGAACTAACGAAAAAATGAACTTAAATTCTTTTTTAAAATCGAACTACGGAACACTAATGATATTCTTATTTTTATCAGTTATTTTCATCTCCCCTATATTAAAAGAACCAAAAAATTGGGGAATTATAGATTGGGATCAACATATGGGGTGGAGTTATATTACTGAACAAACAATAAAAGATTATCATCAACCTCCTCTTTGGTCACCGTATATGTGTGGAGGAAAACCATTCCATGAACATCCGCAAAGTTTTTGGTTATATCCACTTTCCATCATAAATCTAATCTTTGGATATTTAATAGGATTTAAAATACAAATCTTTCTACATCTAATAGTAGGTTTATGGGGAATGTACCTACTATCAAAACACCTAAAAATAAAATGGCCAATAAATCTACTGCCCCCTCTTATATTCGTGTTTTCCAGCGTGTATGTATCCTATGCAACAGTTGGTTTTACAGAATTTTTTCCATTAACACTCATACCATGGATTTTCCTTTTCTATTTAAAAAGTTATGAAAAAAAGAAATTCTTATTCTTAAGCGGATTAGCTCTTGCACTTATGCTATTTGGAGGAGACATTTATCATTTCGTCTTTTCTCTTTTATTTTTAAGCATTTATTCAATATTAAAAACTCTACAAACAAAAAAACTCAATTATGTTAGAAATTTAATTATCATATCAATCATTTCGGTTTTAATAGCAGCCATTAAAGTTGTTCCTTTACTGGAATACAGTTTAGAACATCCAAGAATTCCAACAGTTGATTGGTACTCATCATATGAATTATTATTCCATTCCTTGTTAAGCAAAGACCAAACAATTCTTTCTGTTCACCCAATTTTCCCAAAAATAGGCTCTCCTGAAGAAGCCATGTTTTGGTGGGAACAAAGTGCATACATTGGAATAATTCCTTTAATATTATTTATTTCCGGATGTTTCATCTGTTGGAAAAAAAGATGGCCACTAATCATAACAACAATAATCTTCTTAGGGATAATCTTAGATAACGCTTTGCCTATTAATTTATTTCAAATAATCCATTCAATACCTTTTGTTAAATTCTTAAGAATTCCTCAAAGATTCTTCATAATGTTTGTATTTGGATTATCTGTTGTTGCTGGATTATCTGCAAAAGAAATATATAATAAGTTCAAAAACATAAAAAGAATCAAAATCATAACATTATTATTAATAACTTTCATAGCAATAGAATTAATCTCTGTAAGTAGTCCAATATTAAAAGACGCATTCATAATACAACCCAAAAATATTTCAGAAACAAAAAAATATTATCAAATCAATACACCCCCAAGAAATTTTTACAGAGTTAGTAATCATTTAGAATATTTATTAGAAAACAAAGGAGTGATAAATTGTTATGATCAGCTTCCATATCATTCATATGCGAAATCAATAAACTCAACAGATTATAAAGGAGAATATTACTTGGAAACCAAAACCGGAAATGTAAACTTATTTTATTTTTCCCCAAACAAATTCATATATGAAGTAAATGTACCACAAGAAGACATACTTATAATAAATCAAAATTATAACAAAAAATGGAAAGTAAAAGGCAGCAAGGATAACAAAGTTATTTTTGAAAATGGTCTACTATCTACACAAGTTGATCAAAACACAAAAAAGATTACATTTTATTATCTGCCTAAAAGCTACATAAAAGGCAGCATAATCAGTATTATTATAATAGCGACTTTTTTAATAAGATTAAAAAAAAATACCTAAAAATATTCTTAAATTATTTATCAACCCAATCATATCCATATATATGAAAATATGGCAGCAAATAGTGATAATCTAATCCATCTTTCAAGCCTCGAGCCATATAGGTTGCTAGCCTTGTAAAATACTTATGCTTGTCTGTTGCTATCATTTTAAGCAGTCTTGGACCGAAGGTTTGAAAGTATGCTTTGTATTGCATCCTTTCTACTCCTTTAGGATCAATATCTTTCAGCTTTACAACTGCATCAAAGGTTATGTTGTCTGCTTTCTCCCATCGTGCTTGGTCAACTATTCCTCCATGTTGTACTATCTGGTTCATTCCTTCCTCTGTAAATGGTTTGTAGATAAAGAACGCGGATCTTGCGGCCCTCAATTCTCTTGCCAGTCTTATTGTTTGATTGATTGTGCTTCTTGTCTCTGCAGGCCCACCCAATATATAAAATGCTGTGAAATCTATCCCGTTCTTCTTTGCTACCTCAAATATTTTTTTTATCTGCGCTATTGATATCCTCTTCTTGTATATCTCGTTTCTTATGTATGAACTCCCAGCTTCTATGCCAACTCTTAACAGTTTACATCCTGATTTTCCAAGTTCCACAAGTCTCTCTCTATCAAGATTGTCAATCCTTGCGAATGTGCTGAAGCCATACCTTTCAACGTCAGTATTTTCTCTATATGATTTGCAGAATTCTTTCATCCATTTTGGTGAAAACGTGAATACCTGGTCAAATATTTGTGCTAGTCTCATCCCCCTTTTTTTGTATTTATCCCATTGACTAGCAATCTCCTTTGCATAACTCACAGGATCTCTTATCCTGTAGTATGGTCCTTTCACTGCTTTTGCTATTCCAGTTGCATCACAATATGTGCATCTGTAGGGACAACCGCGACTTCCTATAACATAGAGCATTCCAAGATAATAGAAATACTTCTCTAGGTCCTTCCATAAATCCCAGTCAGGAGTTGGAAAATGATCTAGATCCTTGACAAAGCATCCTCCAGGATTACTTTTTATCTTTCTTTTCTCTTTGTACCACAAACCTTTTATCTTATCATACCCTTTGCCACCCCTCTCGTAAGCATCTAGTAACATTGGCAAAGAATGCTCTGCATCCCCTACAACCAAAAAATCAACATCAGGAATACTAATAGTCTCCTTGGGATGAATTGATGCATGATAACCGCCAACAACAATTGGAATACCATAATGCTCCTTTATCTCCCTAGCAATTCTTTTGACGTATTGCATGTATAGTGTGTTGCATGACATCCCAATCATGTCAGGTTTGAACTTCTTGATATTCCTGTGAAGACATCTTTTCCAATGCTTTGTGTAAAAAGTAAGATCAAGAACTGATGCTTTGTGTTTTCCAGTGTAATTTAGAATAGTAGCTAGTTGAGTTATGCCAATATCCATAGCACTGAAATCACCACCCAAAAGAGCGTTTATGAATTGTATTTTCATTTTATGTCTACTTTATAAAAATATTTGGATGCTTCTTCACCTAAGTTTTTGTATGGGCTTATATTGAAAAAACTAATATTTTGAATCAAGTCAAAATAAGTTGCTGAATCTAAATAATTATACATTATTAAACAAGAAAGATTTACTCGCCTTAAAAATTTTTTCTCATAAAGCTTATTCATATTTGTTGAATCCTGATGAAGAGTCGTTATTATCACAGTTGGGTGCTCAGAAAATATTAAACAGTTAGAACTAATTTTATTTCTTAAAGACAATAAAAAATAGTGTTCTTCTTGATTAATTGTCTTTTTATTTATGAATGAATAATTAACAAATGGTAATATTAAAAAGTAAAATATTATAATAAAATAAAGCACTCTCTTGAGATTTCTGTTAGAGAAAAGATTACAGACATAGTCAAAACCTAATCCTGATAGTATAATTATTGGGATGATAAAATTTATTAAAAATCTACTTTGGGAACCTATAAAGAAATTACCACCATAAAAAGAGTAGAATAAGAAAAAAATAATTATCCAACTTAAAAAAAGTATTGTAATTTTCTTTTCATGCTGAATTCCCCATACAGCTCCTAAAATAAAAAACAAAATTAATATGTTAAAAAAGTATTCATAACCAAAAAAGAAAAAAGAATTGCTTAAAAAAGTATTAAAAAAACGAGGAAAAGCAGTTTCAAGAAGAAGTCTTTTAGGAACGTCGTGATGTATTCCATGTATAAAAAAATTTAGAAATATTGGTAGTAAAAAAATAGTAAATATAAAAAATAATGGAAGAAAAAATTTCTTTGAAAAAATTAATAATTGAAAATGTAAAACCCAGAATAATAAAAATACAATTAAAAAAAAAATGTTTTCGAATCTGAACTGTAATGAAAAAAGAAGTGTTATCAAAACTAAAGAAGCAACCTTAAAAGATCTCTCCCTCAAATAAACGAACAAGAAGGAAATGCTCATCATTAAAAAAAATAAGGAGTATATTTCTGAGGAAAAGTTTCCGGAAAATTTTAGATGAAGAGGAAAGGTGGCTAAAATAAGGGAAGAAATTAAAGAAACAATTTCTTTTTTAAACAAGAGGTAAGTAAAAAAGAAAATTAAAACTACAGATAAAACTCCCATAATAGAAGTTAAATAAAAAACTAGTTTTTTCCCTAATAAAAGAATAAAGAAAGAAGCTAGAAAAGAATGACCTGGCGGCCAATAAGTAAAAACATAATCTTCACATTTGTTATTTATTTGAGATAAGCAAAGACTAAGTTGTTGAGATTCCGCCAAGTTTTCTGCAGCATTCTTATAATTATACTCATCATTAAATACCTGTGGAATGTGAGGAACATACCAAATTCTAAGAAAGAACGCATAAATAATGATTATAAACAAAAAAATCCAAGTTTTCTTATTTATGTTTTTGAAAGGTTTTATTAAAGTCTTAAAGCTTAACACTAACAAAACTATCAACGTAATGAAAACTATAAGAAGGTAATAATAGTAATAATTGATTATTAAATAACTCCAATCAATCATTTCTCTACATAAACCTCATTATTTTAAGATACATTGTTCTCCAACCTTTGATGCTAATAAGGTGCCTCATTATATAATGCCATCGTTTCGGATGAGTATAGAACTTAAATAACAACTTTTTTTGCAACCATTTAAGCTCTCTCAAACTCAAAGTTGGATCCTCAAAAGCTCTGTTTTTGTAGTAATCAAAGTTTGAGAAATCACTTGTTAATTTATATTTGTCTTTTGTTCTTTCATAAAGATAAGTTCCTGGAAGAGGTGTTGCGATTGTTGCAGTTGCTTCTGTAGCATCCAAAGATGCTGCAAACCTTATTGTTTGTTCAATCTCTTTTTTTGTTTCTCCAGGTGCACCTATCATAAAAAAGCATAAACAGTAAATCCCTATTTTCTTAGCTTTGATAATTGTTGAAGACACCTTAGATAGGTCTATTCCTTTATTATATATTTCATCTAACACTCTCTGACTTCCTGATTCAATGCCAATATGCATTACGCGCAAACCTGCCTTATGCATCTTTCTCATTAATTCCTCGTCAAGCAGATCAACTCTTGTGTTCATACCCCAAAGAATCTTTATATTTTCATCAATAAGTCCCTGCGAGAACTCCATGGCCCATTTTCTTCTAACTGTAAATGTGTCATCATGGAAAAAAACTCCATCAATGTCATAGTGTTCCTTCAAGTATTTTATCTCTTCAATAACGCTATTAACGGTTCTTGATCTAACTCCTTTACCAAATATGTTGTCAAGAACTGGTTGGCAGAATGAGCATCTAAAAGGACAACCTCTGGATGAGATTATACTTGTTCCTTTAAGATTAGGATCAACACTGTCTAAAGGATGCCATAATCTAATATAATTATCCATCTCCAATAAGTCGTATGCAGGTATTGGTAGTTTTGACAAATCAGGTCTTTTAGGCTTAATTATCTTCTTTCCTTTATGTTTGCCCTCAAGAATTTCAAGTATTGCTTCATCTGCCTCCCCACTAACAACATAATCAGCATGATTAACAAGAGTCTCCGGTCCAAGAGTTGCATGCGGTCCTCCAACAATAACAATTTTTCCTTTTTTCTTAGCAGAATCAGCTATCCTAACAGCAGGATTAAAACTTAGAGAATCAACATATATACAAACAGCATCAGGGTCAAAACTTCTCAATCGATCGTTCACATATTTTATAGTTGGATGAAATGTTGCATCGATCAAGCTAACATCATGACCTGCCCTCCTAACAATCGCAGCTATCAGTACTAATCCTGTAGGAGGATCTCCTGTTTTGTACTTCATCCTAGGAAATACTAATGCTAATTTCATACGCCCCTACAAATTAGAAATATCGTTGATTAATAAACTTTTCTCACTAAAGGTTACCCAAAATAATCCTTTGTTCTTAGATAAATTTTTGCTCTCATTAATTGCTTTGTAACAAATTTATTAATGTTTCTATCCTTAAGCGCTTCTAAAAAATCATTCAAAAGAAGCTTAATAAAATATGTGAAAACTAGGGGTTTTCTTCTTCTTAAAAGTTTTTTTCTAAAAGTGTTGATATAATCATAACTAAGTTCGTCATTTTTTATTGGTAATTTCTTCTTAGTATATTTCCTACAATTAAAATCGTCATAAGATTTTAAATTCAATTCTCCATTTCTCAAACTTTTTTCATAAAGATAAGTTCCAGGATAAGGTGTTAAAAAAGAAAGGTAAAGTGAATTAGGTTTTATTTTTCTAAGAAGTTTTTTGGTTTCTTTTAATGTTTCTTTTGTTTCACCAGGATTGCCTATCATTAAGTTAGCAAGAGTAGCCAGACCATACTTCTTGCAAAGATTAAAAGCTTTTATTATTTGCTGCACATTTATATCTTTATTTAAATTATCCAATATCTTTTGAGATCCTGACTCTACACCCACACTAACTAAAGAACAGTTCATCCTTTTTAATAATTTAGCAATCTCCTCATTTAAGACATTAACTCTGGTATTGACTAGAAATTTTATATTTGTTAAATCTTTTTTCTCTAGTAAAGACACTAATCTTTTAAGCCATTTCTTATCAAGTCCAAAAGTGTCATCGACAAAGTATATTTCTTTTATGTCATATTTTTCTTTAAGATAACTTATTTCCTCAATTACATTTTTTGGTGACCTAAATCTTACTTTATTCCCAAATAAGCGATTAAGGGTGGGTTGACAAAAATTGCATCTGAATGGACATCCAAGACAACTAATAATTGTTGCAGTTCCAAACCTAAAGTATGTTTCTGTAGTTGATAAAAGGCTATAATCAGGAAAAGGAAGAGAATTTAATTCCTGATAGAAATCAGCTTCTCCTGTAAAAACAATCTTTTTTTCTTTTCTGTAATAAACACCTTTTATGTCTATAGGAGTTTTATTTTCCTCTAAGGCTTCCAGGATTTTTGGAAAAACAAATTCTGAATCTCCAGTTATTACATAATCAACACATAAAATCTCTGAAAATATTTTCTCTGGTTCAAGAATTGCATAAGGTCCTCCAACTACAGTTATTGCACCTATTTTTTTTGAAAAATTAATAAGCTCCTTTGCGTTATTCATCAAATCAAATGATATAGAGAGAGAAACAACATCTGGCTTTATATTCAAGAGATGTTTCTTGGTATTTTTTAAGTCTTTATTGAAGGATGAATCTATAACAAAAACATCGTGTGTGGTGTTTTTAACTAACAGAGTTGACAAAGAAACAAATCCTCTCGGTGCCCAACTACTATAAACATCTTTTTTAGTTCTTGGATATACTAAAGCTACTTTCATCTTTCATTTAAAACAAAGTTTGCAGTTTCTAACCCACTCCTCGCTGCAGAGTTCATTGTTCTTGTGCTTGGATACATTCTATATACTCCTGTCAAGTATATTTTATCCGTCAGCTTTATAGGAGTATTTTCATAATTCATTGAATACACTGGAGAGCTATACTTGATTTTGAATACTTTTGTCCAACTATACTCAAAATTTGGACAAATTTTCTTTATATCTCTTAGATATATTTGTTCTATTTCTTTCACACTTTTTTTATAGAGAGAATCTCCTTCGTCTAAGTATGTGAAGAAGTAGTATAGATACTCTCCATCAATACCTCCTTGAGGATATAATGCTGTGTGATGAAAAAAACCTCCAAATCTTAAAAGTGGTTTAATAAAAACATTCCAATAATGAGGAGTTATCAGATTTTTTGAACTAGCAACCATGCAAATCATTGGTTTGTATTTCACTATTTCAAGCATCTTTTTTTCTTTCTTAGGAATATCAGCTATCTTAGCTAATACTGATGGTGGGAGAGAACTCACTATTTTGTCTGCTTCAAATACTTTTTCTTTGTTGTTAATCTTTGTATAGACTTTATTTCCTTTTATTTTTGTAACAATAGCATGTAAATATATTTCTCCTCCTTTTTTCCTAACATCTTCCCCAATGGCATCAATGAACTTTTGCAAACCACAATTTAAATAAGCGTATCTCTCTCTGTTTATTGCTGCTTCGTGAAGTCTTTCTCCAAACCATGCAGCACTGACGGATGATAATTCTCCAAACTTAATCCTTGCTAATGGCTTAAATAGCTTGTCTGTTACTTGTCTCCCACTTATTTTCCTAACCCACGATTCTGCATCTTTTCCTTTCAAGTTACTCCAATTTTTTTTCAAAAACGATATAATTCCTAACCTCATTATTTTTATCCTTAATTTCCAACTAAAAGGCTTAAAGAAAAGTATGTCTTGAGGTTTGGTTAAACCATAACCCTTTTTATCAAACCAAAAACAAATAGATGAATCATTCCACAATAAGTTTTTTTCAAAATTTAACTCAGAAACTAAGTCAAGCATTATTTTTTCATTTGGTAAAAAATGATGATATGTTTTTGGAATCCACTTATCTTTTATCTTAAATGACGACGCTAATCCACCAAGAATAGATCCCTTCTCAAAAACCACAACTTTATAATTGTTAGTTACCAATTTCTCAGCAACTATTAAGCCAGATATCCCTGCACCCAAAATAACAACTTTCCTCATAGCAAAAGAAGAAAAAATGGACTTTTATAAATTTTTAGAAAACTAACTATTGACTTAATGATTTCTTCATCAGATAACGAAAATTATATAAACAAGAGTCATTTTATAAAAGAATAATAATGGGGGTTGATTTTATGATGAAGAAAGATGATAAATTATTAACACCAGGAAATATTATTCTAGGTGTAATAATTATTGCTCTAATTGGCAGTTTATTCTTTGATTTTTTTGGAGGAGTTAAAACTGAACCTATTGGTTGCCCACAAGACATACCTAATTTAATAGTTTCAAACATTGTTTACGGTACTGAAAGTGGCAAAATCTTTGATATGAAAAGAGATGTTAAACCAGAACATAATTCTTCAGAACAACATTTTATTTCAGCATTATTGAGAAATACTGGAAATAAAGAAATAAAGATAACTCAAATAGCCCTAACGCCATTAAACTTAGGTCTACTAGAATTAACAAACATAGACGAAATTGTTGTTGAACCTAATTCTTTAAAAACAATAAAACTAGCCGTACTCAGAGGTGACTACCATAAAATAGATATGTACAGTGACGATGTTTGTGAAGGAACAGTTATCTGGCATGACATGGTCGGACACGAGATATATGAACAAGAACAAGCTGGTGAAGAACTGACAGTAAACGAAACTGCTTAATTTAACAATACTTTTTTATATATTCTTTAATTCTTTTTCTTTATGAAATCTGCTAAGACTTTTTTCTTGGTTATTATTCTTATAATATTATTAGTGATTAAGTTTTTTCCTGAAAAACAAACAGAGACAGAAGATGTTTTTAGTACAGAGAATCACTCTATTATTTCAAGTGACTTGTCAGATATTAAAACTCACCAAACTTATTATCTTGACAAAACTTCTGATGGCAAATATGATTTGTCTTTGTTGTATGTCGTGCTTTATGATGATATAAGCAGTTCTTTGGTTTCAGATTTTGAAGAAGATTTTCAGAAAAGGCTTGACCTGTTCGATGAATTTATTGAGAAAGAATCCCTAAATAGAATGAATTCTGAGTCTAGTTTGTTATTCCTAAATGTAAAAGATATTGGTAGTAATACTCTGACTTATGACAGACCTATTTTTGATTGGATCAAAACTTTCTATGACAGATTTGAGAATGAAAAATACAATGTTCTTGTTTTTGTCCCTATTTATGAAACTCCTTGGTGCCATGATGGTTTGAGTCAGGGCTTTAATTACAATGGAAAGATTTTCTTCTGCATGGAAACATTCTTCAATCCTAGAAATCCTGTTGAGAACCAAGGCGCTATTGGTTTGATGATTCACAAGTTACTTCATGGTGTTGGTTTCAATCATCAGGACCAATTGTATAAGCAATACCAGTTCCTTGATTGGCAGATAGGTTTGCCTGAAACTAATATTCTTCTTCATGGAAACTTCAGAGATTTTGACCATTTATTTTTTGATGAACATACCTTGAAGGTTTTAGATATTATTAAAAGAACAGAGTTTGAAAAAAACTGTTTGGATAATGAGCGGTTTGTTTGTAAATCAACAAATACTTTCTTTTGTGAAGATTCTTGGGGTCCATTTTGTCAAGATATAGACAAAGATGGTGTCGTGGATAGAGATGATGATTATGTTTTTTCTAGTCCGAAAAAAGGAAATGATTCTGACAGTGATGGAATTGTTGATTCCTTAGATTTATGCACTTGGAATAAAATGGAATTCTCAGGTAATGGAATAATTTCACATCCTTTAAAGATAAAAGCTTCACAAAGTCAAGTCAGAATTTCTTTCACAGGAGAAAAAGTTCTGGTTAATAAAATTCTAATCACTCCTTTTGAAATGGTTGGCGGATTTATTAAATTTAATGAAGAAAAATCAATTGAAAAAAAGAACTCAGTCATAATCGTAAATATAGTCGAAAGTCCTTTTTGGAGGATACAAGTATTCTATTATTATAATAATAACACTTATTTTAGACCTTTCTACATATCTTTTCCTGGTTTTGATGCAGATTTCTTTTTTGAAAAAGAGTGGTATTATTTCACAAGATTCGGATGTGATATACCTGTAATCGTTGATTTCTCTGATAAAGAGACTTACGACTCTGACTTGGACGGTTTACCTGACTCTAATACTTTTGCTTGGGCTGAAAATATTAATGAAGAGTTTGACTGGGATGACGATGGTTTCTCTGATTTAATTGATACCTTACCAACTATCAACGGCAATTGCTCTAATGAACTTGTCAAAGGTGTTAAGGATTCTGATGGTGATGGTTTCTGTGATCCTGGCGAATTTGATTTTTCTTCTAATAGATTTATTGATTATTATGAAATCCTAATGAAAGCAGAATATAACGAGTTTTCAGATTTCTGTCCTTATATTCCCGGAGATAACCAAGGTTGTCCTTAATAAAAAAAATTTCTTAACAGCAGTTAATAGAAACTTATAAATAGTAGTTTCTATATTTGTATATATTAATAAGGTTAGAGAAATGGTTAAACAAAAAATATCGATGACTATTGACAAGAACATCTATAATCAATTTAAGAAATTCTGTCAAAGTAATGGTATGAAAATTTCGACTAAAGTTGAACTTTTAATGAAAGAAAGTGTTAAAGATACTTCGCTTAAAGAGTATATGAAACCTTAATTTAGTGTTGCGATAAAATAGAAGTTGTGATGTGTTGTGATATGGAGAGAATAAGCGCCTTTAAGTTTAGTTTAGTATTTAACACTTATAATAGTTCAGATTTAATTCTTCTTCGCAAAAGTGAAAATAATAGTTCTTTCATAAAAAAATTCTATTTTAATTTAAACTCTATAGATATCAATCCACATGCTTTTTCTCACAACACAACACAGCTTCTGCTCCAAAAGAGCAGAAGCAACAAAATCACAACACAACACAGCTTCTCCTCACAAAAGAGGAGAAGCAACAAAATCACAACACAACACAGCTTCTCCTCACAAAAGAGGAGAAGCAACAAAATCACAACACAACACAGCTTCTCCTCACAAAAGAGGAGAAGCAATCACATTTACAACATGAACAAGAAAAAATTCATACCAAAAATAGGAAAAGCGCTTGTAGCTTATTTGAAACAAGAAGAAGGAACTATAAACAAGCACGCTTTATTTAGTTTAGGTAGTTTCCTTGCTGCAGGAATAATTTCTTCTAAATTGGTTGAAGCTTCTCAAGTAATTGTTCAACATAATCATAGTGACTTAGGGCATAATAATTGTAGTCATACTAGTGATACCGGAACAGCACACGCAAACTGCAGCCACAACTCAGAAACAGGAACAAGCCACGCAAACTGCAGCC
>JACKQG010001679.1_pt1 | contig 30053 bp, 25 predicted proteins | sample 8237621 | NCBI WGS metagenome assembly JACKQG01 (sample SAMN15677084, study PRJNA649215) | marine metagenome | biome: marine; feature: Black Sea; material: saline water; isolation source: suspended particulate matter (SPM) from the Black Sea western gyre | collected 2013-06-09/2013-06-10 | depth... | reverse complement strand
TGACAGGCTGGAAGCCTATCCCACGCTCGTTTCCCGATTAAATCAACAGACCGCAGTAACAGAGGGTCCAGACGACTTCGGCCAGCAGAACGACGATACACGCGATGACCATGACGAGGGCCGCGCGTTTGTCTACGTGGCCCTTGCCTTCGCCTAAGCCAAAGTCAGAACCAAGGCCGTTCCACAAGTAGAACCCGCTCGCCGTCGCCACAAGACCGTACAGCACCAGTTGCCAGTACGCAGCGCCGTAGCGCAACATGTCTCCCGCGTCCCCGGCGTGGACGATCGTGCCGGCACCGATGTAGGCCCCGTTGACCACGCAGCAGAAACCCGCAAAGAAGGCCGCCAGGTACGAGTACGATCGTGCCACAATTCGCGTGAAGGACCATATGGCGATCGGTAGCAGCACGCCCCAAGCCGCGCCTCCCCAGGCGACGAACAGCGGTGAAGGATTCGGGGATACGTCTGTGCGAGAGAATTCCCACGGACTGAGAACGACGCGAGTCACGTAACCGCCACTCAACAGGGCGTGGAGCACATGACCAATCTCGTGGACGATCATCATGGCCAGCCACGAGAAGCCGACCGAGGTGACGATCAACAGGACTTGATAGAAACGGTTCATAAGCAGTTGCCCGGAGGCCGTGCGAAACGGGATTGCCATTGTCCCGGCCTGCCGCTATGCCTAGACTCTTCCTCCCCCGGACATGTCTCCTTCAAAGGGCAGGATGTTTAGCCATGGCCATGATGAGCGTCTCGATCGTCATTCCCATCTACAACGAACGTGACAACATTTCCCTTCTGTATAGCAGTCTGAACGAAACGCTACCGGAACTTGGCCGGGAATACGAATTGATCTTCGTGGACGACGGGTCACATGATGGCAGCCTGGAACAGCTTCGTACGCTAGCACAAGGTGACCACCGGGTGAAGGTGGTTCGGTTCCGCCGAAACTACGGCCAAACCGCCGCCATGCAAGCCGGGCTGCAAATGGCTTCGTGCGACGTGATCGTCACGATGGATGGCGATCTCCAGAACGACCCGGCCGACATCGGAATGATGTTGGAGAAGATAGACCAAGGTTACGACTTGGTGCACGGTTGGCGGAAGAAGCGCAAGGACGCGTTGCTGAATCGCCGGCTCCCGTCGATGATCGCGAACTGGATTATTTCGAAGACTACGCGTTTTCCCATTCACGATCTCGGCTGTACGCTGAAGGCGATTCGTCGCGAAATAGCCCAGGACCTGGAACTGTACGGTGAAATGCACCGCTTCATCCCCATCCTGGCCCACTGGCGGGGCGCCAATTGCCTGGAGGTCGTGACCAACCACCATCCACGACGTTTCGGCGAGACCAAGTATGGTATCTCGCGCACGTTTCGCGTGGTCCTTGATCTGATCACAGTCAAGTACATGCTCGACTATTTTGCCAGCCCCATGAAGTTGTTCGGCATGGTGGGGTTGGGCTGCGGGGCGGTTTCGATTGCGTCCGGTATTGCGACCGCCCTGATGAAGCTGATTGGCAGCGTCGACATGACGGGCAATCCTTTGCTGATGCTAGCAGTGTTCGCGATGATGGCGAGCATTCAATTCATGAGTCTGGGACTGATCGGCGAAGTGGCTGCCAGGATCTACTTTGGAAGCCTGAACAAGCAGCACTACACGGTGCGCGAACTGATCAACTTCGACACCGAAACGCCGGTTGAGGATTCCGCCATTCGCTCCCGTGCTGCATGACAACTGGTGCGGCCACCCGCGTGACACCCCTTCAGAATCGGGGATTTTTGCCCTTTACGTGTGCGGGCAACTTCGGCACAATACCGCCCGCTTCAACCCGTTGTCGACCGGAGTCTCCGGTCATCGCGTGGCGACGTTTCGCTGGTCGGAGCGCCGCCGGTCAAGGAAGACCCTCAGGAAGGCAAGGAGTGCTGACGTGAAGACTATCCTCTACTTCGCCACGGTCGTGGCAGTTCTCTTATCTCTCGGCTTCGTCACGCAATCGACGTACGGTCAAGCCGTGGGTACTCGTGTCGCGGTGATTGACGTCCCGTACATTTTCAAAAACTACACGGGGTTCAAGGCGGAGGTTGAAAAGGTCCAACAGGACATAAACACGTTCCGGCGATGGGTCGCAGAGGAGCAGAAGAAGATCCGCGACGAAACAAAAAAACTGGAACTGTACAAGACCGGCTCGGCCGAATACAAGCAGACTGAAGAAGAGATCGCCAGGATGCAGATGAACCACCGGCTTGAGGGTGCCAAGAAAGAGCGGGAATTCATGGAACGCGAGGCGAAGCTCTACTACGACTTGTACAAGAGAATCGAGGCCGCCGTGGCCGACTTCGCCCTGCGGAACCAGATCGGCTTGGTGCTGCGTTTTAGCGGCGAGGATATCGATCCGACGGACCGCAAGTCGATCATGCTGGGCGTCAACCGTCCGGTTGTTTATCAGAGCCGGCTGGATATCACGGACATCATTCTGAAGAAGTATATCGAGACGAGTTTCCAGGCGAATCCAGACCCGATACCTGTCACCGGGCGTACGGGCCCTCAGATCCCGCCTCGGCAGTACTGATCGTTCTCCTCGCACACGCACGCTTTGAAGATTGGCCCCCTTTGAGCATCTCCTTTCGGCAGCAACGCACGATTTCGCGCACCGCCCGTGTCCCAGGATTTGGATACTGGAGCGGGCGCGACGTTTTGGTCGAGTTTCGTCCGGCCTTGGAGAACACCGGGATCGTCTTTGTTCGTTTCGACCTGGATCCGCCACAGCGCATCGCCGCGTTGGTACAAAACCGCATCGAGATCCCACTGCGGACTTCGTTGCAGGGCGGCGAAGCGACGGTGGAAATGATCGAGCACATCATGGCTGCGCTGGCCGGCTTGCGGATTGACAACTGCGAGGTATGGGTGAACAGCCCGGAAATGCCCGGGTGTGATGGGTCTGCCCAGCCGTTTGTCGCGGCGTTGGAATCTGCGGGGATCGAATCTCAGCCGGCTTTGCGAGAACGATTGGTCGTGAACGGGCTGGTTCGCGTCGGCGACGATCAATGCTGGGTGGAAGCGCGGCCATCGGAGAACGATGAATTCAGCATTCAATGCCGGATCGATTACGGCCCCTCGGGTCCAATCGGGCGGCAGACGATATCGGTTACCGTAACGCCGGACACGTTCCGTAGCCAGTTGGCGTCAGCCCGAACGTTTATCCTCAAGGAGGAAGCCGAATGGCTGCGTTCCCAGGGGCTGGGCACCAGGGTGACCTACCGGGACCTGTTAGTGTTCGACAACGATGGCCCCATCGACAACGCACTGCGATTCACGGACGAATGCGTGCGTCACAAAACGCTTGACGTCGTCGGCGACCTGGCGTTGGTCGGGTGCGATCTGGTCGGGCATTTCGTCGCGCAATGCAGCGGTCATCGGCTGAACGCGGAACTGGTGGGAGGGTTGCTGGCGGAAGTTCAAACCGTCAGCAGTATGCGACAGACAGCCTAGAGTAGGTGAGGGCTTACACTCATGGAAGAGCGTCCCACCATGGCAACTGAAATCTCGGATCAGGCAGCGGTCGATCCGCGAGCGCGGATCGCGGAAGGCGTGCGAATCGGCGCGTTCTGCGTAGTTGGCCCCGACGTGACCATCGGTCGCGGCACTATACTAACCAGCAACGTCGTGATACTCGGCCGTGTCACAATGGGCGAGTTCAATAAAGTCTATCCTGGTGCCGTCATCGGCGGTGAACCGCAGGATCTGGGCTATTCCGGTGCCGACACGCAGGTCGTCATTGGCGACCATAACGTGATTCGCGAGGCCGTGACCATCAATCGCGGCAGTGAAAAGGAGGAAGGGCTTACCACCGTCGGCAGTCATTGCTTCCTGATGGCGTGCAGCCACGTTGCTCACGATTGCCGCGTCAGCGACAACGTAGTCATCGCCAACAGTACGTTGTTGGCCGGCCACACTCGCGTCCAGCATCACGCGACCCTGTCCGGCAACATTGGTGTCCATCAGTTCACGACCATCGGCAGCTACAGTTTCGTTGGCGGTCTCAGCCGCGTGCTGCACGATGTGCCTCCGTACATGTTGGTGGAAGGGGCTCCCGCACGGCCGCGTTGTGTCAATGTGGTAGCACTGCAAAGGAACGATTTCCCGCCCGAGTACATCAAGGGTCTGACCGAAGCGCATCGCCTGCTGTTTCGAGCCAAGGTCGGTTTAGACCACGCTCGTGAGATCTTGCGGAATCGAGGTAAGCTGGTGCCGCCGGTGAACCATCTGCTGAACTTCACACAAGAACAACAAGAAGGCCGTCACGGGCGCGCCCGGGAGAGGCGGATGGCGGCCTAACGCAAACGGACAGGAATAGCGTACCAGAGGTCGGGGACTGTCCCGATTTTCGCGGAGGCTTTGCGGAGCGAAAATGGGACTGTCCCCTTCACGCCCGCGGGCTGGATATCACCCGACCAGGGATACTCGTCTCGTCCGCTTGCTCAACGCGGAAAAGGCCAAAGGAATGCGAAAGCTACGCATCGGCGTAATCGGCGCGGGACATCTTGGGACCATCCACACGCGGTTGGTGCGAACGATCGACGACGTGGAACTTGTGGGTATTGTGGACACGCGTGAAGAAGTTCGGCAACGCGTGGCCGACGATTTCGAGACGGAAGGTTTTACCGACCATCGGCAATTGATCGGAAAGATCGATGCCGCGATCATCGCCGCTCCCACCGAGCATCACTATTGGATCGGCATGGAGCTGGCGGAAGCCGGGATCCACCTGTTCGTCGAAAAGCCCCTAACGCTGACCGTCGCGGAAGCGGATGCACTGATTCGTGCGACCAATTCTCGCCACCTTGTCTTGCAGGTCGGCCACGTCGAACGATTCAATCCGGCCTTTGTCGCGGCATCGGGACGCATTCATCGTCCCCTGTTCATCCAAGCCGTCCGCGCCGGTGGGTACACGTGCCGCAGCGTGGATGTGGGCGTCGTGCTTGACCTGATGATCCACGACATCGACTTGGTGTTATCTCTGGCAGGCAGCGACGTGGTCGACGTCGAGGCAATGGGCATGCCGGTCTTCGGCCCTCACGAAGACATCGCGCACGCCCGCTTGCGATTCGCCAATGGCTGTTTGGCGAACTTGAACGCCTCGCGGACCAGCTTTGACGTTTGCCGAAAAATGGACGTCTACGCAGACAACGGATACGCAGGCATCGACTTCGGCTCGGCTTCGGCGAAGATCGTGCATCCAAGCGAGAAAGTGATGCGGGGCGAAATCGATGTCTTGAATCTGAGTCCTGACCAGCAACAGCATCTTCGGGACAACCTGTTCACCGAATACCTGCCACTGGAAGAAGTGCAGGTGGAGGATCGTAACGCCATCCTTGACGAGCAGCACGACTTCGTGATCAGCATTCGTACGGGACAAGTGCCTCAGGTAACCGGCCAGCATGGTCGCGAGGCGTTGGCCGTCGCCGAGCGAATCCTGGGAGAGATAACCGCTCAACGCCGTCTCATGCGTCGATCCGCAGTGGTCCCAAGCCCGCTATGGCAACTCGCCCCCGACGGTACCAGCGAGCAACGCCGCAAGGCTGGCTAAGAAGGTGAGGCACGTTTCCAACGTGCCGTGGCTCGTTGCCCTATGGAGACTGGCACGTTAGAAACGTGCCCCACGTTGGCGAAGCTACGATCGAGGCCCGATCAGGCTCCCAGCGGCAACTCGACGGCCTTCCCGGTCCGGGCGCTTCGGGCGACGGCTTCGGTGAACTCCATGTAGCGCACGCCGGTGGCGAAGTCGGTAAGCTCCACTTCGCGTTCGCCGCGTATCGCCTGGATGAACTCCTCCTCGACGCGCCACTGACCGGCCTTCTCCGGCGGCACAGCGATCTCGTGAAGCTCTTTCTCGCCCTCGGCGGCGCCCAACAGACGATCCTCCGGCAGGAACTCGTATTTCAAGGTCCCATGTCTGCCGTAAAGGTGGATCTGCATGTTCGGCCCATGGTGAATCGCGCCGCTCAAGTGATACACCCCGCGTGCGCCGCCGGGTAGCGTCGTCAACACGTGGACGCTATCCGGAGTGCCCACCTCCGCCATGTCGGCGGTCTCGACGTCCAGTCGCTCGGGCGTAAACATGTGTGTCTGGGCCAATACGCGGACGGGATCAGGCACCCACCGCACCAACGTTTCGTGCAGAATGCCTAAGGCCAGCGCGTTCAACCCGCTATACTCGGCCGACTGGCGCCAGTACAACGGCATATGCGAATCGGCCAGGGCATTGTTCGTTCCCAACACCACGACCTCGCGAAGTTGGCCCAGGAATCCGTCGGCGAGCAGTTCCTTCACAACCGCGTGAGCCCGAAAGCCAAGCGGACTGGGCACGATTTGCGTGACCAGACCTTTCGCACGCTGACTGGCGCGAAGCATCTGATGCGCTTCGTCTGCGTTCCTCGCCATGCGAGCTTCGGTCAGTACGTGCTTTCCGGCCGCGAGCGCTGCGAGCGTTATGGGGCAATGCAGATAGGGCCACGTGCCTATGACAACGGCATCGATCTCCGGATCGGCCACTAAGTCTTGCCACCGCTGGTACGTGCGTGGTATTTCGAATTCCTGGGCCGCCGCCGCGGTTGACTCCGCACGGCGATTGCACACGGCGACGATGTCTACGTCGCCGCAAGCGCGAAGCCCGGGCACATGCCGAAGACGAGTGTTTGCGCCCAGGCCGACGATTCCGACCCGAATGGTTGACATGATGTGCTCAGCTATTCAACAGGCTCCGCTTTCGCGTAGGAGCCGAGGATTTCCAACCGTACGGTCTTGCGTCCCAGAGCGGCCAGAGCGCGTTTGATTTTGGTGTCGTTCTGATGGCCTTCCATTTCCACGAAGAACAAGTATTCCTTCTCGGTGCTGGGCATGGGGAAGGACTCGATCCAGGTCAGATTGATCCGATTACGCTTGAAAATCGCCATGGCATCGGCCAACGAGCCAGGCTTGTGCCACAATTCGAACATCACGGCCGTCTTGTCCCGGCCCGTGCGCGGCACCTCGTGATCGCTAATAACGGCGAAACGCGTGATGTTATTCTTGTTGTCTTCGATGTTCTCGGCGATGATGTGCAAACCGTAGTTCACCGCGGCCTGCATACTGGCTATCGCTGCCGCGCCGTGCTTCTCGGCAGCCAACTGTGCCGCCGCTGCCGTGCTGGCCATCTCGACGGTGCGTGCCAGCGGCAGATGCATGGCGAGCCATTCGCGGCACTGGGACAGCGCCTGCGGCTTGCTGTAGACTTCTTTGATTTCAGCGCGGTCGCATTTACCAAGAAGAAAGTGGTGGATCCGCAACTGGACTTCGCCGCTGATTCGTACCGGCAGCCGAGTGAACATGCCCAACGTATCGACGACGCGGCCATCGGTCGAATTCTCGATGGGCACGATGCCGAAATCCACGTGGGCCCGGTTCAACTCTTGGAACACAGCGGCGATCGTGGCCACGGGAACCAGTTCTGCGCTCGATCCAAATCGCTCGATGGCAGCCAGATGGCTATAGCTGTACGTTGGTCCCAAATAGGCGACGCGAATCGGCTTCACCAGCGAGCGCGAGCCGCTGATCAGCTCGCGAAAGATGGCCCTGACGCAACGCTCTCCCAACGGACCCCGATTCGACTGGACCGCCTGTTGGAGTGTCTGATGTTCGGTTTCGACATCATAGACGGGCTCGCCGGCTTCTCCACGCAGACGCGCCATCCTCGTGGATAGGCGAGCGTGTTCGGTTAGCAGCTTCACCAAATCCCGATTGGTCTTGATCAGCTTCTTCTTCAGCTCGGTGGCAGATCCTGAAGTGGTTCTTCGCGTTGCAGGTTTGCGTTTCGCCATCTCTTAGATCCCGCTGTTGTGAACGTCGATGCGTGCCCGTCAGGTAGTGTCCAATTGGTGGCCTTCATCTTGATGATAGCTTGGCCCCGATGCCTCGGAAAGCGGCTAAGTCCACCAAAACCGGGCGATTTGTCGGTGTCTGTAGACGGGCGACAAAACGTGCCAAAATGGCAGATCCAGGCTGCGCTCATCGCGTCGTGCGTGTCTGGCCTTCCTCGTAGTGTTTCACAACTACTTGCCAGCCAGATGGTTACGCGCGCGGCTCCTCCCTGTACTCGTGCTGGCACGCCCTTTGCTCTAAGAGCGATAAGTCCCCGCGACAGGGGACGCAATGATTTTGAGATCATACATGACTACCCCAATAAGTGGGGCAGATCTAGAAAAGCAAAACGCGGTATTTGGGAGAAAGGAGCATCCTCATGGCTCAAGGCGAGAAGATCATTGGAATCGATCTTGGAACCACTAATTCGGTGGTGGCTGTAATGGAGGGTAATGAGCCCAAAGTGATCCCGAATGCCGAGGGAAATCGGCTGACTCCGAGCGTGGTCGCCTACACGGATAAGGATGAAGTACTGGTTGGCGAGCCAGCTCGACGGCAAGCCGTCACCAATCCTCACCGCACCGTCTACTCGATTAAGCGTTTTATGGGACGGCGTCACAACGAAGTCGAGACGGAAGAGAAAATGGTGCCCTACAAAGTGGTGGGCGGACCAACTGAATATGTCAAGGTGGAGATCGACGGCAAGGAGCATACACCTCAGGAGGTCTCGGCGAAGACTCTGCGCAAACTGAAAGAGGCCGCCGAATCTTACCTTGGTCACAAAGTCAACAAGGCCGTAATAACGGTCCCGGCTTACTTTAACGACTCCCAGCGCCAAGCCACGAAAGATGCCGGCCAGATCGCCGGCCTGGAGGTGGCGCGAATCATCAACGAGCCGACGGCGGCGGCCATGGCGTACGGTTTGGATAAAGAGAAGAGCGAGAAGATCGTCGTCTTCGACCTTGGTGGCGGTACGTTCGATGTCTCTATTCTGCGGCTAGAAGACGAAGAGGGCCACAAGGTGTTCGAAGTGGTCAGCACCAGCGGCGATACGCACTTGGGTGGCGACGATTTTGATGAAGAGCTGATCCATTTCGTGGCCGAGGATTTTCGCAAGAATCACGGTATCGACCTCCGACAGGACACCATGGCCCTGCAGCGTTTGCAGGAGGCGTGCGAGAAGGCGAAGAGAGAACTGAGCGGCGTCCCGCAAACAGAAATCAACTTGCCGTTCATCACGGCCGATGCGTCCGGTCCGAAACACTTGCAGGTCACGATCACTCGGGCAAAATTCGAAGAGTTGGTCGACCATCTGGTCGAACGTTGCCGGGGACCAATCCTGCAGGCATTGAAGGACGCCAAGTATTCCCCCAGCGACATCGACGAAGTAGTGCTGGTGGGCGGCTCGACGCGCGTGCCCAAAGTGTACGCGATGGTAAAGGAGATTTTCGGCAAGGAGCCTCACAAGGGTGTCAATCCGGATGAAGTCGTTGCTGTCGGTGCGGCGATTCAGGGCAGTGTGTTGGCAGGTGACCGGAAGGATGTTCTGCTGCTGGACGTCACACCGTTGACCCTGGGCATCGAGACCGAGGGCGGCGTGTTCACGTCGTTGGTCGACAGGAACACAACGATTCCGACAGAGAAGAAGCAGACCTTCAGTACGGCTGCTGACAACCAGCCCGCCGTGACCGTTAAAGTGTTTCAAGGCGAGCGAAAAATGGCGGCCAGCAACCGGTTGCTCGGCGAATTCAATTTGGAAGGTATTCCGCCGGCGCCCCGCGGTATGCCGCAAATCGAGGTCAAGTTTGACATTGACCAAAACGGTATCTTGAGCGTGTCGGCCAAGGACCTGGGAACCGGCAAAGAGGCGTCGGTGCGCATCGAGGAGTCCGCGGGGCTATCGGACGATGAGATCGACCGCGTACGCAAGGATGCCGAAGAACACGCCGAGGAAGACAAGCGGCGATTCGAATTGGTCGAGGCGCGCAACCAAGCGGATCAGATGTGCTATCAGCTCGAAAAGCTGATGAAGGAAAACGACGAGAAGTTGGCCGATTCCGATAAGGAACCGCTGCAAAAGGCCATTGAAAGAGTGCGCGAGGCGGCCAAAGGCGAGGACACGCAGGCGATCAAATCGGCCGTCGACGAATTGGAGCAGGCGTCGCACGCTCTGAGCAAAGTGCTTTACGAAAAGGCCCAGGCCGAGCAGGCCGCCGGTGGCGAGACGGCTGACGGCGGTGGTGGCGACGATGGCGCTGGCGACGATGGCGGCGGCGACGATGACGCCATCGATGCTGAATTCGAAGTGAAAGATTCTTAACGCGGCCTTGCGGCCGCCATCGAATCGTTTAACCCCAAGCCCAACGGGCTGGGCGCGTCCGCGCGGGCCGTTGGCCCAGCGGTTAAACGATGTTCCTATTACGGCAGCGATCCTAAGCAGGCTGAAGCCGTGCGCAAAACGGCAACCAGCGATGATTGAAGCTCGCGGGACGATTGCGTGCGCTCGCGAATAGGGAGGATTTCGACATGACCTTTCGATTCGACAAGCTGACCGTCAAGGCTCAAGAGGCCGTTGCGGGAGCCCAGAGTCTGGCTGCAGAGCAAGGTCATCCGGAGGTTGACTCGCTTCACCTGCTCGCTGCGCTGTTCGGAGAAGCGGACGGGATTGTCAAGCCGATATTTGACCGGATCGGCATCAATTTCGGGCAGTTGACCGGTTTGATCGAATCGGAGATGTCACGGCTTCCCAAGGTAACCGGCGGCTCGACGCCCCAGCTCAATCAAGCTTTGGTCCTGGTCCTTCAGGCAGCCACTCGCGAAGCTGACGCCATGAAGGACGACTTCGTATCTACCGAGCACGTGCTGCTTGCGTTGACCAAGACGGACGGCAGGGCGAAAGAACTGCTGGAGGTGAACGGCGTACGCGAACGTGATGTTCTTACCGCGTTACAATCGATCCGCGGCAGTAGTCGCGTGACGGACCAGAATCCGGAAGACAAGTTCCAGGCATTGGAGCGTTACGGGATCGACCTGGTCGAACGAGCGAATCAAGGCAAGCTGGACCCCGTCATTGGGCGTGATGCCGAAATCCGGCGAGTTATGCAGGTTCTTTCGCGTCGCACCAAGAACAATCCGGTGCTGATCGGAGAACCCGGCGTAGGCAAGACGGCAATCGCCGAGGGGCTGGCATTGCGGATCGTTCAAGGCGATGTGCCGCAGAGCTTGAAGAACAGGCAAATCGTCGCATTAGACATGGGTGCTTTGGTCGCGGGGACCAAATACCGCGGCGAGTTTGAGGATCGCCTGAAGGCAGTCCTACGAGAAGTTGAAGATGCCGGCGGCAACGTAATGTTGTTCATCGATGAATTGCACACCGTCGTCGGCGCCGGCCGCGCCGAAGGGGGATCGGATGCGGCCAATCTGCTAAAGCCCGCTTTGGCGCGTGGCGAATTGCGCTGCATTGGCGCCACGACGTTGGACGAGTACCGCCAATACATCGAAAAAGACGCCGCGCTGGAACGACGATTTCAACCCGTCTATGTTGGCGAGCCGTCGGTGGAGGATACGGTTGCCATTCTGCGAGGATTGAAACCTCGCTACGAAACACACCACGGCGTGAAGATCAAGGATTCAGCGTTGGTGGCCGCAGCCGAACTGTCCCACCGCTACATCAGCGACCGGTTCTTGCCGGATAAGGCCATCGACTTGGTCGACGAAGCCGCCAGCCGCCTGGCCATGGAACTGGAAAGCGTTCCCACCGAGATCGACGAGGTGCAGAGACGGCTCCGTCAGTTGGAGTTGGCCGCGAGGCAATTGGCCGACGAAACCGAAGAGACGGCCCAGGGTCGTTTGGCGGAAATCGAGGCCGAAATCGAGAACTTGAAGCACAAGGAAGCCAGTCTGCGCGAACAATGGGAAGCGGAAAAACTGGGGCTGGGCGACATTCAGAAAGTCAGGCAAGAGGCTGAATCGGTCGATCATGAGTTCGCGCAGTTGGATGCCGCGATCAAGGAAAAGCAGGCGACTGGCCTGCCGGTCGGTGAAGAGGATTATCAGAAACTATACGTACTGGACGTCAAACGCCGCCAACTCCAGCAGAGGATCGAAGCGGAAGAGGAAGAGCCGGTAAAACGGACGTCCGAACGGCGGCTACTGCGTCAGGAAGTGACCGAAGAGGAGGTCGCGGAGGTTGTCAGCGTATGGACCGGCGTGCCGGTCTCCCGCATGATGGAGACCGAGCGAGCCAAGTTGCTGGTGATGGAAGATCGGATCCACCTGCGTTTGATTGGTCAAGACGAAGCCGTCGAGGCTGTGGCCAACGCCGTCCGCCGCAGCCGTAGCGGCCTGCAAGATCCAACTCGACCGATCGGCTCGTTCCTGTTCCTGGGGCCGACCGGCGTGGGAAAAACGGAATTGTGCAAAGCGTTGGCCGAGGTAATGTTCGATGACGAAAACGCTATGGTCCGTCTGGACATGAGCGAGTTCATGGAACGCCACACGGTCAGCCGGCTGATCGGAGCGCCTCCCGGATACGTGGGCTACGAGGAGGGCGGGAAACTGACCGAGGCCGTGCGGCGGCGTCCCTATTGCGTGATCCTGCTGGACGAAATGGAAAAGGCCCATCGGGACGTGTTCAATGTCTTGCTACAGATGCTGGACGACGGGCGGCTGAGCGACAACCACGGCCACACGGTCGATTTCAGCAATACGATTGTGGTCATGACCAGCAATGTCGGAAGTCAACTGATCCAGCAAGTCACGCAGGAAGGCGGTGACGAGGAGGAAATCCGCGAGGCCGTGATGGAAGCTCTCCAGGCGAGATTCCTGCCCGAATTCCTGAATCGGATAGACGAGACGATCGTCTTCCATCCACTGAACCGCAACGAAATCCGGCGCATCGTCGACCTGCAAATCCGGCTGCTGGAGAAGAAGCTGGAGAATCAGGACATCTCTCTCACCGTGACCGACGCCGCGCGCAATGACATCGCAGTCCAAGGCTACGATCCAACATACGGAGCACGGCCACTGAAACGCCTGATCCAACAGCGAATCGAGAACCCGCTGGCCACCGAGTTGCTGAAAGGCGAAATCGCCGATGGCGGAGGCGTCGCGGTCGACAGCCAGAACGGCGAGTTCACCTTCGAGACGACCGGGTCGCAAGACACGGCCGCCGAGACGCCCTCATTCGAGTAGGGGGCCGGCGAGCAATACTCGTTTGTATCAACCTTGGTTTCTTGATCAGGCGTCGTTGCGATACAATCGGGGCGGACGCGGCGGTTGTAGCAGCGTGCGCTGAAACAACTTCACCAGGCGGGCACCGGTTGTCTTCAGGATGTGTGGCACTGTTGGGAATCGGACGCGGCATCCATCGCCCACGACTCACCACGATTTCCAGCAGTGCTGAGTCGCGGGCAACACAACACTGCTCGAAACGATGGAAAGCGGCCGGACGTGGTAAGCTCTCATCGTTTCGAGCAGTGGCACACTTCGCGAAACCGGGAAGCCATTTCGGCCCACGTTGCAACGTGTCTGCAGCCAGTTCAATACTTCGACGGAGGCTCTCCTCCCGAACGTGTCGCTAACGCGTGATAAACGGCTAGATCGATGTCGTCGCTAATCAGGCGAACCGACGCATCCGCCAGGACGAAATTCGCTCCGGCTGGATGATAGCTACTGAAGTCCTCGAAGTGCAGATGCTCGTCATTCGGAGTGTGGTCGCACGAGCCAACGACGCGGGCCATTGCGTCGTGCGCCCCGTGGATCATGCCTACCCACGTGGTGCCGCCGAGCTTTGACGAGCGTTCTCCCACGGCGACCGTATTGCTCAGACCATCCAGGATATCTCGGAACGCAACGTCACTGTTGTGGAAGAAGAGGCCGTCCCCGTCGCTAGGAGCATCTTCGATCTCCTCCGTACCAAAGACACCCGCATAGTTGGACCGCCCCACCTCCATGACGCCCGAATGATGGCTGTTTAGCGCAAAACGACTACCCGGCGAGGCATCGCTGGGACAAAGAAAAATGGGGATCACCGTTCGTCGTGCCGTGGCGTTCTGCGGTTCGTCGATATGGTGATTCAAATGGATTTCGTTGTCGAACAGCGAATCCTGCTCCAAGTAGTGCAGCAGATAGGCGCCCCAGCCCCAACCAGGTTCGCCGTTCGGTGCGTCGGCAACCCAACCAGATGGCAGACGGCCGTTGACGTCGTGGAAGCCATGCAGGGCGACGCCGATATTGCGCAAGTTGTTCTTGCACTGGGCTCGGCGAGCTGACTCCCGCGCATTCTGGATCGCCGGCAGTAGCAAGCCCACCAGAATGCCGATGATGGCGATGACGACAAGCAACTCGACTAGTGTAAAACCTCTTTTGGAATGCATGATCGTGACTCCTCCCAAGGTGCCAACGACAAGATAGCGACAGACTGCAACGTGCCTGTTTCGCCAAGCCGCGCGAAGTAGTGGTATGGACGGCGCAACGCCCTCGAACAGTGGCCAAACGCCGAATCGGGTGCGCAGCATTGACGACGCAACTGAAAGAACAGGATGTTGGCGTCAGGCGGGAGGAGCGCGGGAATGGTGCGTCGACAGCGGCGCAGCGATGTCTTCTGCCGGAAGGTCTAAGTCGAGCAGTCCCACCGATCCAACGATGTGAGGAACTTCGACAAACGCAGGCGGCAGAGGCGGTTTGGCAAGATACCGACACACGAGGCAATCGTCCTCGCCGTGCGCCGGCGCCAAAGGTGGAGAATGTGGGTGCGCAGAAGCGGTCTCGATCTCCTCGCCCAGACACCCGTGCTCGTGGCCGTCGTGACAATCGCTGTGGATGTCCGGATGCGCACAGCCTTGGTCGGAGTGGCGGTGAGTCGGCCCTACGAACAGGTTCGCGACGAGGTAGGCCGTCGAGAACAGAGCAGCGAATAGAGGATTACGAATCCAGGCCATTAGACCGTGCCAATTTGACGAGAAACCCTAAATGCAATCATTATGCAAAAAGGCAGGGCCTGTCAAGTGCTTGATTCGCGGAACGAGGGCGACGGCTGAAGTTTCCCGAGCGTGCCGGACCACGCTTGCCTATGCCGAAGACGGCGATTATCCTCAAGTCGGTTCTAGTGCCCGAAATGCATAGAAAGGAAACCGGCAGTATGTCCGAAGCACTTCGCACACGGATCTTTCAAGAGCTAGATTCCCTAGTGTTGATCGATCCGCATACGCACATCAATGCGCTCAGTCCGGCGTCCACGACGCTGGCTGACATCCTGGGCTATCACTACTACACCGAATTGGCCCACTCGGCCGGTATGCCCAAGGATCAGATTGAAGAGCCTGGGCTGGATCCCGCGGAGAAATGTGCCCGGTTGATCTCATGCCTGGGGCCACTAGAAAACACGGTGCAGTACAGTTGGCTTGTGGAAATGGCCCAGGTGCTCTTCGGTTTCGAAGGCGATCAGATCACACCCGAGAATTGGCAGTCGGTCTATGGTGCGGCGGTCGAGAAGATGGCCCAGGAGGATTGGGCCGATCAAGTGTTGCAGCAAAGCAAGTTGGAGGCCGTTTTTCTGACCAACGACTTCGACGATCCTTTGGAGGGATTCGATACAAGCGTCTACATCCCTTGCCTTCGGGCCGACGATCTGGTGTTTCATTTGGCTAAGCCCGAAGTCCGTGAACGGTTGGAGCGAGCCTCCGGCGCGTCGGTCGGTGATGCTGATTCCCTTTGGACGTCGATCGGAAAGCTGTTTGATCACTTTACATCGAGAAACGCCAAAGCCTGCGCGATCAGTTTGCCACCGGATTTTGCGCCAACCAAAGTGTCTAAGGGACGCGCCGACACGGCGATCTCGACGATATGCGCCGACGGCTCGGATGCTCATTCTTCACACCGCCAGGCTTTGTCGCATTTCGTTTTTTGGACGCTGGCCGAGTTCTGTGCGGAATACAAACTGCCGTTTGACCTGATGATCGGCGTGAATCGTGGCGTATACGAAGACGGCGTTTTCCAAGGCCAGGACTTGTACGATAGCCGCGTATCTTTGATCCAATACAAGGACTTGTTGAACAGCTTTCCTCAAGTGACGTTTCCCATATCCGTCTTGGCCAGCGTGACGAATCAGGAGTTGGTCAGCTACGCTTGGATTTTCCCCAATGTCGTGACCAGTGGACATTGGTGGTATTCCAACACGCCTGCGTTCATCGAGCATGACTTGGCATCCCGACTGGAAGCCGTACCACGCACCAAGCAGATCGGCTACTACAGCGACATGTACAAGTTGGAGTTCGCACTGCCGAAGTTCGCGATGTACAAGCGTGTATTGGCAAAGGTGCTGGCCGAACGTTTCGTGATCGATCGCGGTTGGAGCGAGGATCGCGCGATCGAGCTGGGTGAACGGGTGTTGCGAGGGAACGTGGAGGAGGTGTTCGGGGTCTAGCGTCGTGGGGCCGACGGGGTGTCGGGTGTCAGGTGTCGGGTGCCCCCACCCGCACCGAGTTTCCAGTTTCGAGTTTCAAACCGATCCATGGCTATTCGGGCGTCTCAATTGCGAGGTGGTATTGGGCGCGCTGCCGCGTGGGCTGCGGATCTGTTGTTGCCGCCGACCTGTAACTTCTGCTCGCGAGAATTGCCGTCGCCGGGATCACAGCCGCTGTTGTGCGATGCGTGCCGCGAGGGATTTGTCTCGCGCGATACGGCGGTCTGTCCTCGCTGTGCTGCGCCCGTTAGTGAAGTCCACGCAGGCGACGACTGTCCGCGATGTCGAGGTCGTCGCTACTCTTTTCGGTTCGTCATGGCCTTGGGAGTCTACCGCAGCACTCTGCGAGACGCGGTAATCCGCATGAAGCAGAGAGTGCACGAACCGCTTACGCTGTCGATGGGCCACCTGCTGGCCGAGCATGTTCGCGACCGACTATCGCAGTCTCGGCCGGACCTCCTGGTTCCAGTCTCGGCTCACTGGATCAAACGCATCGTGCGCGGCGTGAATGGTCCGGATTTGCTGGTGGAAGCGATCGGACGACGTTTGACAGTTCCAGCGGTAAGTGACCTGCTTTTCTTGCGCAGAAAGACACAAAAACAGGGCACGTTGTTGCCATCCGAGCGGTTCGCGAACGTACGCAACGCATTCGGCGCAAACACGGGCTACGATATTAGGGACGCGCGAGTTTTGCTCGTGGACGACATCATGACCACCGGCGCCACGGCCAGCGAGGCGGCCAAAACGCTTCGAAAGGCTGGCGCGAAAGTGGTGGATGTGGCTGTCGTCGCCCGTGGCGTAGGAGTCGACCAACGAGGCTCGTGAACCGCTCCGTCGGCTCTCCTCCCGAAAAAACCGAGTTATTCCGTAGTTCCGCCCAGCGGTTTCGAAAAGGCCGCTTGCGTCCGCGGCGTTATTGCGAAAAATGATTGGTAGAGGACACGATAGCGAATTAGTCATATGCCAGATTCTTCCGAAAAGCACGATAAGAAACCCAAGGGCACAAAGCAGCGGCCGTTTCGGCGTGCTGTCCTGCGAGGCCTAGGCGTCGCCTTGCCGCCCCTACTGACGATCGTCCTGTTCCTCTGGGCCTGGAACTTGATCCAGGCCTATGTCCTGGAACCGGTAGAAGAGGTGGCCCATTGGGCGATAGTGAACACGATATGGGATGTTCACAGCGAGGAGCCTGCTGGAGCTGGCGATTACCAGCAGCTCGAAAGCAAAGAGTGGATACCCAGGCACGTTTACGATCAGGTGCGCAAGAGTCCTGGGAAAAGCCTTCAACAGACGGCCCAAGGCTATTTCGACCGTTATGTCTGGATTCGCTGGCTCCCTCGCTGGGGGACAATCCCGTTGTTCTTGTCGCTCTTCCTCTTAATCCTCTCCATGCTGGGCAGGTTCCTGGCGGCTGGCATGGGGCGTCTGATGTGGGCGACCTTCGAGAATCTAATTCAACGGGTGCCGATAATTCGAAACGTGTATTCGGCCGTGAAGCAGGTTACGGACTTTGTGTTCACGGAACGCGATATCGAATTCAACCGCGTCGTCGCCGTTGAATATCCTCGCAAGGGAGTCTGGTCCATCGGCTTCGTGACGGGCGAGAGCATGCTCGACATCCGATCATCCGCAAACGAACCGGTACTTAGCGTATTGATGCCCACATCGCCGATGCCGGCGACCGGTTTCACGATCACGGTCCGAAAAAGCGAGACCATCGACCTGGACATCACCGTTGACCAGGCGATTCAATTCGTGGTCAGTTGCGGCGTCGTGGTTCCTCTCCAGCAGCAGCACAAGGAAGACGTCACAGGGCGTGTCACGGCCGCGATCGCTTCCAGAACGCCATCCGAGCAACGATCGCTCGACCTGTCATCAGCGGCGTCTTCCGGTGAGGATGACGACCAGGATGCTGGCGACAGAGCGATGCGGGAGCCTGCATAGCCCCCAACGTTGCAGAAGAACAAAGTAAGATGGCCTTCCAAGGCCGTCTTTTTCCATGCGAAACACCAAGTTGGGCCTTGTCGGCAAATTCCACGTTACGTGAGATGTGGCTACAGGACGCCAATCGCGGTCTCATGCCGTAATCGACGGCCTTGGAAGGCCATCGTACCAAAGAAATATGCAACGTTGGGGTAGACTCAAGTGAGGGGTCGAGAATGAGCGTAGATCTTCCTTCCGTTTGTTCGCGATTTAGCGGTTTTTCTGTTCTTGCCGCATTTCCCGGCCGATAAGTAGTGATAGCGCGCTTTTGCGCGAAGGGTAGGGTGCGCCCGCAATGGTGTTCTGTTCATCACTCGTACATCCTGGAACAGCCATGCAGATTAATACTTCTCGCTTTGGCCCGATCGAGATTGAACCGGAGAACATTCTATTGTTCTCGCGGGGTCTCTTTGCCTTCGAGAACCACCGTCATTGGCTCCTCTTGGCCGATGCTCACAACGATGCGATCGCCTGGCTGCAGAGCGTGAGCGATCCGGAGGTGGCCCTGCCGACGGTGAGCCCCCGCAAGTTCGTGCCGGGTTATCAGGTCCGCATCCTCCGTACCCAGTTGACGCCGCTGGAGTTGGCAGCCTTAGACCATGCGTTCGTGTTGAACGTGCTCAGCCAGAACGCAGGCCAACTGACGGTTAACCTGAAAGCGCCTGTGATCGTCAACCTCGACCGCCGGATTGGCCGTCAAATCGTTACCGTTGACGAACAACCGCTACAGTTGGCACTCCCGGCGTTAGCGCTTCCACTGCGCAAAAGTGCGTGATAAATCCGTTGCGGTCAGCAAAACGATACGTTTGGGCTCCACATTAAGATTCGGCGGACGCTTCGGACGATACCCTGTCTGTCGGCAGAGGTTGGGTCAGGACTTTCCCTGACGGACCTCGTAGCCATCAGTCGAACCGGGCGCGTTCCCAACCAGGCAAGGAGCCTAAGATGTTGGTGCTGTCGAGACACCGAGATGAAAGCATCATGATTGGTGACGATGTGGTCGTCACGATCGTCGATATCCGTGGTGACAAAGTTCGATTGGGAATCGACGCACCGCAAGACATCCCCGTTCACCGGCAGGAAGTCTACGACGCCATCAAGAGAGAGAACGCAAAGGCGGCCCGGCTTCAGCCGGAGGAGACGCGAAGGGCAAATCCGACGTAGTCCGCCAACTCGTGGCCTCGTGTCGCTTCTCAGGGAGATTCTTGCTCGCCTGCGCCTCTGACCGTGTCCCGAAATGCTGTACGATGGCCCTCCGAGGCCGTCGAAGCTGCGCGACGCCCCAGATCGACGGCCTCGGAGGGCCATCGTACGGCGAAAAAGATGCAGCGGGCCTGTTTCGGGACCACCCTCTCAGAGAATCGCGAACGTCGTGATGATGGCAATTGCCACCAGCGCGGCACCCACCCCTGCAGCGATCCAGGCCCAAGATGGAATTCTGCGGCAGATCTCCTTGATTTTCGTCTTGCCCGCCGTGGGAGCTTCGGACGAAACGCCGGCGGTTGCCACATCTTCTTCAGGCCGGGCCAAAGGATCGTCCATCTCTGCCAACGGAAGCTCTTGTGGAATTCCGTCTTGAACTCTCCTGTCGCCAGCCGGCCCCTTCAGCTTCTTAGATGAACCGCCGGGTCTTCCGCTGCGGGTCTTTGCGGTCATCCCGGAACCGCTTTGCTTGGCCTTTCCGCTGCCAGTGGGCCGGAGAGTGGGCGGCTTTGCGTCTTTTGACGCCGGCGCGAGTGAAGACCCTTTGCCGCGTTTCCGCGAGCCGCTGCCTTGTCCGGTCTCAATATCGATTCGCGGAGCGGCCTCCAGTCCTTTTGCCGTCCCGTCGGCTCGGCCGGAGACCGTGTCCGTTAGGGCCGGCCGAGGCGATTCGCGTCGCGACGGAGCGGAACTGGGTGGGCGTCGTCTCTTGGGCGGAGTCGATTTCGAGGAACTTGGCCCGGCGCCCTTCTTGCCGCTCGAGGCTGAAGATGACTTCGAGGCGGTCGTGGAAGCCTGCGCGACCATTTCTCGCGCCCCGCCGGCGCGCTCCTGCTTCCGCTGGGCCAGCCAGGCATCCAATGCCTGGGCCACATCGCGCATCGTCTGATACCGCTCTTCCGGCTTCTTCCGCATCATCTTGAAGCAGATGCGGCACAACGCCGTAGGGCAGTTCGATCGTTCCTTGCGGGGATCCCGAGGCATCTTCTTCAGGTGCATGGCCAGCCGTTGCGCCGGCGAACCCTCGCAGAATGGCGGATGCCCCGTCAACAAGAAATAGAGCGTACATCCCAGGCCGTAGATATCCGCGCGACCATCCACTCCGTGGCTGTCCAACGCCTGTTCCGGCGCGAGGTAGTCTGCTGTGCCGAGTACGTTATCCTTGTGAGCAAGCGTCAACGAGGCGCGATCGTCGTCCGAAAACAATGCCAGCCCCATGTCGAGGATCTTGATGACGCCTTCTTCGTCCAGCAGCAGATTCGCCGGCTTCATGTCACGATGGATCAGCCCGCTGTCGTGCGCATGCTGCAGCCCCTTGGCCGCCTGAATGATGTAGCCAGCCGCCTTTTCATAATCCGGCAGGCCGTCCCGATCGACGATCACCTGCAAGTCCTTGCCCTGGGCATATTCCATCACGATGTAGTGCGTCTTGCCTTCGTTGTCCACATCGTAAGCGCGGACAATGTTGCGGTGATCCAGTTTGGCGATCGCTTCGGCCTCTTGGTAGAACCGGCCCAGATAAGAACTGTCGCCGATGCGGTGGCGGGGCAGAATCTTGATCGCTCGCAGGCGACGCATAATCGTGTGCTCGGCCAGATACACACGGCTCATGCCGCCGGTGCCGATGTGGCCCAGCAGTTTGTATTTGCCCAGGAAGAAGCCTTTGTAACGCCCATCAAGAAGCTTGTCGCGGTGCCAGCGTGTAAGCACTTCGGCCTTGACGAACCAGTCCGCCAACTCTTCGGGATCGGGCGGCAAACTCCCGCCTCGCTGTTGTTTGCAGTCCGCCAGCGTGCGCTTGATCTCGTCCCTTTCCAACAGTTTGCTATGTTGGAGCAGTTCGAGGAACTTTCTTGCTGAGACTTTGGCCATGGTGTAAACGGACGCTAGTCCGTTCCGCTGCCACCCTCTGTCCGCCAAGCCACAAAGAAGATCCGTGGGCACCATCGACACCCACATCGCCACAGATCCACGCTACCATAATCTAATGTCGAGGCCAGCGTCGCGGTAGCCTCGCAACACCCATAAGTTCGATTTTACACAGAGTTTCCGCCGATTTCACGGCAAAATGCGATTTCGTGGGCGCGGGGGCGAGCAATCGACCATCCCGCTAAGATTCACTGAGACTACGGACTTCCGTCCTCTCCCAAGCCCGTTCGACGCCTCTTCCGAAGGTGAGGAATCGGCTGCCATTTACGCCGCCCGTGACATTGCGGGTGTTCCGGCGGCTGCGCCGAATTTTCCTTGTTCGCCTAAGTGCTGCACTGGCCACAGGATGTTGGCCGCTGGTAAAATAAACACATCTTGGAGTTAACGCATGCCGGCTCGCGACTTTCACCACCATGTTGTTAAGGAAGCCCTCATCAAGGACGATTGGGCGATTACGGACGATCCATTCGTGATCGAAGTTGAGGATCTGTGAGTTTTCGCAGATCTCGGTGCGGAGAAACTGTTCGCGGCAGAGAAAAGCGGTCGTCGGATCGTGGTGGAAATCAAGGTGTTCGGCGGCCCGTCTCCCGTCGCAGATTTGGAGCAGGCGTTGGGACAGTACGGTCTTTATCGCTCGCTGCTGAAACAAAAGAGGGAACGGCGAGATGTATTCTTGGCCGTGGCCCTAGACGTGTACGAGGATTTTCTTGGTCAGGCGACCGTGAGAGGCGTGCTTGCCGATCAGCGAGTCAAACTGCTGGTGTTCGAGCCTGAACAAGCGGAGGTGGTGCAATGGATCGAATGAATGAATATCGCCAATTGTTAGAGCAGGTATTGCGCGATCATCCCGCGCACCCGCCCGGTCGCCCGGTCGAAACAAGACTTGTCGTGGACCGCGAGCGGGACGACTACCTGCTGCTGGACGTCGGTTGGGGAGAAAAGGGGCGCGTCCATTGCCTGTTCGCCCATTTGCGTCTGCGTGACGGCAAGGTCTGGATCGAGAAAGACGGCACCGAGAGGGGATTCGCGGTCGAACTAGTGGAAGCCGGCATTCCCAAGGAGGACATCGTGCTGGCGTTCTACCGTCCCCAACAACGCAAGCTGACCGACTACGCGGTGGCCTAATTTTTGGCTAAGGGGTCAGGAGTCATTTCTGAAAAGTCGGGACAGCGCAATGGCGCGCGACGGTTTTGGAGTGTGCTCAACCATCGTGAGGCGATACAGACAGCCGACGCATTTCATCGGTGTCATTGCGGTGATGCCGGATCAGGCTTCTGCCCCGTTATCCAACAGTGTCGCCAGGGTCGCGCCGGCGGTCGCATCCTTTTGAGCGGCGCGCAAGCTGTCCAGCAATTGGGAAGCGCCCGGCTCGTCCACGGCCAAATCGGCTGACTTGAAGGCGATGTCAAGCAACTGTTGGACCGGGATCTCCTGCGGCGGGCGGCTCAACGCGATGTTGCGGTCGGAATCGGCGACTCGGTGAAGCAGCCCGGCGACGGCGAGTTGGTCGACAATCCGCTCGGTAACCGTATCGGGAAGTCCCGTGACGCTGGCGATGTGTTGGATGCTCGTCGTTTGTCCTTCTCGGAATCGCTCGCCGATCGCCTTCATGATCACGGGGACTACGGCAGGGTCGATGATCGTGGAGTCCCGTTGCTGCTGTTCCAGTTCCGCAAGCTGTCGACCGTGCAAGTGCTGTAATGTCGAACTGACCTGCAGACCGAACAGCACCGCTAGCCACATCAGGTAAACCCAAAACATGAACAGAGGGATCAAGCCCAGCGAACCGTACAATTGACTTATCGACAGGGCATTCGCCAGATACATGCCCATCGTTCGTTTGCCGATCTCCAGCAAGATCGTCGAGACCAGCGCCCCGATCATCGCCGGCCGCCAATGGACCTTGGTGTTCGGGAATAGCATATAAACCGTAAGCATCAATAGCCAAATCGCGAAGAGGCTCCACAGCACGCCTACCGACGTCGTCAGCCATTGATACGTGTCGAGCCCCTGCAGCAGTTGTTCGAAGCGAGTATTGACATAAGTGCTGCTGGCAAGGATCAGTGGGCTGATCGTCAACAGGAACCAGTACAACGGCACGCGGTACTTCCACAGACGGCCCTGTGAAGCTCGATAGATGACGTTGAAGCAGTTTTCGATGGTCACAACCAGGCTGATCGCCGCATAGATCGTGATGACCACCCCGACCCAACCGATCGCGGCCACGTTCACGTTTTCTATGGCTTCGCGCACCCGCTCGTGCAGCCATACGCCCAAGGTCGTGGTGCCGCCCTCGACGCCGGTCGGCGGCACGATGTGAACGTCGTCCAGGCCCCAGAACTCGAGCGTTTTGTCCAAGGGCTCAACGAAACTCTCTTGCGTGCCCAACGCTTTGACCAGTATGGTCGCAACCACCAGCACGGGCAGCAGGCCAAACAGAGTCCGAAACGACAGGGCCGCCGCCATCTGCTGAGCCCGATCGTGCTGCAGTTGCCGGGCCCCGAAACGTCCCAAATCGTGGGCAAAGCGAACCGCCGCCTGCCAGCGGTCCAACTCCTCCCGCGGTTGCGTAATCACGCGTTTCAGCCAACGGATTGTCGATTCGGCGACACGGCGAAGCATTGTTGGTAACGTGCAGGATGATTAAGTAGGGCATTGCGTGAGGATCGTCGATCAGCGACGATCGGACCGATACAGCATAGAATTGTAGCATGGTGGGGCACGTTTCCAACGTGCCGTATCGTTTGTAGGCACGTTAGAAACGTGCGCCACGTGGGAGAGAATCGATGAGTGGTAATCTGAAACGTCGTGATTTTCTTCGCCGAACTGCATGCTGTACCACGGTAATGACGCTGGGGGGCAACGGCGGGCCGCTCACACGGAAGGCTTCAGCGGCCGAACCGGCCACAGGCGTCAAGAGCAAGCCTGACGTAATCGTATATCGCGGCGGCTACCCTGGATGGCCGTGGGTCGCTCGCGCCGGTAAAGAGCGGCTCGTCTGCGTTTTTCGCGACGACGGCGTCCACGGGTTTTCGCCCACAGGCAAGATAATGGGGACGTTCAGCCAAGACGACGGCCAGACGTGGGCACCGGCGCGTACGGTGGTCGACGAGCCCGGAGTCGACGATCGGAACGCAGCGGTCACACAACTGCCCGACGGGCGATTGATGGTCTGCTACAACACCTACACCAAGGATCTGGTGTCGCGGACGATGACGATTTGTTCCGGAGATGGTGGCAGTACCTGGGCGCGGCCGCAGCCGATCGACGAATTGAACGCCCGCACTCGCGGGGCGCCGATCGTCTTGGCCTCGGGCGATCTGCTAATTCCCATCTACAAGGCCCCGGGAAACGGTTCGATCGCGGCCCGTTCGTCGGACGGTGGAAGAACGTGGGAACTTTCCGAGATAGCCAACCGGCAGGGATTCGTCGGAGACGAATGGGTTGTGCTGGAGGTCGAACCGGGACGGATCGTGGGCATCATTCGCGAGAACGGCGTTCGAGACGGCTACTTCTGGAAGACGGAAAGCCGCGACGGTGGCCGCACCTGGGACGAGGCAGTGAAGACGAACGTGCGAGACGCCCGATCCACCTCGCCCGCGCACCTGGATCGCCACGGCAGCACGCCGATCTTGACCTATGCCGACCGGCGGATGATCTCAGTTTCGATGGTGATGACCGACGACTCCGATTTCCGCCGCTGGGACATCGAGGACCGGCTCCTGTGCTACCAGTACCGCCCGGACGGTCGCCCGATTGCCGACGCCAGTTATCCCGTATCGGTCGCCGTTGGCAAGCGTCGCCGTTTGATCGTCGACTATGAAATCCGCCCAGAGGGAAAGTGGATTGCCGGCTACTTCGTCGATCTGCCGGAGGGCTGGTAAGAAGAGTAGGTCCCGCTTGCCGAGCGGGACCTGGGAGTGGTGACGAGCCTCGGGATTCAAGGTCCCGCTCGGCAAGCGGGACCTACTCTTCAAGCGATCGATGTGGAACATCGTGGAATGTGGTTGGGCTGCCATCTCACTGGCTCAATCTACCTGCACCGTGGCCGTCTTGTCGTGTTTTCTTATAGTAACCTTGTTGCCTTCGATGCTCACGACGAAGGCGCCCTCGCCGGTGATCCGCTTCCCAGACACGCTCGCTTCGATCTTGCCTTCACAATTCGCGACAGCGATTCTGCCCGATTTGAAGAATCGCACTGTGGCCGCTTGGCCTTTGAACTGAACTCGCTCGTCCTTGAACGAGAACTCAAACGGCGCCAATAAGGCATAATCAGTCGAAAGCGTTGTCTCGATCCGAACAGCGTTATCGCCGAGCCTGTGGAACGTCGCGGGCGGATCCGCTTCCTTCAGCCGCGGATAAAGCACGACCAGGTAGCCCTTCCCGGCCGGCTGTGCGATGCGTAGCAGCAATTGATCCTCACGCCGTTTGCCTTCCGGGAAATACTCCTTGTCCCATCCGGTCAGACGACCGTAAGGCTGCGCCGGGTGGCCGTACTTATCCGTGATCGGCTCGAACTCCGTCGGCGTGTTCACGAACACATCCATATCCACCTTCACTTGCCCATCGAAATGGAACACGCTACCGCGCCGCTGCATCGTGTTGGCAAGGAACCACAGACTCAGATCCGTCGGCCGCGTGGGCATGCCGCCGAAGGCGTCACGCAATACGAAGTAATTTGGCCCCTTGGGGTCCGCGTCTTTCAGGAATAGTACCTGCCGGTGCCAGCGGATCGTTGGGATGGTCTCGATATCGGTTGGTGGCGTGGGCCAGCTCTTGCGCTCCTCGTCGCTCCATTGCATGCCGTTCTCGGTCAGCAACGGATGCTCCGTCTGGAGCGGACGGATCTGGTCGACGTCGCGTGTGGCGCGCATGTATTCGGCGTCTGGCATAAAGCACGCGGTCGCCACTTGGGTGCTGTTGCGTTCGGTCACCTCGAACTTATGGTCGATGGACACGCGATTGCGCAGCCACGGCCGTACAAACATCGGGTGATAGCCGTTGCCGAAGGTCAGGTGAATGGGGTGGCCTTTGGCGTAAAGCGTGTAAGCCATCTGGTCGGTCTCAAGCTCGTTGTGCCCGTCGCAGTTGCCGGCCATGATCGAGAAGAGCGTCTCGTGCGGCGTGCCGAACCCGTGGCGGAAGAAAACGCCATAGTCTTTGTGATGGACGCTCGAGAGCTTTGGCACCACTTCTTTGACCAAATGCACTTGCTTGTCGACCGGAAGCGTTTGATTTGTGGCCCATTGAAGTTGGCCGGCCAATTCGGGATCGCGGCCTTTGAAGTAGTCGATGATCAACTCGCCAAAATCCGGCGGCATCGACGGGTAGCTGGCCCCGTTCCCGATCGGCAGGTAGACTCGATGTCCATTCCATCGCAACTCGGGCGGCGTGATCCAGTCGAGCGTGAATCGCATGGATCGACGGAACAGGTCAGTATCCAACGCGTCGCCAAGGCCGTTTTCAAGGAAGACTTTGTTCGACTCGGCAATCTCGCGGAGAGTCACACCCAAGGTATAGTGAACGTTCTCGTAAGGGGCGCCCGATTCGCGTGTAAAACGCCGGATATAGTCCTTCACGAATTCGCGCGTCCACGCTCCCCATACCTTGAACATCGGATGGTCTTTGACCAGCAAACTCGATTTGACGCGCGCGTTGACGGCCATGATCGACATGTTCGGATTTCCCAAGTGACAGCCGACGCCCCAAGGAAAGTGTTCGCGCGAGTTGAGCACGTAGGCTTGGTACGCACACAAACGTCGCAGTTCGCGTCTCTGTTCGGCCGTTATCGAATCAGGCGAGTCGACGACCGGGCTCAGCAGAGGGAACCGCACGTGCGTCATCGAACGATGGTTCCACATCGAGTAGAGGCCGAAGTGGCCCAAGGTCCGTTTCAGTTCAACCCAATCCCGCATTCGTTGAACGGCCGTCGTACCCTGCTCCGTCGATTCTTTGGCCCAGGTCTGTTTGGCCATCGGATCGGGCCAGTCGAGCGTCCAGTCCTTGACGGTGTCCAGCGGATGGCTGCCCAGTTTCACGGCCAGTCGGATCAACGAGTCCATTTTGTTCTCGATCTCGTTCTCGGCCGACGAGAGCATAATGCCGTAGTGCCGCCGCGCGGTGTTCTCGGGCACAAACAGCGTTTTGCCCGTCGCGTTCGGGCTGTAGCGGCCAAAGCCTTCCGACACCCAATCCTGCTCGTAGACCTGCATTGGCAGGCTGGCCAGCAATTCGCCCTTCCGGTTCACGCGGAATCGCAGGCTCAGTGGATTGCGCCACTTGCTCGTGGTCAGCGTCGCAAAGCCCACGGCGTCCTTGCCCGGTTCGACGAACCGAACTGCGATGCCGCATCGTGGGCTCCACGTAGGCCAACTCGTGAGGTAGTAATCGCAGCGGTCGTTTTCCCTTGGGAAGCCAAATGCGTAGCCGTTGACGGCCGTCCCACACGAATGCTCCGTGTGACTGGTGCCAGTCTTGTCGCGTTTCATTTGGTCCTGGATTTCCTGGGTCAGCAGGTCGTGATACTCGTCGGTGTCGGTGCGCCCCGTGTAAAAAGCCTGCTTTGGCCGGAAACCTTCGCCGTTGATTCTGAACGAGTAGAACCGGTCGACCTGGTCCCACGTCTGATCTGCATAGCCCGTGTCAAGTTCTTCCTCGATGATGACCATGGGACAGCCGGCCAGCACTTTGGCCTTGAACGTCCAATAACCTGTGTCGAAGGTGTACTTCACGCGCACCTCGGCAAACAACGGTCCGCGAGCGGTCACTTCGGCTTCGTAGGACTTCACAAAGAAGGGTACTTCGAACCGCCCTTCCCCGGTTGCCCGTCCTGACGGCAGCAGTAAAGCCTGGATCGGGCCGGGCGCGTCGGCCGCCGGCACCGGGTAAGGATATTCGCGCGAACCGCCGAGCAAGCGGATGCCGATGGGCTTCGGAGCGCGCGTCATTAGCTCGATCTGTTCGGCTGTTTCTTTGACCGAAACTGCCGAACCTGTCGGCCCAGCCTCGCCCGGTTCGATCAGGTATGAGACCGCCTCGTTTGCCGGAACATTGGCGAAGAACCAGACGTTGAACGAGCGGATAGAACCATCATCGTAACGACTAACGTCGCTAATCTGGCACGGGACGGCCTGCCGCGCGTCGACGCGCACTCGAGCGATCGCTTTCCCCTTCAGTTCGCCGGCATCGAAATGCAGCGGGTAGTGGACCAACTCGTCCCGCCACTCCACACCGATGTAGTCGCGGATCGTCACCGTCACGGGCTTGGCTATCGCGGTTGATGACATGACCGCCACGAGGCAAGAGAGGAGGGCCCAAGTGCATTTATGTCTCGGCATTTCCGTGTCTCCTATCGTTCTCAGTCTCATCGATTCGTTTGGCGCAGTACTTATGCTACAGTTTCCCTTCAGACTATGCGAGCAACTTCCGCCAGCCGTTGTTGGAGTTCACGCTTTAGCGTGTTTTCGAAGACACGCTAAAGCGTGAACTCCAACTCTGATTGCGGCTACTTCCGCGTTAGCATCAACTTGTTCCGCAGAAGCCTTGATCGGGGCTCGGGAAAGCGGGACAATTGACGCGACCGTGAGCCGCAAGCAGAAAACTTTGGGAGAACGCTCCGATGAGGACTTTCAGGAGACTGAACAGTAACGGTGCAAGTGTAACGTGTTCGTTAACGCCACTGCTGGTATGTGTTGCGGTTGCCGGTACTCTCAACTTTGCTGTGGCTGCCATTGGCGGCGAGCCGGGCAAGGCGGCTCGCCAAGTCGCTGAGCGGATTCGGCACGAGGCGCTATTGCCGCCCAACGGCCCCGCAGGCCGGCCGCTGCCGCTGGTCAGCCACTGGAATATGGGCAGCCAGGGACGCGGCTGGACACCGCAATACCAGATGGAACTGCTCGACGAGGGGCACCACATCCTACCGTGGCTCGGCTGGCCAAGCGGCAATCCGGACAAGGACGTGAAGGCCGCGCAGCGGTTCAACGACTACTACACCGGGCTGCTGGGCTATTGTCGCATGTTGCGGCTTCCCATTTCGTTCCGGGGAACGCAATGGGAAGCGATGCTGGTCAAGAAGGATTATCGCGAACTGCCGCCAGACCAGTGCCCGGCGGTGATATCGCCGGAAGGCAAGGCGATCCCCAAGCTCAGCCCGTTTGGGCCGATCGACAAGTGGCGTGATCCGGCTCGCGAGTATGTCGATACGCCTGCTATGAAGATGGTACAGAAGTTGTACCCCGATCCGCCGCTGGTGTTATTCGTCTCGAACAACGAAGCCCCGGATCTGCGCTGGCATCAGGTGGAGGACCTGTCGCAGCGATATCTTGACCAGTACGGCCGGGACCAAACAAACCAATTCAAACGGAAGGTCGTCGCCGAGGGATGGATGGAGCGTTATCCGGTCATGTTCCAGGCGATGCGAGACGCTTTGGTCAACGACGCCTGGAAGAAGAACGTGCGTTTCGTCGGCTACGGCGCGTTCGGGCCGTCGCACTTCGGACGCTGGTCGGCCTGGAAAGACTATTCGCTGATCACCGACGAATGGACTAGCCCCGATTGGCACATCTGGGATGGCGGC